>JADMIO011609021.1_pt1 | contig 103953 bp, 86 predicted proteins | sample 8958161 | NCBI WGS metagenome assembly JADMIO01 (sample SAMN16585339, study PRJNA669376) | soil metagenome | isolation source: Crop rotation soil | place: USA: Cullars Rotation, Alabama | collected 2011
GCCGCGACTTCAAGTCACGTGAATTCCAAGCTTCGGATCCCACTGTGCTGGAAAGAGCCCTGGTGATTCTGCAGCGACACCTGTACGCTACGGGTAAAGACCTCCCCTTCATTGTCATCTCCGGAACAATCGGCGAGGAGACGGCAGTCGCCCTGATGAAGGCAGGAGCCGCGGACTACCTGCTCAAAGACAATCTTCATCGTCTTGTTCCCGCTGTTGCGCGTGAACTCCGTGAAGCCGAGGAGAGACGCCAGCGACGGCGCGCGGAAGCGGCTTTGCACGAAGCGGAGGCGCGGCAGCGTGCCTTTATACGCGACGTCCTGTATGGCGTCACACAAGGACGCTTACGTCTCTGCGAGACAGAGAACGAGTTACCCACCCCTCTCGCGCCGACCGGAGAGGAGATATCCCTTTCACCTCAAACCCTCTGCCGCTTACGCAGCATTATTCGACAGGCAACGACGACTCAGGGATTATCGCCGGAGCGGGGATACGACTTGCTGACCGCTTCGGGAGAGGTAGCGATGAACGCGGTGGTACATGGTGGCGGAGGGTATGCCTGGGTACGTGGAGACCATGGGACGGTCCAGGTCTGGGTGGCGGATGAAGGACGAGGGATCGATGTCCAGCGCCTGCCGCGGGCCACTCTGGAACGGGGATATAGTTCCGTGGGGACCATGGGTTACGGCTTCTACCTCGCGTTAACAACAGCGGACCGCACCTGGTTACTGACAGGGACGGACGGCACGACCGTCGTAGTAGAGCAGGATCAGACCCCGTCAGAACGTCCGTGATGCGCTCTGCTCCTAAGAGAGGAGCGGTTCACGAAAGTCTCTCACTGGTGTGCCGCGCTACCAGATGGGTCGGCAGCAGGATATGTTTCCGCGCCTGGCCGGGTCGGTAGGGATTCTGCATCCGTTCCAGTAGCAGTTCCGCCGCCCGCTGCCCGATCTGTTCCAGCGGTTGATGAATGGTTGTGAGAAAAGGAGGGCGTGGTGAAAACCGGTCAATATCGTCAAAACTGACCACGCTGACATCATCTGGCACCTGGACTCCACGATCCTGCAACCCGGCGATAAAGCGGTAGGCCATATCATCGTTGATCACCAGATAGGCTGTCGGAGGGCTGGGTAATGCCAGAAAATGGTCAATGATCCGGTCGTATTGCTCATTAAAGTAGTCCAACCGCTCGATATATTCGGACAGTACCGGGATTCCCGCGGAGGAGAGGCTATCGCGATACCCGGTGTCGCGCTGCTCAACCGAGGTAATCTGTTCGACTGTGCTGAAAAGACCGATCCGCTGATGCCCCAATTGCAGGAGATGCTCCATCGCGATACGGGCGCTCTGATAGTTGTCCACACCGACAAAGTCACAATCGAATGCATTCGGGTAACGATCCACGAAGACCATGGGAATCCCCACTGCGTTGATCCGTGAAAGTTCCTGTTCGGATGTCTCATCACCGCTATACCAGATGATAGCCCCTGCAATACCATCGCGAACCACCGCTTGCAGCGCCTCTCGCTCCATCTCCGGGAGATGATTCCAGGTTCGGGCGGTGGTGTTGAAGATAATCAGGCGTGTGTCTTTTCCCAGCAATGCCTGGTTGATCCCCTGTGAAATCGCCTGTGCGAACGGATGATTTGACCGTGGTCCGCGCATCAGGAGAGCGGCGATGGCACGGAGGGAAGGAGTGGCTTCGCGCACTGCCTCGCGCTGCCCGTCTCCATTCAGTCGGGTAACAAAAGTACCACGCCGGGGATCGGCCCAGAGAAGACCCTCACTCACCAGATTCTCGACCGCACGTTGGACAGTCCCAATGGCGACTTTATATTCTTTGGCAAGTCGATCCCGACTCGGCAGCATCATTCCCGCGGGCCATTCGGCGCTGCTTACCTTCTCCCGGATATTGTTTTCGATATGACGATACGCGGGAAGAAATGCCCTGTCTTTGCCGCGGGACGACCTTGTATTCATGAAGCAGTCACCTGGGAAACAACACGTGTTTAATTAGACATTTAATATAGCAACTAAACATAAATTGATATAGCACGGTTCCGACAGTTTGTCAAGCTCACGTCAATTGATTACCTTCGGTTCCATCGGTCCCTTTGCGGACTTCATCTCGATGGCAAAGACGCGCACACCGAGCGCACGGGCATCGCTACTACCCGGAATGTGCGCGGATGGGGACCATGCTTGCCCAGTTAGATTCACTTCAATCTGGTGACGTCCCTTTGTCGCGGATGCCGGAATCGCAAGCTCGATGCGCTGCTCCTTACCGACAGATACCGGCGCCGTCACCCCGGACGCGGAGATCGTTTCGGGCGGCGTGTTGGCGCGTGTCAATAACCAGACGGTGAGGGTATAGGCTTCGCCCGGTTGCACGGGCAGGCGCAGGGCAGCATTGCCATTGGTCCAACGTGCCGTGCGAAACTGCGATTCCAGTCCGGTCTTCTTACCCTCGGTCGTCTCGGCACCCTGCCAGCCGTCACCCAGAAACTCCTCATCTCCAGCAGCGCCGATGTGAACCCGGTAATGTGCCGTCAAAGCAGCGGGGAACGTGTACGAGACAGAGTTCATGCCAATCTGAGCAAGGTTGTCAACCCCGTTCTCAATCACCAATCCGCCCGGCTGCGAGTTCCCCATGATGACGGCGGATCGGACTCCCGGTTTCAGCACGACCGCATTACCTCGGGCGGCGAAACTGCACCCCTGCACAATCACATGACCACTGTCGGCAACGATAACGCCCGGCGTGGCCCCTTCCGCGAAACGGCAGGCGCTGAGGGTTACCTGTGTATTGCCATGTATCTGGACTGCCCCGCCCGGCGTCGTCCAGAAGTTACAGTTGACAAACTGGGCGCCCCCTGCCGCTTCTGGTGAGATCACGACACCCCCGTTCGGGCCACCCGCGAAGGCGGTAAATTCACCATTGGTCACCTGGATACCGATGGACTGGATCTGATCAATCAACAAGCCAATACTGCACGCGTCGGCGCCGATCCCCATAAACTGCCCGTTGCACGCACCGTCCGCTGTCTTAATAAAACGATACCCGATTCGCGCGCCCCAAACAAACGTGTTGGCAACATATTCCCAATCCGCGCGCCCAAAGATAAAGGCCTCTAAGTTCTTCTGGGCAAAACCGGTCACGGCACGACCGGTGGCCCCGTCATCCGACAACTGGATGGCGGGGTATCGGCTGCGAATCCAATAGTGGGTATTGAAGTGGACGTTCTCGACGCGCCCCACATCCGTGGTCGAATCAATGAGGATGCCGCGACGCAACACACACCCGAAGACATTTCGGATGAGGTGGAGTTCACTGGATGGCTGACCGATCTTGATCCCCTGATAGGCGTTGACCAGGGTCACGTTCTCCACGGTGTTGTGCATTCCGTACCCATGGACAGCCCAGGGATAAGGAACGATATTATCGGCCTTTTCCTCAGGCCAGATCATCGTCACACCGCGCAGGGCGCTGCTTTCTCGCAAGGTGATCGCGGCGGGTCCGTCTTCCTGACCACGTCCACCGGTTAATAGCAGGGTTGTCCCTTTGTCCCAGACACCATGATGTGGCGCTTCCCAACTTCCACGCAGCGCAACGCCGGTCGGCACGATCAAACTTCCCTTTATCAGGTAGCGTCCCGGCCCCAGCGCCACCTCACCGCCGGTTTGACCAGCCTTGTCCAGCGCGGTCTGCATCGCCGCCGTATCGTCGGTCACACCATCACCGACAACCCCGACCGGGTTTTGCGCAGCAGCTGCGGTGTGACACACCAGCACTCCTACCAGGAGAATCAGGAGACCGATTACGGCTCTGACTCTCCGGAAACTCCTATTCATAAAGCCCAACTCTCTTCCGTACTTCCCGACCATACCCGGTCGACAAGCTCCTTCCTAACGCCCCATATTCGGGTTGGCACCCGCGGGCATACTAGCCCCCATTGGCGGGCCGCCCGGACCGTTGACGCCTGGATTGGCTCCCGGCGGCGGTGGTTGGTATCCCCCACCCGGACCCCGAGGCGGCGGTGCATTCCTCTCCTCAGCTGTGAGTTTGGGACCGCAGCCAACGAAGAAGAGACTACTCACAATACAGACACCCAGTAAAATGACACGACGCATATTTTCCCTCAATACTCTAAAGAACCTCGCTTCCCGGCGTCGATGGTAGGTGATGCCGGGAAGCGAGGCAGGTTCTACGTTACGGTCTATGGTTCAACAGCACCCGGATAGACGACTGGTCGCTGACGGTTATCAGTCCAGTTGGACGGTCGGCGGTAGCTGATGATGCGGTCCTTGGGCAGGAACTTGCTGTGACCGTCCGCATACGTGAAGTTGGTGCCCTCGTGGTTGGACTGCCAGGGGTCCCATTGATGATAGCGAATGCGGTTGAATCCATCATTCTGCCCGTTCGCCTGATTCGGACCATCGCCTTCCCAATCATGGAAAATGCCGCTGGAGTAGCATTCCGCAATTACCGCGATATTGGCCGGGCCAGCTGTGGTCTTGGAAAGATCGGCCAACTTGGAAAAGCCCTGCTCGAAGTTGTAAATGTACTCGCTATAGCCATAGCTGATACCGTTGACATTGCTCCATCGCTTATTGGTGGTACCGCTCGGACATTGCAGGATCTGTTTGTTCTTGATGTAGGGCATGACGGCGTGCGTAAAAACACCGTTCCAGTCAACGGAACCTGGCCAAACAACCCACGGCCACGACCGCCCCGGACCGTCACCGAACCAAACCGAAGGCAGGGACTCATCAAAATCCTGCGCATACATCATGAAGCCCAATCCCAACTGCTTGGTATTGGACAGGCAGGCAGTCTTTCGTGCCTGCTCCCGCGCACGTGCAAAGACAGGGAAGAGAATCGCAGCAAGTATAGCAATAATTGCGATAACTACGAGAAGCTCGATCAGGGTAAATGCCGCACAGCGCGTTGCTGCGAAGGATTTACCGTTGGGAGATCCGGCATTGCCGGTAAAGCCACGTTTGCCAGCGTGCGCTTTCGCTAAAATGCGGGACGAGGACGGCATAGACATCTTTGTTCTCCGGGGTAACGTACCCCAAGGTCAGGCGACAGATTGTCGCAGGGATTCGAGCAGGAGAGGGATATTCCCTCAATCGATGTAGGGAACCCGTAGGACCGGGAAGTCCTGAGCGGATGCTTGTTTTCGAGGCCACCTCCTGCCGGACGACGTAGTTTTATGACAGAGTTGCCGGAGCAAATAATGAGTATTCAGTTGCCCCACTAAGAGAACAACTGAACAGAATCTGTATAGCATAGTTCCCACGGTTTGTCAAGAGAAAGGAACCAGGGTAACTATGCACGGGGCACTCACCCGCAGGCGGGTGAGTGCCCCGTATCATTATCGCGAAGATTTTGACAATCCTGGACAGTTACAAAAGTCACCCTCGCGTCCCACCCACTCCGTGGGTACCCGACGCATAATCTATCAGCCGGGTGTTGAAAACACCCGGCCCAGGTTTTCTACACTGCGGCACCGTTAACCCGGATGGCCTGTCCGGTCACAAACGAGCCAAGATCGCTGCATAGGAAGAGGACGACACCGGCTATATCGTCCGGCACTCCCCGCCGTCGAAGCGCATTATGCGAGGCGCTGTCCCATTTTTCTCTCGGCGATGGCGCATTTTCCTGAAAAGCCGTGTCGGTGCTGCCCGGCGAAACCACATTGGCGCGAATCCCCTCCGGCCCGATTTCCTGAGCTAGATCGGCAATGAACATCACTAGAGCCGCCTTCGACGCGCCGTAAAAAGCGAGGCCAGGGATCGGGTCGTGTCCCGCGCCGCTGCCGATCGCAACGACACTCCCTCCCCGGCGCATCTGTGGGACAAGCCCACGCGTCAGCAGAAAGGCGGAGCCCAGATTCACCTCGAACATCTGCCGCCACCTCGCTGGTTCGACCTCCGTGACTTTACCACCGAGTCCGATCCCCGCGTTCAGTATCAGGATGTCCAACCCGTCCGCGTACCGCTCCCGTACCTGACGGATCATTTCCTCAATTTGCGTCTCGTCGCCGATGTCCGCCAGGTAATTCTCATGGATGCCCAGACCGAACGCCTGTCGTTCCGAAAGCGACATTTCCGCGGATCGGTCATCGCCCCGGTAGACGGCGATGGAATTGGCACCGGCCTCGGCAAGGCGACGGGAGATTGCGCGTCCGATACCACGCGTTCCCCCCGTCACCAGCGCATTCTTCCCCATCAGGTCAATAGTTACCATCAGTGGATTCCCGTCTGTGCAAGCAGCGCCAGAAACTGCTTTTGCGTCCGCATATCGATCGCCTCCGCCGCCAGTTTGCCATTGCGCCCGTAGATAAGGCTCCGTGGGATCGACTCGATCCCGAATACGGTATTCACCTTACGACCGGGATCAAGCAGGATCGGATAGGACAGTTTCTGCTGCGTGACAAACGGGCGTACGATGGTCTGGTCTTCATCGGAGATACCCAATATGACCAGGCCCTGACCTTTGAAACGGTTGTAGAGCGCTTCCAGGTCGGGAAGCTCTTTTCGGCACGGTGGACACCACGTGGCCCAGAAATTGACCAGCACAACCTTTCCACGCAGCGCCTTTAGAGTCCACGATTTACCCTGCAGGTCGGTCAGCGTGAAGTCCGCCTGCTCCCGGCGACGGTCATCCGCGTCGAGTTTGGACAGCGCCCCCGCAAACTGGGGATCGTTCAGCGACACCTTGACATGCTCGTAGCGAACGAGTTGCGCCAGAGTGATGTAGGGGGATGCGGGTTTCTCGGGGCTACCGGCGACCGGCGACGCACGAAGCGCGTCGGCCAGTGTCGTCGCTACCTCCTGCAGAGTATCGTGCCCAAAGTCGCCTTCCGTCGCCAGATTCGCCAGACCACTCGCCAGTTGCAGTCGGGGCACGGGTTCGGACAACTGGCGAATGTCGAGCGCAAGCTGTTTGGTCACCTGCCCACGTTCCTCATCCGGAACCTGACGGAGTCCCTGCAACCGCTTTTCGATGGAAGCTTGATCGGCAGGCTTCTTTTCTTCGTTTTGGGCGGAATGTGGTACCTGTGCCCCTAATGGCAGTTCCGGTAGTAGAAACACGGAAGCCGCTGCAAGCCAGACGCTGACAACAAGAATCGTCCGGACATTCCTGGCGGTGTGCCGATACGAATGAGGGTAGAGCATAGCGAAAGTATACCCGTTTGTTCTCCTGGGGTGTCAAATTGGCGATCGAATACCCTCCAACCTATTGTCAACGCCATCAAACTGATGATAGGATAGCCGGGCACATTTCAAAGAGTTCCTCGATTGATAATAGCCTTTATTGGTTGCTAACAACATTACTTCACATTCTCTCCGTGCGTACAACGAGCGTTCTTAAGACAAACGGAACACCCGTATGGAGCGATTCGGCAGGAAGCGGTATCAACGGTCCGGACGAGCAAAATGCGTCTCAACCACTGACAGGGTTTGGGGCGGGCGAAGGGTATCTTATCGTACCAGCGGGTTCGACACTCACTGCCTGGAAGATCGCCGGTTAATCCGTCCTCGCCGCCTTGTTGGCTGGCCGTTTGATTGACCGGCTACTTCGCTCGTATTCGGCAGAACGAGGTCTTTCACGCGTTTCCGGAGGAGAGAATCTCGTCGACCTCACGCCGCTCGCTGTCTGTCAACGACCAGCGGGCGGCGGCCACGTTGGCATGAATCTGCTCTATTTTTGTCGCGCCCGCAATCACGGAGGCGATGACAGGGTTAGATGCCAACCAGGAGATCGCCAGATCGAGAATAGTGTACCCTCGCTGCTCGGCGTACTGGATCAGTGCTTCGACTCGGTTCAAGTTATCGTCCGACAACGCCTGCGAATCGGCCTTGATACGTACCCCCTCTGGCACGGGTTGGCCCTTGCGATATTTTCCGGTTAGCAGACCGCTGGCAAGCGGAAAATAGGGCAGGAAGCCGATCCCCTGCCGTTCGCATTCAGCAAGAACGCCATCGTGCTCTGGATCGCGCTTTAGCATGCTGTACTCATTTTGAACACTGACAAAACGCGCCCCACTCCCGGCAGCCCGCTCCGCGGCCTGTAGTTGTTCGACGGAAAAGTTGGAGCAACCGATCTCGCGCACCTTTCCCGCTGCTACCAGTTCCTGAAGCGCTCCCATTGTCTCCTCAATCGGTGTCTCGGAGTCCGGTCGGTGGATCTGATACAGATCGATCCGATCCGTTGCCAGACGGTGCAGGCTGTCTTCGACTGCCTGCCGGATATACTCCGGTCGCGCGCCGCCCAGTCGCTGATCGTTGACTTTGATACCAAATTTGGTGGCGAGTATCACCTCATCGCGCCGTGATGCAAGTGCACGTCCGAGAAACTCCTCGCTCTTTGTGCCCCCATAGATGTCGGCGGTATCAAGGAAGTTGATACCGGCATCCAGTGCGGCATAGACCACTTTCGCTGTCGCCTCCGCATCCAGACGACCACCGAAGTTGTTGCAGCCCAACCCGACCAATGACACTTCCAGCGAACCGATCTTTCGTCGCGCCACACCACTCGTAATGTCCGATTGTCCCATAACGCTTCCGTTATTCCTTCCCAAACGCGTCCTTAGCCATTATTGCCAGGCGAAATAGTATACTTTATTTTTGCAGATTTTCGATCCAAAGGAAGCCGCATACATTGCAAAAACAGGCGAACATGTAGCGGGCCAAATATGTCTCAATAACCATGAGGAAAAGTCACCCCTGTATCCGCGGAATTATCCTGTGCCTGCTGGCTATCCTTTGTCCCCTGCTGGTGAGTTGCGGCGGTTCAAGGTCAGACCAGACTCCCATCGGCGCTCCACGACTACAAACGGTTCTCACGGGTCTGACCACCCCGGTCTTTGTCACCAATGCCCGTGATGGCAGTAATCGTCTCTTTATCCTGGAACAGGCAGGGCGCATAAAAGTTCTCCAACCGGGCAGCACCACACCAAGCATCTATCTCGACATTTCCTCGAAGGTGATTTCCGGCGGGGAGCGTGGTCTCCTAGGTCTCGCATTCCATCCCCGGTTCAGCACCAATCGACGCTTTTTCATCGACTACACGCGCCAAACGGACGGAGCGACCGTCATCGCGGAATACCAACAATCGGACACGAACGCCAACATCGCCGCCACGACGGAAAAGGTTCTTCTGACCATTCCCCAACCCTTTGAAAACCACAATGGCGGCATGCTCGCCTTCGGGAAGGACGGTTTCCTCTACATCGGTATGGGAGACGGTGGTGCCGCGAACGACCCGAACAATCGTGCTCAGAATCCTGCGGACCTGTTGGGGAAGATCCTCCGAATCGACATCGACCGAACGGGAGTCGGCGCCCCGTACACGTCGCCGAACGACAACCCGTTTTTCGGCTCCCCTCAAGGGCGTGATGAGATCTATGCGATAGGGCTCCGCAATCCGTGGCGATTCTCCTTTGACCGATTGACCGGCAACCTGTATGTCGGGGATGTCGGACAGGCAAACCGTGAAGAGATCGATTTCGTGACACGCGGCGGCAATTACGGATGGCGCATTCGTGAAGGGATCGACTGCACGAACAATGATCCCTCTCTCTGCACACAGACCGACTTGATTCCCCCCATTACGGACTACGATCACTCCGGAGGACGTTGCTCTGTCACGGGGGGTTATGTCTACCGGGGCAGCCAGCGGGCACTGCCGCAAGGTGGCTACGTGTTTGGCGATTTCTGCTCCGGGGAGATTTTCCACATGCAGAATGGGATACGGAGACTGCTGATATCCAGCGGTCTGAATATCTCCTCGTTCGGAGAGGATGAGTCCGGCGAAATCTACGTGGTGGATATAAGCGGGACCCTGGCGCGCTTAGAGCCAGGCAGCTAACGTGCTAATCTCATCAGCGCGTCAGTTGTCAGTATCAGTTGTCAGTCATCACACGCAGTCCTGATAACTGACGACTGATACTGACAACTGCTATTATGGTAGGTTCCCCAGAGCGCAGACACGCTGAAAATGCGCCGCTGTGACCGGTTGGACGGAGAGGCGCATCCCTTTCTTCGCCACCAGCATTCCCTCCAGTTCCACGTCCCCTTTTATGGTATCCAGTGTGACGGGTTGCGGAAAGGTGGCGAGGTAGGCAATATCCACCATCAGCCAGACCGGTTTTTCGGGAGTACTTGCCGCGTCATAGTGCGGGTCGTTCGGGTCAAAGGCCGTGTGGTCCGGATAGGCATCGCGGCAGACTTCCGCTATGCCGACGATAGCGAGCGGTTCCGCATTCGAATGATAGAACAGCACACGATCCCCAACTTTCATCTGATCGCGGAGGAAGTTCCGCGCCTGATAGTTCCGAATCCCGTCCCAGAAGGTCTTCCTATCCCGCTTCAAATCATCAATTGAATAGACCCCGGGTTCGCTTTTGAGGAGCCAGTAGTTCACGTGATTATCCTATCATTCACGCATCAGGGCACGAAAAAAGATTTTTCCGTGCAGGAACTTCCTCTGTCTTCCCATGTCTTTACAGATATGTTAAATTCTTTACGACAGTGTAAAGAATTGCTTTAAGAAACGACGAAACTATGTCCGACGAGATAATGACCGCTGGCGAGACGCCTTTACCCTTGCGGGAACGCCATCGACAGGCGCAAGAGGAGGCTATCGTGGCCGCCACTCATTCCCTCATTATAGAGAAGGGATTTGAGGCGACGACGATGGATGACATCGCCGCACGCGCCCATATCTCCAAGCCGACATTGTATGCCCGGTTCCCAAACAAGGAAGCGATTGTCGTTCGTACCGTGGTCACCCTGCAAAAAGAGGGACTTGCTTTTATGGATTCCCTCCCCGCTGAGATGCCTCCAACCGAGCGTCTCCGCGCAATTTTGTATCGCATCTTTACCCGGAAACTGGTTACGCGGAATGGAACTTTTGGCGCACAGCGGGCCGCTCTAGTCCCAAAAATCCGCACCCATCCCGAATATAAGGAGCATGCGGGAAAGATCGTCGCCGTCCTGGTCGCCATCATCGAAGAGGGACAACGGGATGGTTCGTTTCTGCCGGGGAGAAACGCGCGGCTGATAGCGCAGACCATGTTCAGTTTTGTTAGAGATACGGAGATCGACGAGTTGATTGCCAGCGGTCAGGTAACGGCAGAGACGGCGGTAGAAACACTGACCGAGATCATCTTGCGAGGAATTGAGAGACGCTAAATGAAGAATACTGCTATTACTACCGCTGTCTTGTTACTTGTCGCCCCGACCGTTTTCGCGCAAAATGCGCCGACAACCCCGCCGGGAACAGTCGCCCAACCGCCAGCGGCAGCAACGCCGGATACTCAGAACGTATCTCTGGACTTACGTCGAAGCATTGAGTTATCGCTAAACGCTTCCACCACGTTGGTGCAGGCGCGACGAACCCTTGATTCCGCGCATTACCGCATCGACGAAGCCGCTGCCGCGGGCCGTCCGACGATCACGGGGTCAGCTAACGCGACGCGCTTCGATGCTCCGACAAACATCCCGTTTAGTGAAGGGCAGTCGTTTACCGTCCTTTACGATCATACCGAAACACTGACACTCGGATTATCTCAACGACTTGATATAACCGGTCAAATCCGGGCGGCGACGACACAGGCTCGCTTGCAACGTCTTGCCGACGAAATCAACTTACAGAACCTGACACTGAGCCGCACCCTGCAGACGAAGACAGCCTATTATTCCCTTCTGCACGCGGATAGCCAGGTGCGCGTCGACGAAGCGGCATTGACCGATAGGCAACAGCAACGCGATATTGCGAAAAAACTCTATGAGGGACAGGTCGGACAGAAGATCGACTATCTGCGGGCGGAGACGTCGGTTGCCCAGGCGGAGCAGGACTTGACCGCCGCACGCAATAATCGGGACATCGCTCGTTCCCAGTTCAATGACCTTCTCGGACGCCCGCTCAACACTCCGGTCAGCGTGGTCGATGTCCCCACGCCCCCCGACGCGAAGGCGGAACTGGCCTCGGTCAATGAGATCAATCTGGATGCATCGACGGCAGCCGCTCTCAAGGCACGACCGGAAGTATTGAACGCCGAGGTGCAGACCCGTGTCGCCGAAACGGGAATCAAACTCGCCCGCGCCGGGCAGGAACCGCTCCTTAACCTCGGTGCCTCCGGCAACTACTATCCGACGACGAGTTTCCAGTTCCCGCGCCAGAAGACGGCGGCGATCGCCGCGACCCTGACCGTTCCTTTTTACGACGGCGGAGCGACACGAGACCGGGTAAATCTGGCGCGAGCCCAGGCGGAGAACGCAAAAACGAACCTGGAAGGTGTCCGAAATGATGTTACTCTGGATGTCCGTCAAGCCTACCTCAACGTGCAGACGGCAGCCCAGCAGCTTTCGACAACCGCCGTCGCCTTGCAACAGGCACGCGCTGCGCGAGAACTGGCACAGGTTCGCTACGAGGGACAGGTCGGACTTTTCCTTGAAGTGACCGACGCGCAGGCGGCGCTTGTACGCGCCGAAACCGCACAGGTCTTCGCGCTGTATGACTATCTGATCGCCCGCGCCCGATTCGATGCCGCTTTGGGCAATGCCGCGGTGCCTTAGGCGTTACTTGCGGGGGCTACGCGCCCCCTGCACCCCGCGCCAGGGCTACGCGCCCTGGACCGCGGCAGCGTTCCGCTGCACCGTGTCGCCTCCGGCACAAAAGCAAGCCCTGCTGTCGTTATCGGTTGTGTGAGCGGTGCCGGAGACTTGCTGTAGAGTGTGATTCTGGGCGATTTTGCTGCGATGCGGAGCATCGCCAAAATCACCACAGAATCACACTCTGGTGCGCCGCAGCCAAAATAAAGTCGAAGAGCACGCGGAGCTACAAGGGTCAAGGGACAGGTCCCTTGCGGGGCGTGGGGCAGCGCCCCACAAAAAAGACTCAGAAAAACAGTAGAACAACGCAGAGTAAGACGAAGCAATAGAGGAGCAACAGCGAATTATGGAAGCGACTGCAAAATCGGAGACGGTCAAGACAGAGGAGAAGCCAGCGCCGGGTACGGCAGTGCAACCCTATGCGCCTGAGCCGGTGAAAACCGTGTCGGGTAACGACGGCAACGGGAACCGCAAATACATTGTCGGCGCGATTGCCGCTGTTGTCCTCCTGGGGGGCGGCGCTTTCGGGGTGCACAGCTACTTGTGGGGCAAGGATCATGTCGAAACAGATGACGCCTTTGTGACCGGGAACCTGGTCAATATCTCGCCGAAAGTGGCGGGCAGGCTCACTGTGCTGGATCTCTCGGAAGGAGACGCGGTAAAGAAGGGCCAACTCATCGCCCGGTTGGGTGATGCCACACAGGAAGCGCAATTATTGACCGCTCAGGCAGCATTGGATTCGGCAAAGACCCAGGTACCGCAGGCCGAAAGCAACCTGCTTTACCAGGAGCAGTCCACACAGGCCGCGATCCAGAAGGCGCAATCGGGCGTAGATACCCAGCAGTCACGCATCACGGCGGCCCGCGAACAGCTTCGCTGGGCAGCACAGACCACAGCGAACCAGTCTGCGCAGGCAGCGGCGCAGGTGCGGGCGGCAGAGGCGACAGCCAAGCAGGCAGCAGCGCAGGTACAGACAATGCAAGCGAATTTGCACGGGCAGGAGCAGGCGGTGGAGACGGCGAATCGGGCGGTAGCGGCCTTGCAGGCAAAGGTCATCTCAGCGCAGGCCGAAGTGGAAAAGGCGAGTCGGGACGAAAGCCGATACAAGGCATTGCTCGCCAAAGAAGCGGTCACGCAGCAGCAGTACGACTCGGTTGCGGCTCAATTGACGGCAGCGCAGAGTAATCTTGCCAGCTTGAACGAGCAGATAGCCCAGTCCCGTTCGCAGGCGGCGCAGGCACGCGCGGCGGTCGTACAGGCCCAGACCCAGGTCGTCGCGGCGCAGGATTCCGCCCGCGTCGCCCAGCAGCAAGTGGAAGTCGCACGTGCCGGGCATCAGGTTGCCCTCGCCAACCAGGTGCAGATTCCGCTCCAGGCAGCCAATCTCTCCGCGACCTCGAACCAGACATCGGGGGCAAATGCGGATGTGGCAGCGGCAAATGCGGGCCATACCCAGGTCAACCTGCGTCGGCAGCAGTTAGAGACGGCAAAGGTAGCGGTGAAGCAGGCCGAGGCGGTGCTGCATAATGCGCAGGTCGCTGAGTCGGATACATTCATCTACGCGCCAATCGATGGAACCGTTGTCCGAAAGACGACCAATGCCGGTGCGGACGTATCCGCCGGGCAGACCATCTTGACCATAACACAGGGCAATGGTGTCTACGTCACTGCCAATTTCAAAGAAACCCAGGTCGGCAGGATCCGGGTCGGCCAACCGGTGGAAGTGAAGGTGGATGCCTTCGGGCACAAGGTCTTCAAAGGCGTTGTCGGTTCCATCAATGCCGCGACCGGCGCAACCGTTTCTTTATTACCGCCGGATAATGCGACCGGCAACTTCACCAAGGTAGTTCAACGTGTTCCGGTCAAGATCGCCCTCCTTCCCGGCAACGGCGATAAGGAAGCCAACGCCAACGACTTCGCACTCCTGCGCCAGGGTATGTCGGTAGTTACTACCATCGAGACCAGTGATACCACATCACATCCGGAGAAAGTGCCCGCGGGATACGACCGTGGGGTAGTCGGCGGTACACAAACGGCACAGAAAGGGCAATGAGAAATGTCCACCGCCGTTGTGCAGGGTCGATCCGGAACGGGGGCCGCTCCCTCGGATCGCGAACAGAGCGAACGTCCGGAGAGCGCCGCACCCGTCTATTTTCGCCCAGAGGATGAGGCATCCTACCAGTTTCGCTGGCTCATTCTGGTAGGACTGCTTCTAGCCTCCTTCATGGAGATACTGGATACGACCATTATCAATGTCGCGTTGCCGCAGATGGCCGGAAACCTCAATGCAACCACCACCGAAATCGCCTGGGTGTCGACCTCCTATATTCTGGCGAACGTCGTAGTGCTGCCGATGACGGCGTTCCTGTCCTCCATCTTCGGACGGCGACGCTATATGTCGTTTTCTATCGTCCTTTTTCTCACCGCCTCTTTCTTCTGCGGCACGTCGCACTCGCTGGGGGAATTGGTCTGCTGGCGGATCCTGCAGGGGGCAGGCGGCGCGGCGTTACTGTCGACAGCACAGGCGACCTTGCGGCAGATATTCCCGATGTCTCAACAGGGTATCGTTCAGGCGCTATTCCTGTTAGGCATCATTGTCGCCCCGACACTCGGACCAACGCTGGGAGGATGGATCACCGATAACTACAACTGGCAGTGGATATTCTATATCAACATCCCTATCGGAATGGTTGCGCTATTCCTGGTGGCAACCTACTTGACCGACTCACCGTACCAAACAAAACCACAGGGGGTGGATTGGCCGGGGATATTCCTCTTGACAGTTGGCCTGGCGTCACTCCAGTATGTTCTGGAGGAGGGGAATCAGGACGACTGGTTCGAGTCACAGACGATTGTCACTCTGTCGATCATCTCGGCAATCGCCTTGTCCTCGTTGATTTTCTGGCTTCTGTCTCCACGCAACAAGAACCCGGTCGTCAACCTGAAAATCCTCAAGAATCGGGACCTGACCGCCGCGCTCTTGCTGTTTGTTACACTTGGCTTTGGGTTGTACGGTGGTGTTTTCCTGTTCCCGCTCTTTGCCCAGCAGATATTACACTTTACGCCGACCGAGACTGGCCTGGCACTGCTACCCGGCGGTATTGCGACAGCGATATCGACTCTGACGTGCGGACGGTTGCTTAGCGGGACTAATGTCAAAATAGATCCACGGGCGCTGATAATCTTTGGAGTGGCTGTCTTTGCGACGTCCATGTGGATGCTCGGTCATCTCACGACGCAAAGTGGTATCCCGGATACCCAGTTTGCCCTGATCATTCGTGGGCTTGCCCTGGGCTTCCTGTTTACGCCGATCAATCTGGCAGCATTCGGTTCGCTCAAGCCGCAGGAGATTCCGCAGGCATCCGGGTTGATGAACCTGACACGTCAGTTAGGGGGATCGTTCGGGATCGCCGTCCTTGGCACCTATCTCTCCAATCAAACGGTGTTCCACAAGAGCATGCTGTCGGAGCATATCTACTCCGGCAACCCGGCCCTCATAGAGCGACAACAGGCACTTCAAAGTCTGCTCATCTCGAAGGGATATACCGCAGCACAGGCGGCGAGCGGTTGGATGGGGATATTGAGTCAGCAGATCGCTCGACAAGCGGCGGCCATGAGTTTCAACGATGGTTTCCTGCTGATTTTGATCGCGTTCCTCGCGGCGACACCGATGGTGTTTCTATTGCGCCGTCCCAAAAAGGCCGCGCAGGGCGGCGGCGACGCGCACTAAGGCGACACAGACAACAAGAGGGGGTTCCCGTGCCGGATTCGGGAACCCCCTCGTTTTTGTTTTCGGAAATTTCCCTAATCAACGCTTGCGGCGAAGCCGGGCCACCGCCAGCGGCACCATCGGGAGAAGCAGCGCCAGCGCCGACGGTTCGGGAGTCAGCGGCCCAACAAAGACGGGTGGCGGGTTACCAGTCATTGGCGTAAGACCGACATAAATGTCGTCCAACACGAAATCGTTCCCATCGAAGGCAGTATTCTGATTAACAATACTGACCGTCTCGGACGACGATGATGCGACGAAGGTCGTGAAGTACCCAACCCACTGACCGGTGGTAGCTGGCAAGGCGAAGATGCTCGAAGCCTGATTTCCAGCGATCTCAAAGTTCAATAGCGCCGGACTCTGGAAGTACGACGATGCACCGTAGGCACCGAAGTAGTAGGTCTGCCCTGCTGTCAGACCACTGACGGTTTGTGTCCACACGTTGACATCTGGCACGTCCGCACCGTTAACAATCAGCATGTTGTTATTGACATCGCCGGTCGTGTGGTCCACAAAGGTGTCCCAGGAATTATGAACGATATTGGGGTCGGTATGGACGATATAGGTCCCTGCATCATGAATATCCTGTCCGAGCACGGGTGGGTGGACCGCCATCGTGTAGGCACTGGTGAATCCTGTGGCTCCTGCCTCAAAATCCCCGTTTACAACCAGGTTCTGCGCGAACGCGGGCGACGCGGTCAATAAGAACCCCGCGAACGAGAGATAACCTATTCTTCTCAACAACTGTGAAGTCATTATGATACTGTCCTTCCTTCTAATGACCGAACATCCAAAACATCTCACGGCACCACAACATCGGGTTTGCCACTGGCAACCAACCAGTTCTTTAGCTTTTCACACGACATTGTCGGTAATCTTACAAGATAGCAATAGTGTCAAATAAGTACAAATACCGGGATGAATCTTAATTTTTTTCTTGTCTCCTGAGTGATGGGGACGAATGCCAGGGTGCGCAATTTTTATGCCAGGGGAGAACGAAAAATACCGGATTCGGTTAGAAAAAGAGCCAAAAATCTACACCATGCGGGCATTCCCCGGAAGGAAGGGAACAATGAAAAACGAGCGAGGTGGATATTCGTAGAATATCCACCTCGCTCGTTTTTGGCGAAATAGTTAAGGGATCGGCGAGAACCGAATCACTGCTCCGTCCGGACGGAGGAAACACCGGAGGTGTCGCGTGTAACGTTCGGGTTCCCCTTGTAACGGATCGAACTTGCCCCACTTGCCTTCGCTGTCAGGGAGTCACTCACCTGAAGCTCTGCACGACTCGCCCCGGTTGCCATCACGTCCGCTGTCTTGCAGGCCAGGTCGGTGCCAGCAAAGCGGCACGCCCCGGTGAGAACAATCTTCTGGCGATTGACACTGCCCGCGATGGAAACAGAGGATGCCCCGCTGAGTTCCGCGGTGAGTTCGCTACCCTTGATTTCATCGATGGTTGTACGGGTGGCACCAGACGCCGATAGTTTCAACATATCGCCGTTTAGTTTGCTGAAGTGGGCTTTGACCGCACCGGAAAGGCCGACCCGCTCCAGTGCTTTCGCGGTCAGCGAATAACGAATCGGCTTGGTCGGGTGGATATTGGTATCAGATTTGATTCTTATGTAAAGGCAATCGTCTTTCACCTGTGTCTCAATCACCGGGAGGATGTTGTCTTCCGCTTCCAGGGTCAGGGACTCGTTTGCGCCCTGGACCGCGGACAGTTCACCGACACCGGAGAGGACGACCGCGTTGAATCCGGTCACCGGGCGGCTTTGCTGGATGACATTACCCGATCCCTTGATAATCTCCTGCAAATAGGCTTTAGCGATACGAACCGGTCCCGCCAGACCGATGCAGAGTAAAATGAACAGATATCCAAGAGCAAGCGGGATAACCGATTGATGGCGATGTTTCATAGTTTGTTGTTCCTTTCTCACGAGGGTTCCGTTTGAGCTTCCATTGTTAGGACGGTTACGGTCGGTTTGAACCGCGAAAAGTAAATCGCCCAATTCTATAAATAGTTACTGCGATTTAGTGGTGAAGTGTTCAGAATACCTCACCACCCGCTGCATCCACGCTCAACCAGAGAATGAAATCGCGGTTCATGCGGCGAATAGAGACAGCAACACAACAACCTTCCCCTAGAGGTGAGAGTATGCCGCTGATTGACATGTCGCTGTCCCAATTGAAGGAGTATTCCGGTCGCACTCCTAAGCCCGCTGATTTTGATGTGTACTGGGACACCGCACTTCGTGAACTGACCGCGACAGATCCGAAACCGGAACTGGTGCCCTCCGATTTCACGGCTCCCTTTGCCGAGTGCTTTCATCTCTACTTCACGGGTGTTGGTGGCGCACGGGTCCATGCCAAGTATTTGCGTCCCAAGCACCGGAGTGGTTCGTCGCCCGCAGTGCTGATGTTCCACGGTTACAGCGGTAATAGTGGCGATTGGCACGACAAACTAAGCTATGTCGCCCGCGGTTACTGTGTCGCCGCGCTGGATTGCCGAGGGCAGGGCGGTTTGTCGGAGGATAAAGGGGGAGTCACAGGCAATACTCTGCGCGGACATATCATCCGTGGTCTGAACGACGCCCTGAACGGTCATCCGGAGCGTCTGTACTACCGGCAGGTCTATCTGGACACGGCGCAACTCGCCCGTGTTGTCATGAGTTTTGATGAGGTGGATGAAAACCGCGTTGCCGCAACCGGCGGATCACAGGGAGGTGGGTTGACATTGGCTTGCGCCGCCCTGACACCAACCCTGCGCAAAGCGGCTCCTGTCTTTCCCTTCCTGTGCGACTACCAGCGTGTCTGGGAGATGGATCTGGCGAAGGGCGCATATGACGAACTTTCCGCCTACTTCCGCTTGTTCGATCCCCGACATGAGCAGGAGCCAGGGATTTTCAACGCTCTGGGCTACATTGACAACCAGCACCTGGCCCCGCGCATCCAGGCACGGATAAAGATGTATGTGGGGTTGATGGATGCTATCTGCCCCCCATCCACCCAGTTTGCCGCCTATAACAAAATCACCGCGCCGAAAGACCTGGTGATCTATCCCGACTTCGGGCACGAAGGCTTACCCGGCAGCGGCGATTCTATTTATACCTTCCTCGGCGATTTATAAGCACAAGAGTCGCCCCGAACCTGTCTCTTCGTTCGGGGCGATAGGAATCGAACCCACTCTTACTCAGAAAGCGCGACAGTTCGCTTCACGTCTCCTCCACTTTCTTTCATCCACCTGTTCGCTTTTGGCCGGAACGGAAGTACATTCCTGATATCACCCAGATTATGTTCCGTTACAGGAAAGAGTACGATGCCCCGATTGCTGTCTTACCTCCCCTATCGTCGCGTAGTCATGGCAGCCATGCTGTCAATGCTCATGACGCTAGTTATCTCAAATGGCCTAGCACAGGAGTCGTCCGCTCCGAAGCCCGCTTTCACGTTGTCCGGTCCGAAGCCTGCCCCTACGGCGTCTGATCCGAAGCCCGCTCCTACAGTAGCCAATCCGGCGAAACCAGAGAGCGATCGCGGTTGGCCGCGGACGTATCCTCTGCCGAACAACGGCGGCAGCGTGACCGTGTATCAGCCGCAGATTGCGAGCTGGAAAGAACAAAAGCACATTGTCTTCTGGGCTGCCGTTGCTTATGCGGCACCGGGCGCAACACAGGCCGTGCTTGGCACCGTCAAGGCAGAGGCCGATACCGAGATATCCGTCGAAGAGAAGCTCGTTAAATTCACGCCCCTTCAGGTTACCCAGTTTAACTTTCAATCGCTCACCCGCGATCAAGGGCGGACGTTCGTCACGGCATTCCAACAGGCGATCCCGTCCAAGAACATGGTAATCTCCCTGGATCGCGTACTGGCAGGTGTCAATAAGAGCGAAATTCTTATTGAGGACACAAAGAAAGCGGTCGACATCAAGGCCGACCCACCGAAGATATATTCCAGCACGCGGCCCGCTATCCTGGCCCTCTTCGAGGGGGAACCCATCTTGAGTCCGGTTGAGAGCCTGGATCTTAAATACGCCGTCAACACGAACTGGGACATCTTCCAGCAAGTATCCACCAGCGTGTGGTTCCTGCGCAACGATAAGACCTGGCTCAAAGCGACGGACATCAACGGACCATGGACGCCTGCCGGGAAACTGCCCGCCGACTTCGGTAAGCTGCCCGACGACGCCAACTGGAAGGATGTGAAGGACCACTATCCGGGCCAAACACTCTCGGAAAAGGATGCCCCGACCGTTTTTGTCAGCATTACCCCGGCGGAGATGATTCTGCTGAAGGGCAAACCGAAGTTAGAGGCGGTATCGGGTACGAAGGAACTGTTCTGGGTGAGCAACACGGAAAGCGACCTGTTCCGTGAAGGGAAGGAGGGACTGTTCTACTACCTTGTCGCCGGGCGCTGGTTCTCCGCTGCCAGTCTGGACGGTCCGTGGACGTTTGCGACGCTGAACCTGCCCGCCGATTTCCGAAAGATACCACTCAGCCACCCACGCTCCCGTATCCTCGCTTCCATCCCCGGCACCGAGCAGGCGTCGGAAGCGATCCTGATGGCGCAGGTTCCGCAGACCGCGCAGGTAAATATCAAGGAGATACAGGCGCCAACCGTAATCTACGATGGCGGCACTCCGGTATTTCAACCAATTCCGAACACGAAACTGTATCGAGCGGTGAACACCGATAAGGATGTCATTCAGGACGGCACCGACTTCTACCTGTGTTATCAGGCCGTCTGGTTCGTCTCGAAAAGTCCGACCGGTCCGTGGGAGGTCGCGCGTTCCGTCCCGCCAGAGGTCTACAAAATCCCGCCCAGTTCACCCGCCTATAATGTCACCTACGTCAACCAGCAGGGCAGCGCGACGAGTGACTATGTGGAAACCTCCTACACCGCTGGATATGTCGGCATGATGGTGGCGTTCGGCTGCTGTGTCTGGGGTTCCGGCTATTACTATCCGCCGTACTACCGCTACCCCTGTTACTATCCCTACCCGGCAACCTACGGCGCGGGAGCGTGGTACAACCCGCATACCGGCGCGTACGGGCGTGGCTTCGCCGCCTATGGTCCCTATGGTGGAATCAGCGCGGGCGCATCCTATAATCCAAGGACGGGAACCTATGCACGCGGAGGGGCTGCCTATGGTCCCTATGGCTCTAGCGCATACGCTCGGGCATACAACCCGCGCACGGGTGCGTCGGCGGCGACGCGGCAGGGTGCGAATATCTACGGCAACTGGGGTTCGACCGTCGCTCACCGGGGCGATTCCTGGGCGCAGACCGGTCACGTTACCGACTATCGCACAGGTCAAACGACCTCCGGAATACGCACCAGTGAGGGTGGTGCAGGGATCCGCACCACGGGTCCGGGTGGGACCGGCGGCGTAGCGCGCACCGCTGGTGGCGATGTCTACGCCGGTCGCGACGGCAATGTCTACCGCAACACGGGCGGCTCCTGGCAAAAGTACGAGAACGGCAGTTGGTCCCCGACCGCGCAGCCAAAGGGGACGCCCTCGCAGACCGTCGGTCAACTCAACAAGGACCAGGCCGCCCGCGTGAACGGCACACAGCGCGCGAACACCACCAGCAACTACAATGCGAGTGGCGGCAATCGGAACACGGCAGGCAGTTATCAGCCACGTCCCGCGACTGGCGGCGGCGGACGAATGGGAGGAGGAGGAGGCCGTCGACGTTGACACAATTGAGATCATATGGCACATGTCATTATTGAAACATGCCGGTTAATAGGACGACGCCTATCTCACGACGACCTCGACATTCTGTATGCGGTCTACAGCAATGCCGAGGTCGTGCGCTGGGTCGGCGATGGGCAACCGCTGGATCGAGAAACATGTGCCCGTTGGGTCGAAGTCACGCATAATAACTACATGTTACACGGCTACGGTATGTTTGCCCTGGTGCATCGCGAAACCGGGGAGACCATCGGTTTCTGTGGTCTGGTGCATCCCGGCGGACAACCAGAGGTCGAGATCAAATATGCGCTCTTGCCTGCATTCTGGGGACAGGGTTTTGCGACGGAAGCCGTCCGCACGTTGCTCACCTATGGTGCCCAGACGTTTCAAATGTCCTCTATCATCGCCACGGTCTACCCCGAGAATCTCGCGTCGCAACGGGTGCTGTTAAAGGCGAGAATGAAAGTCGTCAAGGACCGACAGAACGACAATGGTACAACCACACGCGTGTTTGTCTGGCAACCGGAATACTTGACAACAAGGGGAGATTAAGAGGGAGAAGTCGGGGCGACAGGATTCGAACCTGCGACCTTCTGAACCCCATTCAGACACGCTACCAAGCTGCGCCACGCCCCGACAATCGCGTTTCGCGACCTCTACTCTATCAGAGGGGAAACGCCTTGTCAACGTGTGAGAGTCGCACCACAGAGAGCACAGAGCGAGGATTAGGAGAAAGATGCCGGGTAGTCACGGGGGAACAAGAAATACCGTCAATCAAATGCGATCCCCTGTCCGTTCCTTACTGCGTAGTTAGTATAATTAAAGGAGATGCGCAAATAACAGGACTATTTTTGCACCATTAATCGGGACATTACCGTCCCCTGGAATCTTGTTGTGCGCTCTCGCAGAGGAGCATAGTATGTCACTCTACAAAACGCTTTCTCGTCTACCTGTTAAATACCCTGGCAATAATCCCTTTGCCTGTTCGCTCCTTTTACGATTTTTGTTACTAATCGCTCTTATTGCATTCCAAGCGGCGATAGTGTCTGCCCAGGTACCGCCGATGCCGACCGGCGTCACGGCAACGACCGGACACGCACAGTCGCTCGTGAAATGGAACGCGGTTGCGGGAGCTACTTCTTACTCGCTTTTCCGGGGAACCACGCCGGGCGGAGAGGGTGGCACTGCCTATCAAACTGGTATCTCCTCTCCTACCTTTACGGACATCAGTCTGACCAACGGACAGCCCTACTACTACCAGGTCGTTGCCGTTAATGGCAGTGGCAGCAGTCCGCGTTCGGCGGAAGCCTCCGCTGTTCCCAATATCCACGTCAATTGCGGTGGCACAAGCTACACCGATGCAAATGGCGTCTTCTATGCCGCCGATACCGGGTTTACCGGCGGGACCACAATCACCACCGGCACTAACATCGCCGGAACCAACGACCAACCGCTCTATCAGAACCAACGCGCCGCTTCGGTCGGTTCCTCCTTCACTTACTCCTTCACCCTTCCCAACGGAAGTTACAGCGTTACCCTGCTTTTCGCCGATATACAAAGCACCGCCACCGGTCAGAACAAGTTCACCATCTTTGTCGTTGGTCGTCAGGTGGCGACCGGCGTGGACATCTTTGCGCTGGCGGGGGGAGCGAACAAAGCCTTCTCGCTGACCTATCCCGCAAACATACGCGGCAATAACACGGGAACACTGACCGTGCAGTTGACACCGACCACGGGCAGCGCCGCCCTCGCCGGTATCGTGGTCAGCCCACCACCTGCCGCGCCTGCTGCCTATATCCCGTTCCCACCCCATAGTGAGGACTTCGTCGCTATGGATAGCGCCGCAGGCAGTACGGGCAGCGGTCCTGCCTCCTCCATGATGGTCAATCTCGCCTCCTTTACTGCCGTGAACCGGCCGGGAGCGGATATTTCCGCCTACAACCCGCTTGGTCCCAGTCCCATCTTTGCGCGCACCTATTACGGAGGGATTGTGCGCAGCGCGACCCATAGTTGCGCACCCGAGTTCCCTCAGTCGCCGGGATGGACGGATAACTATGATGTTCAGGTTACCAGCGCCACCCCTACGGCATGGGGGACGCTGACGTTAAACTACGGAAACGGAGCCAGCGAGACGTTCACTCCGACGGTTACGGGAGGCAGTGCTACGTTCACCCATCCCACCGGCGCTCCCTACGTGGTCAGCGGTGTTCCTTCGGGGACCGTTGGACAGTGGACCTCGATCACGCTGACGATGAAGGATCACTCGCAGCACACTTTCACACCAGCAGCGGTAAGCAGTGGCAATACGGCCTATCTGCTGACACGCATCACCAACCTGGTTGGGCACTTCATCACGATCAATCGTGACACGCTTGCCAACAAGTACCGTGTCCTGTCCATACAGAACGATGCCGTTTCCCCCGTCACGCTTCTTCAGTTCAACTACAATGGACCTCTCCTGACTTCGGTTCAGGATATCGCATCTCCTAACCTGACGGAACGGCGTCAGGTGAACTACACCTATGCAACGGTCAACGCCCTGACAGAAGTGTCGCAGATTGGGGCGATTGGCAGCACGCCTCCGAAACGCTGGGGGTATTTGCTTCAAAAAATCAATGGTATCTACTACGTCGAGGGAGTTCGGTTACCAAACCCGGCAAATCCGGGGTCGACAACCAATTATTGGGCTTTTTACTACAACGATTCGAACGGTAATGCACGGGGTTTCGTCGACTCATTTGGGAACCAGCATACCTATATGCCCACCTCTGGCGGGGCCGAGGTCAGCGTCTACAGCCATGGCACGACCGACAACCTTGCGCTTCGCTACGTGCAGAAGGTCAATGCCAATAACCTGAGTAGCGGTTTCACCGATTACAAAGGTAAGAACGCCACGTTGACCTATGGCGATCCGAATAACCCGAACCTTCCCACCGCTTCGGCAAACCGCAACAACCAGCAAAATAGCGTTACCTACGACCAGTTCCAGAATGTTCTGACTTCCCAGAACAATCGTGGCGATGTCGTGACCAATGGGTACGATACGGGTTCGTTCGTTCTCGGGAACCTGATCTCGGTGCAGGAGACCCATCAGACGGGTGGTAGTACGGATGCTACTCGCATAGGCAGCCAGTTTGCCTATTACGGTACATCCGATGGGGCACTGAATGGCCTGCTTAAGTCCGCCACAACGCCCATGCCCGGCTCGATCTCCCCCAGTTCGCTGACCGTGACGACGAACTATACCTACACCCTCCCCACCACGACCACACCGGGCGGAAATGTGGCAACGATTACCCGTCCGAACGCCAACGGCACGCAGACAGTCACCTTCAACTACACCAACGCCGCGCCTCCGGGACAGAGCGCCTACTCGCAAACCGAGGCGCTAGGTAAGCCACTCACGGTCACCGTTAGCGGCCCGGATGCCAATGGCGCGACCACGATCCAAGCGACCTACTTCAAGTACGATGGGCGCGGGAACGTCAGGGCAGTCATTGATGCGGAGGGGCGTGAGACCAACTATTTTTACAATCGTGCGAATCAGATAACCCAGGTGCAGTATCCTGCGACCAATGAGACAGGAACCGGTCGAACAACAGTTATCAACACCTATCAGTATCCAGGCGGACCGGTCGCTAATGTGACCCTATCCAACGAGGCCGGAACCCCTGTTCGCCAGGTCAACTACACCTACACGGCGGAGGGAAAGATCGCGACGATAACCGGAAGCACCCAACCGGCAAGGTATCAGTACAACGCCACCGGTCAGGTCACCACCGTGTTCGATGGCAACAACCGTGGCACCTACTATTTTTACGATCCTCTGGGCAGCCTGATGCAGATGCAGTACCCCAAGAGCGGAGCTCCCGTGCGGCCAAGCTTGCTCGCTGGCAGTTTTGACTCTCTCACATACACATATGATGATGACCAGAATCTGCTGACCAAGACGGACGGTCGTGGTCTGGTAACGACCTACACCCGAAACGATCCCGCAAGCCTGGTCACCCAGGTCGCGTACTCCAACCTGCCTGCCGGTGTCACAAGCATCCCTAACATTAGCTACACGTACGATCCGTTCGGTCGTCTTGCCACCCGCAACGACGGTATCACCGGCAATGCGGCGACTCCCAAGACCTACAGCTACGACGATTTGGACAACCCGCTCACCATCACGACCAACTTTGTCGGTGGTCCACAGAACCAGGCGATCCAGTATGTCTACAACAGCGACGGTAGCCGCAGCCAGATGCTCACGCCGGTGGGCACCTATTCTTATCAAATGGACGGCGTCGGTCGCCTCACCCGTGCCGGGTTCCCCTGGACCGGCGGTTCGGTGACGCATACCTACCGCGATAACGGCTGGTTGTCGAGCAGCGCGACCAGTCGCTTCCGCTGTTCGTATGAATACAACGCCCGTGGGTTGATCGGCAGTCTGCTCAACGTCAACACTTTCACCGGCAACACCGTGTCCAACTTCACCGGCATGACCTACGATGCCTCAGGCAACCGCCTGCGCATGACTGCCTTCGTGCCTAATGAAAATTCGGCGCAGGATGCCTCGCGTTCGGTGATGTTTAGTTACGATGAGATCAATCTGCGGGATGTCTTGACGCAGGAGGTAAGTACAGCGACCGGGGGGAACAACGTCTACAATCAGAACTACACCAACCTGTTCGCCTATGATGCGGCTTTCAACGCCACCACCTTCCGGGGAGCAAGCATCGCCTACAACACCGACAACCAGCGCACGACCGCGGGCACGGGTGGTGCGTTTTCCTACGACGGAAACGGCAACCCAACGACCTACCAGGGAGCGACTTTCTCCTTCGATCCCGAGGATAGGCTGACGACCTTTGCCACCGCAGGCTTTAGCGCACGCTACGACACCGACGGGCGACGAGCGTATCGGACCACCAACGGTCGCACGGTCTGGTTCCTCTACGATGAAGCAGGCGACAGCAACACGCCGCTGATCGAGGAGGTCTTCAGTAGCGGCACGGCGAGCGTTGATGGTGCGGTGGGCATGGGTGCCGACGGCGTGCGGATGCGCTACTACCCCTTGCGCAACAACCAGAGGATCTGGTCTTATGTCTATGACCCGTTGGGCAATCTCGTCAACCGGGTAAACAACGAGAGCAACGCTTCACCGTTTTTCGACGACATCTATTCCAACGCGGTGTTCGATGCCTACGGCATGGGCAAGGAGATGCAGGCATCGGCGGGACAGATTCCTCCCATCATTCGGGATGCGGTCGGGTTTGGTGGGCAGTTTGGCTACTACACGGATATTGAGACCGGTCTCGTGTGCCTGTCCCATCGCTACTACGATCCCGGCACGGGAAGATTTGTCAACCGAAATCCGATTGGCTACCAGGGAGGAATCAACCTCTACGCCTTCGCCGGTGGGAACCCTGTCAATGAAAGTGATCCGACGGGAACGCAGGAGGGTGGCGCGACCGCAACTGGTAGTCGAGGATTGCGCGAACAGTTGATGAAGGTCAAGGAGTTGCGCGAATCTATCCGAACGCGAACCTGGCAACAAGCTGTTGGGCTGATTCCCGCTAAACAATGGCGGCCGCGCAACTGGCAGGTAATCCAGCCGTGGTGGCGTCATTTCGAAAGCGATATCTTCCAAATGTCTGGATCGGGAGGAGGCCGCGGTGGTACTCCTACTAACCGCCCAATTCCGTTGGGAGTGAAGGAACCGGTTACCAGTCCTCTTTTAGGCTTTTAGCGATCCAACACGCGGACTCACTCTTAACGTCAGGAGGCTTATCGAACTACTGGTGTTAAGAGTGAGTTTGTATCCATATTGTTAGAATGGACGAAATTAGCCAAACTGCCTCTGAGTTAGTGCGACTCTATGACCGCGACCTGTGTAAACCATTTCCCTATCAAGGATGTCGCACGCTTCTGCGTGGAACAGATGAGCGCATGGATGGTTTCATCCCTGATTTAGCGTTGTACTTTGCCGATATTGCTGGCTTTTCGGACAGTGCGAACAGGTTAAATGGATGGGACAAAGAAAGGGTGGCAATGGCACAAAGAATGCTGGAAAAATCGTTCTTCGAGAAACACTCGGAGTACCAGGCACTCGAAGGCAGAATAACGCCTGACGACACTCCCGACTTATACGCGGACATGATGCTTCACGAGGAAATGCGCAGGAAGGTTTTGCATCTGGTCGCCCTCTTGATGGAACGCCACTCGCTACTTTCCCAGGGCAATCAAGTTCAATGATTCGAGATGCTAAAGAGTTTGTTTTTCTGAGAACAAGTGACGATCCATTGCTTTACCAACGGGCAACCCAGGAAGAAGCACCAATAGAAGTTTGGCGGGAAGTTATCGAACGTTACCCTGACATGAAGCAGTGGGTTGTCCACAATAAAACCGTACCAACAATTCTCCTGGACGAACTCGCGGAAGATGAGGACGATAATATTCGTTTCTGCGTGGCAATGAAACGTAAATTGAGTTTCGACACATTCGAGAAACTCGCACGAGACGAGAATCCTTCCGTCCGTGAACGCATAGCCTGGAATGATAAGACCCCGATTCCGATTCTGCAATTGTTAACTCAGGATTCAGAGGAGAGAATTGCCAAAAGAGCGCAAGAACGTTTGGCGATGGACTGACCGATCTACAATAGGCGTCGCACGTTTGCCGTGTGCTATCAATTACATACGACGTCGGCAGGGGACCGTCCTCAACCCTACGGCCTGTCGTTTCTTTCTTCTCCTCTGTGTTCTCTGTGGTTCAAATCTCTTTTGATCTTTGTGCCCTTCGTGTCTTTGTGGTTTTATCTCTCTTCCCTGTTATTCAAACTCCTTTATGGTTTCCCAACAACCTTCAACGGTGGCGTACAGGTGGCATACGCGCCGTCGCCGCCTGCGATGATACCGACCGCGGTCATGTTCATAGCGGGAAGGTCGGGCATCGGGCGCGGTTTTACCAGGAACTGCGCACCACCGTTCGCCCGAATGGATAACTCGCCCTCGTCCTTCTCCGGTGGGATATAGACCCAGTTTTCCAGGTAGCAACCGGGTGGCATCGCCGGGAAATAGACCACTACTCCCCCCTTCCATCCCTCCTGCCGCTTTACCTGGATGATAATCTTCGTGGAGTCCTTTTGATCCGGCAGGATGTTGATATGGTCGGCGTTGTCCTTCCATGCGAGGGTGAACGGGGGTGATTCCGTAGCGACCGAGACAACCTGCGAACTGCGGGCAAGCAGACGTGGCTGGTTATTAAATTTGTACTCCTCCATCGGACGGGCGCGACGGAGGACAGTGACGCCATTTTCCGCCGGGGTTGTCGCATCCATTGTCACTACCTGACTGGCAGACGCGGTTCCCGGCGCTGCTGTCAGTACCATCATCACCTTATCGTCATCGGGCGGGATCGTTGCCTCGGTCTGCGTAACACCCGGTGGCAGATTGTTGATCTTCACGGTGATCGGCCCGCGCAGGTTCTCCCGACGGGTGACGCGCACCAGTACGGGCAGTGATCCACCGACAGGGATATTGAGGCTGTCCGGAGTGGCTGTCAGGGAGAAGTCGGGAGAACCGTCCAACGCCTCCCACGAATAGGCATACGCCGCGCCGCCTTTCCCGTCGGCATCGGTCACCTCGACGGTGTACTCGCCGGGTGCGGGAAACGCGTTATACACCCGCAGTTCATTCACCCCGTCGCCCTCGCCCCCGTTGACGACCTGCCCCTGCGCGTTCTTCACCAGAAACTTCGGTCGTAAGGGAGAACCGACCCGTTTCGCATAGACATCAAGGAATGTCCCTCCCCGGTTGGCCTTGACCTTGAAGATGTTTGTCTGCCCCGGTTCGGTGATCTGCCCCCAGAAAACGGCGGGCAGGGCGACCGCGGGCGCATCCGCCTTTACCGGACCACTGCTGTTCGCAACATTGCGGACAAGCAGGGGCGCATCGCCGAGTGGCGTCGCTACCAGCGTCACCCCGTCCGCGCCCTCCGGCACCTGCACGGGCACCGGACCGTTCGGCATACCCGGCATCGGCGGCATATCGGCGAACATGCGCGCCGGAATACTTGCCCCCGGACGCGCGTTCCCCTCCGGCGCGAGAATAACATCGTAAGGGACCGTCCCCATCGTCAGGCGATACACCGACGAGGGAGACCCCTTCCACAACAGGTCACGCACGAGCAGCGTATAGTTGCCGTCCACCGGAGCCGTCCAATCGATCAACGGATCGAGGCCATACTTACCAAGGTTCTTGGTGACTTCCTTACCCATCGCATCATAGAGATAGAGAACCGGATTGAAGAAGAACTGCGACTCCTCGTTCAGGCGGAACCCTCGCAGATTGAAGACCAGACGCTCACCCTTTTTGGCAGTGAAGGTAAAGTAATGCTTCTCGGCAGTTCCGGCCATCAGACCATTGACCACCACCGGCAGCGTGACTTTTTGCGCCTCCTCGATCTTGCCGTTGGGCTGTGTCGCCGTTATCTCCGGCAAGGAGCCGACCTCGAAGAGATAGGCGGTAGACGCTCCCCGACCGGTGAGGACCCGCACCTCCCGCAGACCGGGAACCGCATCCTTCGCCACGGTCAACCTGGCGGATAACTGCCCGGCGCGGGCCAGCGCTTGCAAGTAGGTGACGATCTTATCGCGGTCGGTTTTTTCAATACTCGCGCCGCGCGCCTGAATCATGCGGTCCACGGTTGACGCCCATTGATCCGGTGTCATGCTGCGGTTGGCAGGGGAACGCGCCTCGTGGCAGGCGGTGCACTTCGATTGGAACAACGGTTTGGCGGCTTCATCCACAGTCCCCCCTACCGCCATCAGTTCCGCACTGACGCCAGGCGCACCGGTGACAAGGATACCCTTCGTGCCGTTCAGGTTGCCCCCCCGCACCGCCACTTCCACGGTCTCGCCCGTGCGCGCCCCTGCGGGAAATAGCGCCGAGATACGCGGCTCCTGCGCCTGTACGGCACCCGCCAGCAATAGCGCTGCCATACCCACAACAAAAAGGAGACTCTGCCTCAGAACATCGCGTCCGGTCACCACTTTGATTGCCCTCACTCGATTTCCTCTATGCCCTGGTGTGATGCGTATCACCAGGAAGCACCCAACTCCATCACGACAATTCGACCTGATCTACCCTACAATATCCCCATAGACGTTGACGGATGCATACCGGTTGACATTTCTCGACTCCGATTCTGCCGATTTCAGGAAGGATGGACTACTTTGAAATTGACGAATGGTTTTCTCGCCCGCTTTCTCAGCAACTCTTCTCCCGTTTTTTCGTCGCGCTGCAATCGTACGGCGATGGCCCTGTTCAGCCTTACTGCCGCGATATCCTTACCGTTGTCCACTGCCGCGCACGACGAACCCGCCTATACCGGTGTTATCGTAGACGTTCGTCATATCGCCGAGATCGACCGCTCGCCCGCACCCGTCATTTACGGTCCGGCTCCTTCGACCGAGGAGGTCTATCCGGATCCGACCTGTGTCCCGACTCCCGATGAGGTTCAGGAGCAGAGTGTCGTCCGTTACTACCGTACACAGGAGGACGCCGAACGTGGCGTCGCCGGTAACCATCCTTTTGTCGTCAAGGCCGAAGCCGTTGTCGGTCCCGCCCATGACAGCGTCCGTCTCTCCGCCACCGACGCCGAGCAACTGAAAACCCTCGACAAGACCCTGCACTTCACCCGCACCTGGAAGGTCGCCTTCCTGATACCCGAAGGCAGATAGACAGCAGGCAGTAGGCAACAGGCAGTAGTGACGGAAGCCATTTGCCTACTGCCTCGTCGGGGACAACACCCCAAAAACCACCAGAGCCATTGATTCGTGCACTCCTGCCTGCTGCCTGTTGCCTACTGCCTGGCAACCTTTACGGGTTTCCGCTTCTCTGCCGGGGCGGGTTTGCTGTCGGGTTTTGGTTTGAGGTTCGGCGTGACGCCACCCGGTTTAGATTTCGCCGTGGGTAACGGGTAGAGATAAACCGCCGGAATCGATTGCCGTGCCTGGGTCACGGGTTGCGTCATGGATTCGACCATGGTTGTTCCCGAATACTCCCAGTGCAATCGCGCCTCCGCACCGCCGCCCCCCTGATAGAACTCCATTTTGATCGGGACACGCTGGCCCGCCTTCAACGGGACCGCATCGGTCCTATCATCGCTGGCACCGCGATCCACCCACGAATCCACAAGTGGTTTACCGTTCAACCAGAGTCGGACGCCGTCATCCGAGCGTGTCCAGAAGGTATAGTCGCCGGTGACGGGCGCTTCGACAAACCCCTCCCAGCGCACAAACAGTTCCTCGCGATTGACATTATCCGCTGGCGGTTGACTGTTCCAATCGAAATCCACCGTCGCGTCCGTGCGCACCAGAGCCGCTCCCCCATTCCCCTCCCGATTATTAAAGTAGAAACCAGTCAATCCGGTTCCCGCCGCAAATCGGACGGGCAGGTTCGCGGCGAGAGCCGCCGGGATTTTTGGCGGCGGGGCGATATAGACACCGTTCGCGTCCAGGGTCAGCAGCAATTTCTGTTTTTCTACATCATAGATGCGGGTCTTACCATCCACGGATGCCGAGACGATACGCTTACTGTCGGGAGAGACCGCCACGCCCCAGATATCCCCGTCCGCCTCGCTGAAGGTCCGTCGCTTACCACCGCCCGTGTTCCAGAGAACCATCCGGTGATCGGCCCCGCCCGTCACAACAAAGCCATCCGTCGGTGCGACCGCGACCGCATAGACACCGCCATCGTGGGCGTCAAACTGCGCCTCCTGGTTCCCGCCACGTGGCCAGACGCCCTGCTCGTCGGGCTTGCCGTTCTTGTCCTGATAGACCACGAAGTAACGGAGTCGCCCATCGCCGCTGCCGGTGACAAAGCGTCCCGGATACGGAGGACGGGGAGCAGCCGCCCAGACTGGCGAGGCGCATTGGTCAAAATTGACCACCACACGCTTTACCCTGGCATCCCACACCTTAAACATGTTGTCCGCGCCGCCCGTGGCGAAGATCTCCCCGCCCATATCGTCACTGAACTTGACCGGGACTGCGACTGTCAGACACCGTCCGTTGTGCTCGGTAAGTTTCCCGACCGGTTGCCCGCTGGTCGCATCCGTAAGGAGCACTTTCTCATCATCGGCGGCGGAGAGCAGGGTATTGTTATAAAACGCCACCGACTCCACCGTATCGTCATGCCCCTTGACGGTGCGCACGACTTTTCCGGTTACCGCATCCAGAAGATACGCCGCTCCGCCCTGACTGGGCACTCCGGAACCCACAGCAATCTCTTTTCCATCAGGAGAATAGCAAACGGAGCGGACGGCCTCGCCAGGCACCGGAAATGCAGCAGTCCGCTTCCCCGTCTCTACCTCATAGAGTCGGACGAAACGATACCCCCCGACCGCCAGCGTCTTTCCATCCGGCGAGAAGGCAACGCTCCAGACAGGACCATAATTCTTAGGGGTCAGGGGTCGGGGGCCAGGGGTCGGGTGTAGGGATGTTGGCTTCGGGCCTTGTAGGGGCGGGGGTTGCCCCCGCCCTGGCAGGGCAACCGCAAGGGTTGCCGCTACGCCTCTGTTTGGATCTTGGGTGGAAGCTGAGGAATGAGGGACAGATTCTTTTTCCTTTTCCCTTTTCCCTTTTCCCTCAACAGCCTGGGGCGTGGGCGGTTGCAGGAGCAGGGCAATCAGTGCGAGGCAGGGGAATATCAGCATGGCAGCCTTCTTCTATCCAGATCGGACTGCCCGAACCGCAACGGATGGTCAATCGGTGGGCATCTCGATACTCTTCGCTTCTAAAAACCGGGCGAACTCCTGCAAGCGTATCTCGACAGCCGGACGAACCACCGTAACATCGGTGTGCGGTTCCCACTGAAGCGAGATGATCTTTAGAGTGCCTGTCCGGCGGTCAAGTTTCGGGTCAACACGCCCAACAATTTTATCACCATAAAGTATTGGCAGCACGTAGTAGCCCCATTTTCTTTTGGCGACCGGCGTGTAGACCTCCCATATATAATCGAAATCCCAGAGCGAACGGTTCCGGTCCCGGTCATAGATGAGGGGGTCAAGAGGGGCAAGCAGGTGGCAGACATCGGGAACGGGTTCGGTTCGGCACTCCTCCAGCAACGGCAGATCATCGGCAAGAATATGCCACGAACGGGTTTCACCCTCTATCTGAACGGCGACAAAGCTCCGCGATCCGAGCATATCGCGATCCAGCTTCTTCAGGCGAAAGAGACGGCGGGTGCGGAGTCGTTTCCCTGTCAGATAACTCGCCTCCTCCCCGGCATCGGGCAGGGCGATCTCCTCGGTATCAGGGAAACAGCGATCCCAGAGATCGAAATGCCGCTCGAAATTGTCCCGACGCGCGATACCCAAGTGTCCTTGTAGCCAGAGCTTCTCGGTCACACGCGCCGCAACCGTGGTCCGTGTCCCCCATCCTGAGGTGGTATGACCTTCTTCGTTCCCAGCAGCACGGGTGCGCAGTGGACCGTTGTCGCCGATATGGACCATAAGCCGCTGTGCGACCGGTTCCTCCTCCTGAGTCAGCCGACGCCAGTGTCCCTCGCTCTGTCGGCGTCCCAACATGGCGCGGCGGAAGTACCGGAGGTCGCGTGCGGGCAGAACATGCAGATTGGGGAAGTAGTACTCGAACGCCTGCCGGGGCAGATCATAGAGCGTACGGGCGAGGTGCGATGGTGTGTACTCCTGTACACGCGGCCAGAGAATCAGTTCATGGATACGCCCGCAGATATTGATGCTGTCCTCTTGAATGGATTCCAGCACATCAATCGCCGCCTCCACCGTGGGCAGTTTTTGAAAACCATCCAGGGCAAAGGCCCGCACCAGAAACCGGCGAACCGTCTCCTTCGACACCGTAACCGTGGGAATACTCATTGCCGTATAGCCTAGTATACCCCCAACCACTGTCGAAGCAAACATTGTTTGCCTGACAGAAGAGGATTGTATCTCCTTGCCCGCGCCGCCAGTGTCGCCGCTATCGCGCCTTTTTCCCTCGCCACGAAATCAGGTGGTCGCATTCCTCACTCGACGTACCATACGCCGACGGTAGGAGCGGATGCCCAACATCAGGATACTCCCCAGAATCGCCAGGGCGACATAGAAAGAGGGATTGCCCAACAGGTAGGCGGTGCTCGTTAGGGAACCGATCAGATCCCCTAACCACAACTGACGGCAAGATAGTAGGAATAGAGGTAGGGCGTCACTGCGGATGGCACGAGCGTAGGGCAGTGCCTTGCGCAGTGTTTGGTGTGCCCCTTCCCGATCAGGCGCTGTGGAAATAAGTCGCTTCAGGGGAGTCGTGTCGATTTTGGCGGGAACGCTGTTGTTCTCATTCCTGTAGAAGCGATCCTCATCATAGATCCACTCCTTCTTAATCCAGGGTTCACTATCCACCGTGTCCAGCGTTCTGGTATCCCCTGCCTGTACCTCACTGATAATCCAGAAGGCAGCGAGACTTTTGGAAGCGCTCGGCTGATTACGTGCGGTCTCTTCCGCTCCTGCAACATCACCAATGGCTGCCTGGGCGACAAGTACCCAGGAGGGGAGTGGTTGAAGTGCTGGTCCCCCACAGCCAAGTCGAGCCCCTCGAAACAGTTTCCAGGCGGTAGACAGGAGATCATCCCGAAGTTGCAGGCTGTAGGCGGAGGCGCGCAACCCTTCCCGTAACTGCATCTGTGCGGTCGTCCGGTCATTTTGCTCGGCAGCCACGATGGACTTTTGCAGGTAAGGACCAAATGTCTTACCTTGCTCACGTCCTTTCGGCGTCATTTCGGGTTCGCCTGCCCGAGCAATAGCGACGGAGAACGCGAGATAGATCATCAACGGCAAAACACCCCGGCGTAATCTCATCATTGAGGACTCCTTTGATACTTTCTTATATCTCTTTTATAGGTTGTATGGTTCCCAAGCAAATTAGAGGTAGGATCATCGGTTGGTTACAGGAGCTCTATAGTCAGACCAGGGACGGGGGCGGGGATCAGGATACGACCGGCATCGGCAGCCCTCAGTGCGGCAATCGTGCGTTCCGGATCAAAGGTCAACGCCAGTATCGTCCCACCCTGCCCTGCGCCCGCCAGTTTTGCCGCCATCGCACCATTTTCCATCGCCACCGCAATCAGGCGGTCGCATGCCTCGCCGGACGCGCCAAGTTCATACTGGATACGCTGGTTCTCGTTCATCGCCTCGGCCATTCGCGACCAATCTCCCGCCAGCAGTGCGGATTTGTTATCCCGCGCCAGGTGGTGCAACCGTTCATAGCTATCGCGCACGACCGGGTCGCCCTCCAGCCAGCGTTGGCGTACCGGTTTATGCGCCGATCCCGAATGATGCTTAACTCCTGTGTGCGCCAGCACCAGAGGCAGAGGTAGCGCTACCTCATCCTGTAATGGCTCGACCGTGGCATAGGGTTGGGCATCCATAGCGATGTGCGACCCTTTGTCCCGGAAGTCCATATAGTTCAGGCCGCCGAAGACGGTCATATGCTGGTCCTGGAAGCCGCAAATGACCCCCATGATCTCGTACTCGATCCGACGAATACTCTCAGCGACGGCATGTTTTGATTGTTTTTTCCCCAGAAATGCGGCAACGGCACCGTAGACGGCGGCAACCAGCGCCGTGGAACCGGCAAGACCCGCCTGCATGGGTATATCTGTGGTCGTGCGCAGATGGAAACGGTCGCGCGGCGGTTGGATTTCCAGTCCCTTCAGGACAGCTTTCGCAAGGTCCAGACGGTCACCCCGTGGGGCAAAATCCTCCTCCGTCCGTATCTCCTGACGCTCGCCATTGTCCGCCTCCACCACCAGCGTATCCGCCGGAACAATCTCACACCGTGCCCGCTCCACTGTGGTACAGGAAATCACGGAACCGCCATACATATCGGTTGGATTGCCTAAAATCCCGCACCGTCCCGGAGCCGTCGCTACAATCATGCCGCAAGTCCTTTCAGATGCATTGTGCCACCCGCCTCCGGCGGGTGGCACAATTCTTCATCGCTACACTTCTACGGAACCCTCTTTCGCTCCTCTACGTTCGTGTACCTGTAGTCGGAGCGGCACACACTGCCGACTGTTCCCAGGAAAGGAACTTGAAACGATGCAGACCTTACTCCGAAGAACCCGCCTGATCGTCGTGACGGTCATCGCGCTGATACTGGTTGCTCCCGTCTTCGCCGATGACATTCCCACGGCCGTCTCCAAAAATCCAGAGTATTCCACCTTTGGACAGCTATTGCAGGCTGCGGACCTGGTCGAGGCCATGAAACAGCCGGGACCGTTCACCGTACTGGTCCCGAACAACGAAGCCTTTGCCAAACTGACCCAGGAGCAGAGAGATACACTGCTGAAACCCGAAAACAAAACGATGCTTCGTACGATACTGCTCTATCACGTCGTCCCCGGCAAAATGACGGTGGCGCAACTCACTGCGTCCACTGTAGGTGTGACAGAGCCGACTCTTGTCGAGGGTAAACTGACCCTTACCTCGCTGGAACCGCTGACAATCAACAATGCCAGACTCATCAAGACGGATATTCCGGCAGACAATGGTGTGATTCATGTCATCGACACCCTCCTGATGCCAGCACCAAAGACGGATGCAACGGAGCAACCAGTCACCGCTGCACCAGTCATCGCGGCTCCGGAGCCCACTCCGACGGCACAGCAGGAAACTGCCCCCGCAGCGCCTCCGGTCAGTGCGGCGACTCAGGCCGCCACGAATGCAGCAATCGTTGCTTCTCAACTGACTCCCGGCATTGTGACGACTCCGCTGGGGACGACCAGCATCACGGAGGTTACTACCGCCGATCCACAATTCTCAACGTTTAACAAACTGATCAAGGCCGCCGGGTTTGACCAGACCCTGATGAATCGTGGCCCGATGACCGTCTTCGCCCCAACGGATGAAGCGTTCAATAAACTGCCCAAGGGCACCGTCGATAATCTCCTGAAGCCAGAGAATCTCGCCATGCTTCAGGCGATTCTGGAATACCACTTCTTACCGGGCCAATACACAGGGTCCGACGTCAACCTGATGAACGGACAACCGATCAAGACCACGCTGCAAGGCGCAACAGTCAATATCAACACCACAAGTGGCGTTCATGTCAACGATGCCAATGTCGTTAAGACGGATATGGGTGCAAAAAACGGCGTTGTCCATGTCCTCGATACGGTTCTGATGCCACCGGAAACCATGCTCAAGAAGAACGATGCCGCCTCGATTGCATCGAAGTAATAACATCATGAGCAAAAATGCCTGCGCGGAGCGCGGGCATTTTTGCCTCTTTGACTTCGTTTGCGTGGCAGGTTTTCCCTTGGTATAATACAGTGCTGGCAGAACGCACAGCACGCCGATGATCCCTTCGGCTGCTCTGCGGATTGCTCGGACGATTATCACCATTACGAAAGTGATGAAGAGTGGGTCTTGTGGCCCGCTCTTTTATTGTAATGGTGGAGAATTGCCAGACGGCGGTTTTTACCGTCGTACCGATCGCTGTTTTCGCCCGGTCACACATGACCGGGTTTTGTTTGTCCTTTTGGTCGTGCAGCACCGGATTTTTCGGGTCATTTTGGGGCGATTTGTTTACGCATACTGTGTGCTGATCCAGAACTCGTCCTGGGTTAGCCTCCGCACTGCCGGAAACCCTCAAGGGTTTGTCCGATACGACCGTGTCAGGAATACAGGTACGCGGACAAAGCGTCCGCACAGGGGAGGAGAGTCGGGTAAGGCATGAACGCGGAATTCATTGAAGCATTACGGCAAATTGAACGGGAGAAGGATATTTCTTTCGAGGTGCTGGTCGGCGCACTTGAATCAGCGCTGGTCACGGCTTATAAAAAGAGCTACAGCACCGAACAGGAAGTCAACCTGCGTGTGGACGCAGGCACTGCGACACATTCCAAGGCCCTGAGGGTGTTTCGTCTCCTAACGGTTGTTGAGACGGTTACCAATCCACATGGCGAGATCACCGTGGAAAACGCCCGGAAGATCGAGCCGGAGGCGGTTCTGGGCAACACGGTGGAGGAGCTTCTCGCCCCAAAGGACTTTGAACGTATCGGGCGCATCGCCGCCCTGACGGCAAAACAGGTCATTATGCAGCGCATCCGCGAAGCGGAGCGCGACAAAGTATTCGACGAATATAATGATAAGGTCGGGGAGGTCCTGACTGGCACCGTCTCCCGTCGTGAGGGAGGCAATATCCGGATCGCTATGGGTAAGCTGGAAGCGATTCTGCCGATCAAGGAGCAGGTTCCGACCGAACGCTATCATTTTAATGATCGTCTGAAGATCTTTGTGGTCGAGGTCCGCAAGACCTCCAAAGAGCCACAGGTTATTGTCTCACGAACGCATCCGTCGCTGATCCGACGCCTTTTCGAACTCGAAGTGCCGGAGATCCACGATAGTATTGTGACCATTAAATCGGTGGCACGTGAGCCCGGACAGCGCTCCAAGATCGCGGTTGCCTCGAGGGACGACCGGGTGGATGCAGTCGGCTCGTGTGTTGGCCACCGTGGGGCGCGTGTCCAGGCGGTTGTCAATGAGTTGTACGACGAGAAGATAGACATTGTGCGGTGGAGCGCGGATAATCGGCAGTTCATAACCGAATCGCTCTCCCCGGCGCGTGTCTCCTCGGTTCAATTGAATGACGAGGCAAAGTCGGCGTTTGTTGTCGTGCCGGATAACCAATTGTCGCTCGCAATCGGCAAGGCAGGGCAGAATGTCCGTCTGGCGGCGCGCCTGACCGGATGGCGAATCGATATTCGGTCGGAATCACAGGTCGCCAAGCAGGCGTTTCTGGATGCGGCGGCGGCGCTGGCGATTGCGGATGAGGACCCGGATTCGGAGTCGTTACTCCCGCCGATCACCTTCGACGATTTTAACGAAGAATAAATCTCGTGTTGTTTGCGCGCCTTCGGCGCGCAAACAACACGAAAACAAAATCTATGATCGCACCGAAAAAGCCAAAGCGGCTTCCACAGCGTACCTGTGTGGCTTGCCGAACAACCGGCGGAAAACGTGGGTTACTGCGAATCGTTCGCTTGCCGGATCAAGGGGGTATCGCCCTTGATCCGACGGGAAAGAAAAATGGCCGCGGCGCGTATATCTGTCCGACCACTGAGTGCGTCGCGTTGGCGCTGAAGCGTAAGGCTCTGGAGCGTTCGCTCAAGACTCCGATTCCCGAGGAGGTTGCCGCCCTCCTGTGTACTACTGTTGCGGCAACGGAGACAACCGAGAATATTTCGCCTTTAGACAATAAAGACGAAGTACCCGCAAAATCCGGGTAACGTCTCTCGGTTTTTTGCGGTAGAGTAATGGGTGATAGGGGGCGCGAGGAATGGCGCGTCCCCTTTCGCGCGTCAACCGCCGAATATCCCTTTATGGGTATAGCAATGTACAAACGAATTCGTCACCCTTTCAATGTCTATAACACCCGGCTTTCGCGTCGGGTCCTGTTTAAAACAAACTGCGCCTGGCAGAGGGGGTTCCCTTATGAGTAAGTGAGCGCGTTGTAGGAAGTGAGGTACCGGGATGCCGGTCAAAGTATACGATTTAGCGAAGGAATTAAACCTATCCAACACGGAGACACTAACACTGTTGGATAAGATGAACCTGAAGCGGCTCAGCCCCGCGAGCGATCTGGACGACGACACAGCGCGTCGTGTTCGCACCGCGGTTGCTGGCGCACGTAGTGGGGTGGTCCGTCCTGCCAGTAATGGTGCCGCCAATGGCACCGCCACACCGGGAGGTCGACCGACAGGTGCTGCCCCGACGGGGTACCCACCTCCTAATGCCCCGAAGGCGGCTCCCGTGGCTCCCTCTTCGACGGGTGGGGAAACCGCATCCGCCGAGGCGGATACAACGACAGAGATCCCGATCAATGTCACGGTGAAAGAGCTGGCAGAACGGCTCGGCATGACCGCCAGCGAAATCCAGAAGGTGCTGATGGGCATGGGAGTGCTGGCCGCGGTCAATCAGCGGCTAGCACCGGATGCGGTCAACCGTATCGCACAAAAGTTGGGGCGCGCCGTCCGTATCGGCACGTCGGCTCCGACGGCTCCCGCAGCCGCGCCCGCCCCTGCCGCCGGACAGCCGCAGACGGGTGCAACCGGAACTGCCCCAGGAAGTGCGGCACCCACGGTAACCCCCAACAGGCCAGGAACGCCGTCCGTTGCTCCGCGCCCCACCGTGCGCCAGACAGTGACGGCGCAGGGACGCAAGGTACAGGAGGTGTCGCGTCCGCCGGTAGTCACTATCATGGGACATGTTGACCATGGTAAAACGACCCTGCTGGATACGATTCGGAAAGCCGATGTCGCCAGTCGCGAGGCAGGTGGTATCACGCAGCATATCGGTGCCTATCAGATCGACCGCGACGGACAGCGTATCACCTTTATCGATACACCTGGGCACGCCGCCTTCTCCGCCATGCGCTCCCGCGGCACCTCTGTCACCGATATTGTTGTCATCGTCGTCGCGGCGAACGACGGTATCATGCCCCAGACCGAGGAGGCGATTAAGATCGCCAAGGACGCGCGCGTACCGATCCTTGTGGCTATCAATAAGATTGATCTGCCGGATGCAAATCCGGAGGATGTCATGATCGAACTGACTCGCCACGACCTGGTACCGGAAGCGTACGGTGGTGAAGTACAAACCGTTCCGATCTCCGCCAAGCAGGGCACGGGGATTCAGGAGCTGCTCGATACGATCCTCCTCGTCGCCGAAGCCGTTGTTGACCCGAAAGCCGACCCGCATGGCAAAGCGCAAGGAACCGTGATCGAGGCGAAACTGGAAAAGGGTCGCGGTCCGGTTGTCTCCGTTCTGGTACAACAGGGCACACTGACGCAGGGCGATGCGGTCGTTGCCGGGGCCTCGTTCGGGAAAATCCGCACGATGACCGATGACCGAGGCAATAAGCTTACTAAGGCGGGACCATCGACGCCGGTCGAGATTATTGGCCTGAATACAGTGCCTGATCCGGGAGATCGTTTGGAAGTCGCCAAGGACGAGCGGGAAGCACGGCGTCTGGCGGAGGAGCGTGGTGAGGCACTTCGGAACCTGCGTCTCCAGACCGGTGGACGCATGTCTCTTGAAGAGTTGTACAAACAGTTGCTATCCGGAGGCACGAAGGAACTCAATGTCGTCATCAAGGGCGATGTGCAGGGATCGGTTCAGGCGGTTCGCGATTCCATCTCCGATCTGGGTAATGACGAAGTCCGGGTCCGGGTCCTATCAAGCGGAGTAGGTGCTATCTCGGAGAGTGATGTGCTCCTTGCCGCATCCGACAAGGACCAGGATGAGAAGAACTCGCTCGTCCTCGGTTTCAACGTCGGTCTGGCAAATGGTATCGACCGGAAGGCCGAGCAGGAGCACGTCCAGATCAAGACCTTTACTGTTATCTATCAACTGATTGATGCGGTCAAGGAGAGTCTGGTCGCCCTGATGGAGCCGATCTACGAGGAGGCCACCCTGGGTAAAGCGGAGGTGCGCGCGCTCTTCCGGTCGCAAGGCAGACACTCCATTGCTGGCTGCTATGTCACGGATGGTCTCGTCCGACGAAATGCCAAAGGGCGCGTCTATCGCGGCAAGGACCTGCTCCACACGGGTACCATCGAAACGCTCAGGCGTTTCAAGGAGGATGCCCGCGAAGTCACCGTCAATTACGAATGCGGTATCACGATCTCGGACTTTAACCAGTTTGAGGTCGGCGACATCATCGAGTGCTTCGAGATGCGTCAGATTCCCCGCGAACTGTAGGCAGCAGGCAGGAGGCAACAGGCAACAGGCAACAGGAGATCCCAACCATTCTCCTGCTGCCTGTTGCCTCCTGCCTCTTGCCTATCCCTCCTCTTCGGGTACGAGATGAATCAACTCCTTCTCGTGCTTTCGCAATACCGTGAGCGGTACACGGACCCCGACCCGTTCCTCGGTTAGAAGACGATGCAGGTCGTCAATCCCCTTAATGGGATATCCATCGAAGGCAACGATGACATCCCCCTCCCGCAAACTGGAGCGAAACGCCGGACTGTTGGGTTCGATACCCGCAACTAACACTCCCGTTTCCGGCACATTATGGAGCAGAACCAGACGCCGTGGCAGTACGACACCCTGTCCCTGAATACCGATATGTGAACGGCGTATCCTTCCGTCACGGATCAGGCGGGAAGCGACCCACTTGGCTGTATTAATGGCGGTGGCAAAACACAGACCCTGCGCGGGCAGGATCACAGCAGTATTAACCCCGATGACCTCGCCACGACTGTTCACCAGTGGACCACCGGAATTGCCGGGATTCAGCGCAGCATCCGTTTGCAGCACATTCTCCATGTTCCGTCCGCTATAGGAGCGAAGCGATCGTCCCAGAGCGGAGACTACTCCCGCAGTCACCGAAGTTTGAAAACCATAGGGGTTCCCAATCGCGATCGCCAACTGACCCACACGTACCTTCTGTGAATCGGCCAGCCTGACCGGTACCAGATGCGGCAGGTCAATGCGCAGCACCGCCAGATCTGTGTAGGGATCATCGCCAATCAGTTCGGCTCGCGCTGTTCGTCCATCATGCAGCGTTACCGAAAGCTCTTGCGCCCTCTGTACGACATGGCTGTTGGTGAGCAAGTAACCATCCGGTGTCAGAATAAAACCCGAACCAGACCCCGTCGCAATCGGTTCCCCTCCCTGCCGCCTCGGATCGCGGTCACTCTTCACCTCGATATAGACAACCGACGGGCTCACTGACTCTGCAACAGACGTTACCGTGCGGCTATAGGCATCCAGCAGTTCCTCATCGGGTAGAGCTAGCCCATCGGGAACGATTGTTTTTTCACCCTCAAAGGCCGAAATCTCCGGCCTGTTCAAAGTTATGGCAACAGGCATATAACCTCCCCTGGAGAGGTGTTAGGTGTTGGGTGTAGGGTGTTAGGTAGCAGCACATTTTGGCCAAAACCGCCCAATACCTAATACCCAACACCTAACACCCTCCTTGATGTATTCCTGTTACCGTTTGGGGCAAACAAACGTTCCCAACTGTCACCCTACCCATTCGGGTAGTCCGTATGGCTCAGCGGCTGTCGACACTTCAGCCTTCCAGGAAGGTGCGGAGCATCCATGCCATCTTCTCGTGGGCTTCCATCAACCCGAAAACCGTGGGGAAGCAGATCGGAAAGGTATCCCTTCACCGTAATCGATTCGTACATAATTACAAATGTACGACAGAGCGCCTATCTCCTCTCAGCACGGGTATACTTGAAGCATCATTCTCTCCTAATAAGGAATAGGCCAATGAGTCTTAGCAAAAAAACGATTGAAGATATTACTGTTTCAGGTAAAAAAGTCTTAATACGGGTCGATTTTAACGTGCCTCAGGATGATTCCGGCGCGATTACGGACGACCGACGGATCACTGCCGCCCTGCCGACCATTCACTATGCGCTCAAGAACAGTGCCGCCGTTATCCTGACGAGCCATCTGGGACGCCCTAAGGGTAAGATCGCTCCGAAGTATTCACTCGAACCCATCGCGCGCCGCTTGAGTGAACTGATCGGGCAGGACGTGATACTTGTATCGGCGACCACGGATGACCCACTCGGCATCGCGGAAGCGGCAGCTGCGACCGCACCGAGTAAAGTCGTCCTGCTGGAAAACACTCGCTATACTGATGCTGAAGAGGCCAATGATCCGACACTCTCCGCCAAACTCGCCAATCTCGCCGATGTCTATGTCAACGATGCCTTTGGTGCCGCCCACCGCGCCCATGCCTCGACCGAGGGGGTAGCAACCGTTATGAAATCTCAGGGAAAACCTGCGGTAGCAGGCTATCTGATGCAAAAAGAGATCGATTTCCTCGGCCATGCCGTGGAGAACCCGACTCGGCCCCTCGTCGCTATCCTCGGTGGCGCGAAAATCAAGGACAAGATCCCGGTCATCGACAACCTTCTCCCCAAAGTGGATTACCTCTTAGTCGGTGGCGGCATGGCCTACACCTTCTATAAGGCGGCGGGTTATGAGATCGGAAAATCGCTCCTCGATCCGGATTCTCTGGAATTTTGTAAGAGCCTACTCGATAATAGCAAACTCGTCCTTCCGGTGGACTGTGTCGTTGCACCCGCCTTCGACAACAATGCCCCACGCACCACTGTTTCCATCAAGGCGATTCCTGCCGATCAGGAGGGTCTGGACATCGGCCCGGAATCTGTGGCCGAGTTTAGCAAGATCATCCGGGCGGCAAAAACCGTGGTCTGGAACGGTCCCATGGGGGTTTTCGAGATGCCTAACTTCGCCGCAGGGACGCATGGTATCGCGCAGGCGATGGCGGAAGCGATGGCAGCGGGCGCAACAACCATCGTTGGCGGTGGTGACTCCGCCGCCGCCGTGGAGCAACTCGGCTTCGCTGACAAGATGAGCCACATCAGTACGGGTGGTGGCGCTTCCCTCGAGTTCCTCGAAGGTAAAACACTCCCCGGCGTCGCCGCCCTCAACGATAAGTAAGCGACTCGTTCGTTCGTTTCCGCGGGGCGCTGCCCCGCACCCTGGCAGGGGCTACGCGCCCTGCACCCGCGCCAGCGTACCGCTGGACCTATTAGCTTCGCCTGCATTATACGGCTACTCTCTGCCTTTAGGGAAGGCCGATTTCCGGGCGCATAGACAAAGTATGAGAATGAATCTGAGAAGCGCGCCTGGGAAATCGGCCTTACAGCGACGCCCCCTAGCCCCCGCAAGCGGGGGAACACCTCATATGTCCTCTCCCTCTGGGGGAGGACAGCGAGCCTAAGGCGAGCAGGAGGGGGCAGTGCTGTGAGGCCGATTTCCCAGGTGCCGTAACCGAGCCACCTTTTCACCCGAGCCTGGCGGCACTGGAAATCGGCCTTTCCCGTTAAGCAGAGAGTAACCTCGCAAGCGAGCCAGAGGCAACACGGTCCACCGGGACGGTGGCGCGGGGTCCAGGGGTGGCGTGAGCCCCTGGCGGGGTTGTAGGGGAGGAGCCCCTGCGAAATGCATTGCTCCTTCACGGAGCCAACAGCCACGAATGCAGTATACTCTCGAAACGGAACGTGCGATGCTTACAGGATTCACAGACTCTTTACAACAGCGCGGGATCCGCCTGGGATTGGACCGAATCCGCGCCCTGCGAGTGCATCACTCCACTCAGGCGGACCCCTTTGCACCGACCTGGCAGGCCGTCCATATCGCCGGAACCAAGGGGAAAGGCTCCACCGCCGAGTTCATCCGGCGCTTGCTGCTGCGGGCCGGATTTCGTGTCGGTGCCTTCTTCAGTCCGCATGTGCGTGATCCGCGTGAGCAGATACAGATTGGTGCAAGTCTCGTCTCGGCGGAAGTCTTTGCGAACACATTGTTCCCGTTACAGGATGAAGCCGACCGTTTGGGAGCAACGAAATTTGAGATCGTCACCGCCGTCGCCTTCTTGCTCTTCGATGAACAGCAGGTCGATTATGCCGTGATCGAGGTGGGCGTCGGTGGGAGAGAGGATGCCACGAATATTCTGACTAACCCGGCGGTTTCCGTTCTAACCCCGATCGGGTTGGACCACCAGGATCTGCTGGGGGATACCCTCGAAGAGATCACCCGACATAAGGCAGGTATTCTCCGTAAGAATGTCCCGGCCATTGTCAACGTTCCTGATCCAAATGCCCATGCCGTCCTACAGGCAGAAGCGGCGGCGATTGGAGCGCCGATTTGGGATGTTCACTGGCAACCGGAAGCGGGCGAACAGGGTAACGGCTTCTCGGTCAAGACACCATTTGGCCTGCGCTCCGGTCTTCAACCGGGAATGCACGGCCCCTTCCAACGGGCGAACGCCGCCACTGCGGTCACGGTACTCGATCAGTTGTCGCTGCTGAAGGGCTTTCCTCCTCTTTCACGGGCCGCCATTCAGGAAGCGCTTTTTGCAGCCCGTTTGCCGGGGCGTTACGAAACACTTCAGGAATACCCGGTTCGAGTGATTGCTGACGGTGCGCACAATGAATTGTCGGCGAAAGCTCTTGCCGAGGCATTACAGCAGGAAACTTACCATAGGCTCTTTCTGGTAGTCGGAATGAAGCAGAACCACGACATCAATACTTTTCTACCACCGCTTGCGGCCCTAAAACCTGATGGGTTGATAGCGACGGTTCCCGGTAGCGGGCGATTGCCACAGGCAGCGGTACACACGGCATCCTCGATTGTCCCCGCTGCGGAACAGGCAGGCATACCGGTCATCGATAGCATCACCGATCCGGTCCAGGCTGTCCAGGTGGCTCTTGCCCGAATGAGTCCTGGAGACCTGCTTTGCGTCTGTGGGTCGTTTGTTCTGGTCGGGGACCTGGGTCAACCCGACACTTTCCGGGAGCGCATCGGATCGCGTGACCAGAGTTCCGCGTGATACAACAGAGAGGAATCAGCGGCGAGAGGCATCCTAATCCCCATCCTTTTGATAGGGGGTAGCAGTCTTACCGCCATCGGTGGTACCTGATTTCGCCGCAGGAGTAATAGGTGAATAGTCGTAATACCGAACTGGAAAACGCCATTGAGGAGACAGCATCCACCCGTTTCGCTCGTCCCGCCTCCCCCACGCAACCGGAAAGTAGTGGCTTCCGTGTCCGCGTCGCCAAGGACTACCTTCAGTTTTGCGCGGCGCACTGCATCAGTCAGGAAAACGGTGTCTGCGAGCGTTTACACGGGCACAACTATCGAGTGGCGGTCACACTCTGGGGTGACCTGGTGCCGAGTGCACATTACGTTTTCGACTTTATTACGCTCAAACGAATTGTCCGTCGCCTGGTGGATGAATGGGATCATCGGGTGTTGCTTGCTCTGGAGAACCCCCTGCTGCCGGTGAAGGTTACCACAGACAGTGTGGAAATGACCAACCCCAGTGGTGGGCACTACGTGTTTCCCCGAGGCGATGTTATCCTCTTGCCCGTGCCCAACACGACCGCGGAGATGCTGGCAGCCTATTTCGCCACCAGACTGCGCCAGGAGATCGGGGAGAGTGCCTCAGTTAAGGCCATCGAGATCGAAATCGAGGAAACGCCCGGTCAATCCGCCACCTTTACCGATGTTGCCGTCTCCCTGTGAGGGAGACAGACTGTAACCTCACTCATGGACACCTCTCCATCGCCGACCGGAACAGATACCCTCGACTCTATACCGGGCGCTGTCGCCTATATCGGAATGGGGAGTAACCAGGGAAACCGCCTTACTTTCCTGCGACAGGCTCATCGGGTGATTGCAGCATATTCGGGAATCCACATCGAAGCGTGCTCGGATATTTATGAATCGGAGAGTGTTGAAGGAGGCGGCCCGACTAACTTCCTCAATGCGGTTATTCGTATTCGAACCACATTGTCGGCTCCGGATTTACTTATCGCTCTCCAGAGGATTGAATCCGCTTTTGGGCGTCCCGACCCGCCGCGCAACGGACCACGCACCATCGATCTCGACGTGCTTCTGTACGATGAGGAGACGATAGATACAGTGGATCTCGCCGTACCCCACCCTCGGCTTCCCTATCGCCTGTTTGTTCTGCGTCCGCTCTGCGATGTACTATTAGGGGGTTGGGTCCATCCGACCGGATTGAACCTGCTCGAAACGGGCGACAGCGAGAAGGAAATCAACACCATTACAAATAAGAGTGAATAGGATCGGCGCGGGACATAGGTACCCGTGGGGCAGGAGACAAAGGGCAACGTATCCGTCCCACCCGCGTAGCGGGTACCCGACGGTTAGCTATATTGCCGTGGGCGGGTGCCCTCCGGGCGACACCCACGGAGCTATGTACAGGAAGGCAGTATCCATGGAAGACATTGAAGCGGAAGAACGTAACGACAAAATACGCGAGGGCGCGCTCCATCCCGCCTATGTGGAATCGACCGAGGCAACGCACACCAGTCCGGAAGAAGGCGATGCGGTGATGATGAACTCTCTTATTCTCTTCATCGGCGTCGTCGGACTCGCTGGCCTTGCAGGCATTTTAGGCAGTATCTTTATCTTCTCGCCCCTATGGGTCAAATAGAGTTTATATTGAATTGACCACCCGCCGGAGGCGGGTGGTCAATTCACCTTTTCTCGACGTAGGCGGCGATGTCTTTTTCGACAGAGGGCGTGTTCAAGACGAGCGGTTTATCCGATGACGCTTCCACCGTGGTCTCGGAGAGGGGTTTTCCCGTGTAGGTGTCCCACCAGACCACCCGGTATTTGCCCGCGTTCAGGCCGGAGAGGGTAATCGCCCCCGTGCTGGGACCGTCCGCGCGTGTGTTCTGCACCCACAACACGGCATGTGTCTGATCGGTTTTCGCAGCGACGCGCAGGGTCGCACCAAACGGTGCCAGGGTGAACCGCGCCAATCGTACCCAATCCGCCCCCGTGTTTTCCAAACGAATCGTATGACTTCCCGGCGGGATCGTTACCGCAAGAGTCCCACTCTGCGGTGTGTTGTTCTCGGCAGCGGGGAAATCGCTTTCTGCAATCTTCTCCCCGTTCCGCTTGACAATCAGATGCGCTCCCGCCCGCGAGGATTCTCGGAAACGGACACTGAAGGTCACCTCACGCTCCACAGTAATCGGAAACTCTGCAAAGGGAAACATCTCCGTGTGCGCCTTCCCCTGAAGGAACTCCGGCATCTTCCCGGCATCCTTCACCGATCCATCCGGCAGGATCGGGAACGTCGTCACCTTCGCCGTCTCCCATCCGGAACCCGGCGCAAAGGAGAGACTGCCTTCCGAACCGGGTGTGACAACACTCGGATGAGCCATGCTCATTCCATTGAGGTTGGTTACTCCTGCCAGGCGAACAAAGGCAACTGCGGGTGAGAACTCCTTGTAGAGATCGCGACGTTGGATATTGTCCCACGCCCAGTATTGCGCGGCTCCACTCGCCTCACTCATAATACTGGCCCAGAGAATCCGATGTAGTGCGGGACCCTCATCACCCCCTAAGTCTCCACTGGGACCGATCTCTCCGAAGAACAACGGTTTCTTCCACTCGTCGGGATGCAACGACAGCGCGGAGGCGACCACATCCGGCGGGTACGCGTGCGGCTGTACATAGTCCATCACATCGTAGAGACCGGGAAGGTTGGTGTCGGACGAGGTCGTCACCAGATGGTGATTGCTATCCTGTGCCCGGATAAACTCCGCCATCTCCTTGTGCCATGCCGCCACGGTCGGCATCTGCTGGTTGCGGACGGCATCGGTGAACTGCACCTCGTTGAAGAGTTCCCAGGCGAGCAAGTTCGACGCATACCCCCAACGGGCGATGATGTAGCGATACTTCGCTTTTGTCAGGCGCTTCGCTTGCTCACTGGTGAAGAACTCGTCAGGCTTTTCCAGAAAGCCGCCGTTTTTCCGATTCCAGGGGTTCTCGTTCCAGTTGGGATTGACTGTGGACGAGTACTGACCATGATGTTGCATCGTCAGCTGGACATAGATACCGTTTTTCGCAGCAGTCTGGAAAATGGCATCCCAACGTCGGGCTACATTGAGGCTCAACTGCCCCAACGTTACTTTCTCATCCATCGGCCAGTCGAGGTTCTTATTGTCCCAATGGTCCATCCAGACACGCGCCCAGTTTTCCGATACGCTCCCCATGCGGGCAAAGATATCGGTGACATCCTCGTTCGGGCCGCTTCGCCAGGCGACATTATGACCGATGGGATAGTAGGGTGTCCCGTCATCGAAGATAAATCGCGTCGCACGTTTAGGATCAAGGCGAACAAAACCGGAGGCCGGCTTGCCGGACACGGTAAATTGCGTTGGTGCCAGATTCTGGACGGATACCACCTGACCATTTCGAGTCACCGTCTTCACCCGATATTGCCCCGACTTTGTCGGCGTGTAACGTACTCGCCATTTAGTATCGCCATCGAAGAACGCGGGCACGATCACTGTTTTCCCATCCGGCAGACTCACCGTCACCTGAATATCGTTCTCGGTATAGTCGAACGGATTGCCGGATAGGTTCGGGACGTCGAACGCCGCTTCGATCATGGGGTACGCCCCACGGTCCTTCGCCGTCGATTGCAACGAACCGGTACCGGCAACAATAAGCAGCGCACAAAGCAAAGAAATCATCATTGAATAAATTTCCCACCCGTTATTATCCACATCCACCCCACAAATCGTTTCGTTGCTTTTCCCGGGGCACTCTTTCGCGGGGGCTACGCACCCCCGCACCCCGCGCCAGGGCTACGCGCCCCACAAAAAGAACAAACAAACTACGCAGGCGGCAGGGAACAGGTAAGCGCATAGGCGGCGGCTTCGGGAAGGGACATGCGGTGTCCCCGGCGTAGAGACTCTTCCCATTGCTCCCGTACGGCACTGTTAGCGTCCTGGGGTGGAGCGACGGGCAATAGCTTTCCCTCTATTAGTTGGGCTTCGATGGGTGCAAGGGGCGCACCGAGACGTTCCCGGAGGGCTGCTGCTGCGCCGAAAAGTTGTGCGGTCCGTTCGGTATCGCCGCAGGCTGCGGCAATGGCAGCCAGGGATTCCAGGGCATACGCACTGCTCCGTCGTGCGCCGATCTCCAGGGTGAGTGCCAACCCGTCCTTTTGCAGTCGATACGCCTCGGAGATATCTCCCTCCTCCAGAGCGATATCGCCCAGATTATTCAACGCAATCGCAATGCTTCGGGTGTCTCCCAGTTCACGCTCGATTGCCAGCGCTTCCTCAAGGGCTGATTTCGCCAGTTCCCGCTCCCCGATACTGAGATAGCTGACACCCAGGTTGCTAAGTTGGCCTGCTTCGTGATGCCGGTCCCCACGCTGACGGTTGATAGCGATTGTTCGCTTTTGATACTCGATGGCAACAAGCGGGTTTCCCGTCTCCTGCTCTACGATTGCCAATTCGCTCAAACAGAGGGCGATCAATTCCGGGTCACCAAGCACTTCCGCGGCGGCATAACCTCGCCCGTGGTATTGTTTCGCGATATCGTGCTCGCCTGCGTTCTGTGCCAGTGTTCCCGCCGCATGTAACGCGCGCACATACAGGCCCGTGACAGGACGATCTGTTCCGTCCGGATAAACAGCGGTCAGCAGACGAGCAACATAGTCGCGCCCTTCACGCAGGAATCCACGGACTTCCCAATACCGGCGCAGGGCAGGGGCAAACCATAAAGGACTATCAGCACCGTCGGCGGAGGCAGACAGCGAACCGAGGCTCCAATAGATAGCGGCGTGCAGGTTCTCTTGCTCATGCGCGATTCGCTCCAGGTACTCCTTTTGCTCTGGTCCTTGCAGACGATCTGTCATGTGAATCTGCGTCACCCAATCGCGAAACCAGATCGCATGACAATCGCGGATCGTGTCTCCTTCGCCGCTTTCAGCGAGACGCTCCAGTGCATACTGACGCACCGTTTCGAGCAGTCGATACCGTAGGGGTTGAGCATTGGCTTCCCACTGCCCATCCATCACCACCAGCGATTTATCCACGAGAGCCGTCAATAGATCGAGGACTTCCCAATCCTCAATAGTAGGGGTCAGGGGTCGGGGATCGGGGGTCGGGGATCGGGGGTCGGGGCTTTGAAGAGGTAACTGTCTGCCAGATCCGTTCGTTAAGCTATCCCCTCCGTTACTGCCCTGGTCCCTGGTCCCTGCCCTGATCCCTGTCCCCCGACCCCCGACTACTGCTTCGGCGGCTTCCAGTGTCCAACCTCCGACGAAGACGGAGAGACGGTTAAGCATTGTTCGCTCTGTCAGGGAGAGTAGGTCATACGACCAGTCAATCAGGGCGCGGAGGGTTTGCTGGCGTGGGAGGGCGGCACGACTGCCACCGGTAAGCAGTCGAAATCGGTTATCAAGACGCGCATTGATCTCTTCCACGGACAGCGAACGTACCCGCGCTGCCGCCAACTCAATCGCCAGCGGGATACCGTCCAGGCGTCGACAGATCGTCGCGGCAGCGAACGCGTTCCTTCCGGTCATCGTGAAGTCGTTACGTGTCTGCTCGGCACGTTCTGCAAAGAGGCGGACAGCGTCGTATTTCTCCCAGTCCAGGGGACGGTCGTTACCTCCGCTCTCATCGGGCAATGCAGGCAGAGGCAACGACGGGACACGATAGGTGTACTCACCATTAATACCGAGGGGTTCGCGCGATGTCGCCAGAATCGTGACGTCCGGGCAGGAGCGAAGCACCGTGTCGCAGAAACGAGCACAGGCATCCAGCAAATGTTCGCAATTATCCAGCACTAGCAGGAGACGGGAGGATCGCAGGTAGTCCACAACAGTTTGCAGCAAGGGACGACCGACTTCCTCTCGTAGATGGAGCACTTGCGCTACCTCTTGCACAACCCGATTCGGTTCGGAGGAGGCGGCTAGTTCCACAAACCAGACACCATCCCCGTCCCCCGTTAGAGATTCCGCCGCGACTTGCAGGGAGAGTCGTGTCTTACCCGCGCCGCCGATACCGGTCAGCGTAACCAGCCGAGATCGACGGAGCAGGTTGCGAACATCCGTTATCTCTTGCTCCCGTCCAACAAAGGAAGTGGTCTGTAAGGGAAGGTTATGCCGATGGAACGTACTCAGCGAACGGAGTTCCGGGAAGTCGCCCAGCAGGTCCGGATGTATCAACTGATATACCCGTTCCTGCGCCTGCAGGTCACGAAGACGATGCCACCCCAGGTCACGCCAGATAATGTTGGGCAATACACTGCTGGCAAGCGCAGTATGCATCGCTCCTGAGATGATGATTTGGCCGCCATGGGCGAGGGAGAGAAGACGTGCCAGTCGATTCAGCGTCGGCCCATAGTAATCGCCATCGCGCGGTTCAGCATCGCCGCAGTGAAGCCCCATACGAACCTTGAGGGGTAAAGGGGTATTTGTCGTATCGGCGAGGGCCATCTGCGCGGCATAGGTGGCTCGGACACCATCCTCAGGTGTCGGGAAAACACCATGGAAGGCATCCCCAATGGTTTTGACGACCCTGCCGGAATGGGCTTCGATGGCACGCCTCAGTATCTCATCGTGCCAGCGCAGGGCAACTCGCATGGCGTCCGTCTGCTCTTCCCACAGACGCGTGCTGCCCTCGATATCGGTGAAAAGGAAGTAGTAGGGCTGCTGCTTCATCGCTGTCCGTCTTTATTATAGGCTAGAACGTCGGGCTTACACCTTCCTTTTTAAGGAGACAGGAGAGTTTGTATTGATGTTGCACTCGTTGAAGAAATGCTTGCCGTAATGCAGCAGTGTAAGATACCCCTACCTCCTGTCTCCTCCGTTGCTCGCACGGACGGCGATCCCCTGCAGCAATGCACCGATGACCATCACCACAAACGCCACCAGGAAGACCGACGGGTAGCCGAACGTATTGACCAGAGGCACGCCGAGCAGGGGTGCAATAACACCTCGGACGCCCAACAGCAACGAATGGAGCGACTGATACTGCGCCGTGCGTTCCCGCTCCGCATACAGCAGGATACTCGCCAAATACGATAGTTCGACTCCCGCGAATCCAATGCCCGCCAGAACCGAGGCGACGTAAAGTCCCTCAACCCGCTGTGTCACCAGATAGATGATGGGTATTAACGCAATCAGGGAAATGCTGCACATAACCGTTGTAGGGGCACCCTTACGGTCCATGAATCTTCCCCAGAAGAACGACCCGGCAATCGCACAAAGGGAACTGACATTGACCAGATTCGCGATCTGTGTCGAGGAGATGTGCAGAACATCCACCTGATAGAGTCCGTACAACGGCTGCACCATCAGATTAGCGAAACCATAAACGAATACTGAGAGAGCAAAATACCGGTAGGCAGGATTGTGCCGCAGGATACCGATGGTCTGGTAGAGGAAACTCGCTTGTTGGTGTGAGCCAGGGGTCAGGGGTCGGGGGTCAGGGGTCGGCCCTCGCCCTTTTGCATTTTGGACGTTGGATTTCGCGTAGCCGCTAGCGGGAGTTTGGCACGGAGCAGGCTGTGTGTGTTCTTCCCCCTGATCCCTGATCCCTGACCCCTGACCCCTGCCCTCTGATCCCTGACCCCTGCCATCGGGGATGGCCCGAACATGGCGGAAGGCCACGGCGGCACCGATGCCAAAGATGCCTGCCAGAGGAAAAAGGTAGCGGAACGAGACACCGCCGTCCAACAGACGACCGGTAATCAGCGTACCCAGGAACATCGCCGCTTGCACACAGACACGCACATACCCCATCAGGCGACCGCGCGCCGAATCGGGATAGATGTCGCGCATGATGCTGGTATAGGCAGGTGAGGAAACGGTCCCAATGATCTGCATCATAGTTATCAACAGGACAAAGAGAGAACCTGTCATCGCCAGCGGCATAAGAAGCAGCAGGCTGCGTGCGATACTCCACGAGTTCAGACAGAAAGGGAGTTTGGCCTTGCCCTCCATCTGCCGCGCCCAGAAGGGAGAGAATAGATTCCCAATAAACGGTGCGGCAACCATCAGGGCGATAGCATGTTGGGAGGCGTGTAGTTCCCCACGAGCAATTTTCGTCAGAAAGGGCATGACCATGCCCAGAAACGCCCCGGCGCTGAGTCCCGCCACCATATCCCAGGCGAGCGAGTAACGCGTGACCCGTGGAACACCCAACCGCTCCCGCACCGCCGCCCGTACCCGCAACCGGAACTTTAACGTCTCGGAAATCGTCACGCCCACCATCCTGTCGGGCAAATCCGAGGAGATTCTGGGGAAAGACCTCGCGCAAAGGCGCAAAGACACAAAGAGGTTTCGAGAGGAAAAAGCCGTATAAGATTTCGTCTCTCCTTATGGTTTCCCTTTGCGACTTGGCGTCTTTGCGCGAGATTTTGGGAAATCATGCGAAGAGGCCCTCGGGTACAGGTGAGGCACCGAGGAGGGCAGCGACACGGGACTCTATCTCACGTGTAACACGCACCAGTTCTGTTCGGCGGCTTTTTTCGTAGGCGGGCCAGCATTCGCGCAGATCGAGCGGTTCACCCAGGCGTATCCGGCAACGGCGACGACCATTCAGCCGTTCCACGCCGAAGCATTCTCGTTCGAAGCGAACCAGTGTGTCCGCCAATCGTTCGAGGGTAGGATTAGCCTTCACATAACCGTCGTAGATGGCGATCCAGTTCGCGAGACGACGGAGGTCATTAAGCAACGGTTTGGCGCGTTCCCGCTGCTGACGGCGCAGTTCGGTATCGTAGGGCGACTTATCCGTTGGCTCGTCACGGGTGACTGTCTCGACCACATGGATCAGATTCCGCATCCGTTCGGGTAATGTCCCCCCTTTCGGTAGTGCGACACCTGCCGCCGCCGCCACCCGCACCAGAATCGCCTCTTTTACCGCGTCCAGACGCGTTGTCAGGTCCTCGGTCTCGTTCGGGTCTGGTGTAATCCGATATTCCCGCTCCAGGGAATGAAGCATCGCCTGCCCGATTTTGCGCAGACGGGTATAGGTATCATCGCCTGGTTCCACCCCGGCTCCGGTAAAGTCCGCCAGCCGCTTCAACGAGGCTTCGACCTCCGGCGCGATGTCCTCGACATAGTAGTATTTCAGTGCGACGGGGAGCAGGTATAACGCCTCATCACGCCCCGCCTTAACCACATCCTCCTGTGCCCAGAACGCTAATTGGAAAATACCACTATTGAACGGAAGCAGGGTATCGTTCTGTGAGTAGACCTCGCCCTCGGGGAAGACAACCAGTTTTGCTTTGGGCTGCTTGAGCAGTTCGCGCGCCGCCCGGTAAGATGCCCGGTCCACTGCCCCTCGCATGACCGAGAACGCCCCGAGCCAGGACATGACCTTTCCGCCCAGTCCCCAGAGGGCATCGAACGCGTCCCGAGTCGCCATAAAGAAGAACGGTTGCCGGACAATGCAGGAGAGATGGAACATCAGGAGCGGCTCCGTATTAGTCGGATGGTTAGGTGTGAGCAGGATGCGACTCCCCTCTAAGGCACGCAACCGTTCCAAATCCGCCGGGTCGTAATCCACGCCGACCACACCCCGTTGTGACAGAAGGTAGGGTATGGCGACACGAAACGAACCACGAACGAACGACGAGGGCTTGGCGGGTACAAACTCAGCAATCGGCATGAGTTCTATTATACAGGGCGTCGGGCATACTCGGAGAGCAGTTTTGCTCAACTACGCCGTCGTATTGAGGGATGGAGAGAATGCCCTTGGCGAGACCGAGGAGGTCCACTTTCAACGGATCACGTAACGGCGTATTCCGGCATCAATGCACGATCCTCGGCGGGATGAAACGCCAATACCATATCGCTTTTCGGGATTCCGGCAGATTCCAATTCATCCGCAATCCCATCCTCTGTACCGTCCCGCTGTATCCAGACCTTGCCGTTGATAATATCCACGTGAATCAGATTGTGTTGTACGCGACGAATACCCTGCCATCCTACCGACACAATCAGATAGCGGTCGCGCTCACGGTCAAAAACCGCCTCATTCTGTATGTCGCCGTTCGCGTACTGAATCGCGGTGTATACGGACAGAACCTGTTCAATGATCGGGCGATATTTCCTTGCTTTTGCTTCTACCGTATCCATCGTGTTATTACCTCCTGTTCCGGTTCAAAAACAATGAGACGTAGCCTGCGATTGTCCAACAGCATTTTACCAATATCACTCTCGAACAGCGCAAGGTAGGTAGATTCGCGCACCGCCAGATACAGTTCGCGATCAGCATTGGCTTCCGATTGTTGCAGGGCATCTACGTAAACAACGAACTGCCCCATCGCCCTTTCTAACTCCTGTGTCCCGGAACGATTGACGAAACTTTTAACTTCGACAGCGATACGCTCATTTCCCCGCTCTGCCGTGACGAAGCGCTCTGCGCCAAGATCAAGGAAAAGATCAACAGTGCCCACCTTCAAGGTCAGCGGGTCGTGCGTGATTGTCCAACCATCCTTTTCGAGCGCGTGAACGACTGGGACATGGAAAATGTCTTTCGCGGGCATATCCCTATTTTACCGCAAGCAGCTATCCGCTCCGGTCAAATCGAAACATCTGCGTACCAGTACATCAATCTGATCTCGAGATAGGATTGCATTCGCATAGTTGACACGGGCATCGGTACTTGGACTATTCTCTTAAAGTGTAGTCAAGAGAATCTTCACGCCTGTCAAATATCATTTCCGATGTCGGCATCCTAAGGAACGTTCATCTGAGGTTAAGTGACAATTCCTAACACTTCTCGCAAACCCGATATATCGTTGTGAGCCTCTTTGGTATAGCCACCCTGCCATGTTGGAAACCGAACCGGCCATACGCGGACATTATTGAATTGGGACCTCCTACCGAGAAGTCGTTCCAAAATATGAGGCCACGAAAATTCCGTATTGTCCAGCTTCCCGATTGTAACAATATGCTGTGGCTCCAGAATTTCTATCAACTTACAAATGCGATTTTCGAAGCACGAGTCGTAAATCGCTTGGATTGCCTTCGGAGCTATTTGAGCCACAGCACCACGCTCTTTAGGTTTATCAGGTTTAAGGCTGTCACTACGACAAAGTATCTGATTTGCATACGCTATTTCTGCAGGTTGTAAGCCAACATGATGCCGTAGATTGAGTTCTTTTAATGGCGTCCAATTAGAATGCATCCTGAGGAGTGTTGGAGTACATACCTTAAGCGATTTAACATCTTGGATCATCTGCACTGTTTTAAAATATTCTATGTCTACCGCTTCGCTGTTTGGCCATGCTGGATTCTTGCCGAGTACAAGGACGCGATAACGAAGATAATCCTCGCCTAAATATCCTGGTTGTGGGCGACTTTTGTGGGGCTGGTCTGTAAGGCTTGGTCGAATATTGCAGTTAACAAGATACTGGGCTTGTTGTGGCACATTGATATTACAGGCACTACAGACAAGTGTCTCTTTAACCCATTGTACGTACTGCTCCTGCATTGAGTCCACTTGCTTTTGCATTAAACCACCATTCTCTGCATAGTATGGCACACTTACGAATATTGCTAAGTCGGAGTAAAGTCGGTGACCGCTTCGGCACTGGCTTAGGGAAATGCACCTTAGGTGCATTTCCCTACCGTCGTTCAACACCCCTATTGCAGAACAACATAAAGGGCGTTGCGTGGGAAGACGAAACGTACGCTGTTCTCGGTTTTGGTGAGGGAAATGGTACGGATTGCGTTGCCATTTGGATCGAGTACCGTGGCTTTGGTGAGAGTCGGATTTTTGACGACAAAGGTCATCTGTGGTGAGACAACTAACCACGGAGCATGGCCGAAGTCCCCTACCTGGAATCCGGCAAACTTTCCCTCCTTCAGTTCGATGGTCGTCGGCGACTCTTCCCAACCCGTCGGGCGACAGCGCGTACCGACCTGCACCAGTATCTTGCCGGAGGATTTCAGCGGTTTGTCATCCATGGAGACAGCGAGGACCGTACCGTAGTCGTTCGCCGCGGTCACCTCCAGATCAGTTGTCGCCAGTTTACCGCCCGCTTCGGTAAAGAAGGCCGCCACCCCCTGCGCCTTCGGAGCGTCAACCCGACAAACTCCTTTACCGTAGTTTAAGGTTATCTCGCCCGTGATGCTCTTAACGATTTTCTTGTCCGTGTCCACGAGTTTGCTCAGATCGGCGGTCGTGGATTTGGCGGGATCGCCGCCATAGACTGCTTCCACCGGCCCGGCCAGAAATGCCTGCGCCGGAAGAATCCGTTTGACGGACGAGGTCGGGGCGATATTGCCGCTGTCGCGGTTCGGGTCGAAGCCGGATTCCTCGGAGATAATCGGCGGCCGGCGTTCCCAGATATTGGAGAGCGCCCGCTGCTCCAGCACCACCGGCTTGCCACGTTGCACATAACCCTTGCGGTAGAGGAGAGCCGCTGCGGGAAAACCGCCGAGCATATCCGGATTACCGAAGAGCCACTTTGCCTGCGATGCCATATACCCGTTCGCGGACTGCGGCGGTGTCCATTCATCGTCGCTGGTGGCGAACCAGTAGTAGGCATCCACACCGGTCAGTGACTGGTAGACAGATATCAGGAAGGGGGCCTCGGCAGAGTACTTCATCGGCATCACCCAGACGGATTCGGTGACGAGCATCGGGGAGCCCTGAACCTGCTTCAGGTTGAGCGGGAAGGCCAGCGGGTCTTTCAGAATCGACGGAGAGGTGAATTTATCCCCCTTGACAATCGCCCAACCGTTATTTTCCCCTTCATGAAGGCCGGTGAAGTAGCGGTTGACAGCCATGACTTCATTCGCGGAATAGGACCAGCGTTCTGCATCGTTCAATCGTCCTGTGTCGGCGGTTCGCCAGTTGCCCGCATTGATAACCTGCTTGCAACCCAGTTCCTTTCGCAGGAACGATTCCATGTTCTTATTGAAGTCGTACATGGTCCGCGACCAGAACTCAAGTTGGTCGGCGAGTCGCCTGGCGCGTCCCCCCTGTCGCTCCTGTGTCATCTCCCAGACATTATGGAAGTCGAGAATACCGTTCGCCTTATCGTCACCGGGCAGAGGGTCGTTCTCCCACGCCGTGAACGCGGCACCCAGAGAGCCGTATTTCTGCGTTACCCAGGCACCGAACTTCTTGCCGAGTCGCTTCTTTTGCTCCCCCTGAATCCCATTCACTGTCCAGAAGAGCAGGCTATCCTCGTTCTGCAGGGAGATGATGCCGACACCCGGATCCTGCGCAAGAGGAATACCGGTATAAGGGTTCTTCTCACTGAACAGTTTACGCAGCCACTCCTTGTAGTAGCCCTGTAGCGTCTCGTCGAAGAAAAGCAGGCCGAGCGCCGACTGATCCGCACCACCAGGGATATTCCAATCCTTGCCAAACTTTGCGGGGACCGCCCAGTAGGGTGAGATCGTGGTATAGATGCCCTCCTTCTTCATCGCGGCCACCGTGCGCCAGATCCAGTCACGGTCCTTTTCATCGATAGCAGTCGGCGGCTGATTGGGTTCCGGGTTGATATGCGCATGGCAGCGGACCATATTGACGCCGCGTTTCGCGAGGAAACGCGCATGACGTGCGAGGTCAGGTTCTGTCTTGCGTCCGAGCGGTCGTGGTGTGAAGGGTTTCTCGCGCCCGGTATCGGTGCCCACCGCCCAGAAACGAATCGGTTTGCCGTCGCCGGTACGAAAATCACCGTCCGGCCCAACCGTAATAAACCCGGATTGCCCGGCAGTCTTTTCATTCAGAGAGCGGAGGTCCAGCAGCGCATTCGGCGAAAAGTCGTCGGGCTGTGGATCGAACGCCCACCTTTCCGACTGCACCGTCGGCGGTGCAACTCTGTTTGTTGTGGCGGCATCCTTGCCACAGGCCGGACCGATAATTGCCACAAAGGGCAACAGCGTCACTATACCGATTCGCGTTTTGCGAAGCATTCTTATTACTTTCGTTGTGTTGAATCTCAGTGGTCGGCAAGACCGATATTAGGGTATCACTCCATAGATAGTTTATCCACATAAAACAAAAGCCGTCAAAAGAGGAGAACAATGGGAACCTCAAATTGGCCAAAACCGCCCTGTTTTGGAGGATCATACCAATGGATAGAGAACAAGATGACTTTAAGAGGTTTATGAAACAACGCAACGCGGCGGCGATGGCGTATGTTAGCGGAGATCCAGGGCCGCTAGGTGAGATCGTCGCCCGAAAGTCCGACGCGACATTTTTCGGTCCGGGCGGTGGGCATCAACACGGCTCGGATGAGGTTTCCGCCACCTACAAGCGAGACGCCTCCCCTTTCGAGCCCGGAAGCGAGAGCGAATTCGAGATACTTCAGATGGCAGCAAGCGACGGAATCGCCTACTGGGTTGGTTTTCAGCGGGCTATGGTTCGGATGCAGGGAAAAAAGGAACCGGTGCCCTTTGAACTGCGTGTCACGGAAATTTTCCGGCGCGAAGGCGATGATTGGAAACTCGTTCATCGCCACGCCGACACATTGACCACCGAGAGGAAGGGATAAACAGGACGCCCGCGCGGAGCGCGGGCATCCTGTTCAATTCCTTACTCGTCTAGCTGGTTGTCGGGCAGATGCGGATCAAGCGGGGCGGGGCGTGTGACAGTGGACTGCATATCGTAGTGCTTCCCCTGCTTCGAGGCATCGTGGAAAGACCACATGGCCTCCAATACATGGTAGCCGAGATCGCCGGAGGCGCGATGCGGCCTACCGGATTGGATCGCATAGGCAATGTCCGCCGCACCGATACCCCGGTCGTTCTCCGTATGTCCATGGGTCAGGGGAACATCCTGAAAGTCCTTCATGTGCCGGGACTTATAGCGAACGATCCCACCGAACATATTGGGATCGGGAACAATGAGCGATCCCTCCGAACCGTAAATCGTGATCGGGTTCGGCAGATAGTTGGCATAGACGTCGAACGAGGTAATCAGGGTTCCGACGGCACCACCCGCGAAATCCAGAATACCGGCGATATGCGTCGGAATCTCGACGGGTATACGACGTCCAGCCTGATCGGGGTGTCCGGCAATCCGTTCGGGATATGATATCTGCGCTGAGCCCGTGCTGCGCTTGATTGGACCGAGCAGATTGACCATGGCGGTAAGGTAATACGGTCCCATGTCAAACATCGGGCCGCCGCCTAATTGATAGAAGAAATCCGGATTGGGGTGCCACCCTTCCGGTCCACGCCCCATCATGAAACCGGTCACAGCGACGGGTTGACCGATCCAGCCATCATCAATCAGTTTCCGACAGGTCTGCTGTCCCCCACCAAGGAAGGTGTCGGGCGCAGACCCGAGGCGCAATCCCTTTGCCTTCGCCAGTTCCACCAGTTCCAATCCCTCCTCGCGCGTAAGCGAGAGCGGCTTCTCGACATGGACATGCTTTCCCGCCTCTAAGGCGGCTTTGCAAACGTTGTGGTGGGCTGCTGGAATAGTGAGGTTGATGACAATCTCGATATCGGGGTCCGCCAGAAGCTCATCGGGTGTGCAGGCGACGGGAACGTTATGTTCCTCCGCTTTCGCCACTGCACGCTCCAAAACTATATCGGCGACCGCTTTCACGGTCATTATCGGGAAACGTTTGGCGGCGTTTAAGTAGGCGTTGCTGATATTGCCACAACCGATGATACCAAACGTAATAGGTCGAACGGACATGTTTAAACCAATTGCTCCTTGCGGAATTACCTCGCTAACACGTGTCAGCTAAGGAAAAGCATCAATGGGTTCGGGAGAGTAGGGTGAAAATCCTGCTAATGTGATTTCTTCTACAGGTGATCTAATTTTTCGCGAAAAAGGGGCAGATCAAATCTGCCGATTCAGGCTAATCCACCGATTTTGGCAATGTTACTCGCTTCTCTTCAGTGGGTGTGTTACTTTCCGTCGGGACAGCATCCACGATTTCAATCTGATCGCGTCGCAAGGTCCGTGCGCCAGCCATCCAGGGTTTAGAGGGCATCTCTTTGAGCCAGTCGGAGAGGGAGGGGATGCAGCCCAGGTCTTCCAGCACATGCTGTTCGGCTACGTCGCGAACATGGACCTCGCGGCCATCCGAATTGGTGAGTGTCCGTCCGAAAATATCCTCAATCAGGAAGATACCGAACGCCGAGTGAAAGATGCAACGATGTGTCACCTCGGCATGAGCGGACTTCGTGCTGTCCATCTTCTCGTGAATAGGCAGATAGTCCTCAGGTTTCCCGCCCCAGCGTTTCACCGACGACCGTGCATGAATCAATGCTTTTGCCACGCCTCAGTCCTCCAACTCTACTTCATCGATTCGGAACGGTGGGATTCCCAGAAACCGCCACAAATCCGCCTTTTGCGCATCCGTCATCTGGTCTTTGTGATTGTCCCACCACCTGCGCAAAGAGAGTCTGTCGTAATCGCCCGTTACAAGGGTTAGCGGAGGCAACCCTTTCTCTTCTATGAAGGCGACCAGATCTGCGAGTGGAATATCGCGTTCCCATTCGTCCATATCTTCGTCCCATCGCCAGAATTGCAGCCTATAATGTATATTCCAGAACATTGGTTGATCAAACGGATTTTGCCAGACAGGGATTGTTACCGCCACAAAGCGTTCGGCATGCGAACGATCCCGAAAGGCGCGTATAATCCGCCTGTCGGCCAGATGCGGAGGATCAAACATACCAGATCGCAGCCGAAGTCTTTGTGTCATTCGGACAAGATACACGGTTGTCATGACTCTATCTCCACGGGAACGACCTCAAAAAAGCGAATATAATCCAGCAGCGACCATACCCATTCCCGATTTTCGGGCGATAGTGCGGCATCAAATGCCTGCCACCAGTCGTCCTCCATAAAACGGAAATCTTCGTTGCCCTCCACTTTCGGTTGCGATGGTATCGGTAACCCAGCTTCTTTCAAGGAGGAGATAAAGTCTTCATCGGACAGGGAAGTGATGCACGACAACGGCCCGAAATACTGGAATGGGTTGCACTCCCAGTAGTGTTCGCGTTCCTGCTCCTCCAATTGTGTCTTATATGCCTCCGCGGCAGACCGATGAACAAAGGCTTTGACGGGAATATCGTTTTCTAGATAGTCCCAGTTATCGTAGTATGCCCAATGAAAGCGCTGAACGATATAGACTGTTTGATACATTGTGTTTTCCCCGATATCCGAGGCACTGTCTTACTCCCTATCGTCTATCAGGGGTACTTCGATAATGTCGTAGGGATTGGGAATCAGGAACCGCCAGAGAGTGGTCTTCTGTGCTTCGGTCATCTGTGGGGCGTTCTTCTCCCACCAATCACGGTAAACCTCATCCATTTCGTAAGGGTCTCGCTCTTCTGGTGGAGTCAATCCTTGCTCGTGGATAAGCGCCCTCAATTTTGGGAGGGAAACCGTTCGAGACGCCTCTGAGAAATCGCCCGCATAATCGGCGGCCTCATCCCGGATAAAAACGACGAGCAAATCTTCACCTTGTTCATCGTCCTCATCATAATCCTCGTCATCTGCGGGGCAGGCGTTAATGAACGGGTTGAGTTCAAAGGGAACCCTTCCCGATGCAAATCTATCGGCGGCAGCAGCACTCAGGAATGCGGAAATTAGCCCCGGTCCACTACGCATATTCACCTCACCACTGTAGGGGGATTCATATCGTAATTCCGGCCACACGCGAACAATGTAGAGCCTATCGTTCATGCCTCCACCTCCATTTCGACCACCTCAAAAAAGAACAGGCGATCAAAGAGGTTCCAGAGCAGGTCGGTCCGATCAGGCTTCAGTGCCTCCCAGGCATTGATCCACCAGTCGTTATTCCAGAGGTTAAAGATCGGGCCAGCATTGACGTAAAACTGTTCGAAGGGGAAATCAGGCAAACCAATCTCCTGAACCTTTGCGCGGAATGTTTCCTCGGTCAGGGATGAGATTGATTCCAGGCTACCAAAAGTGTAGAGAATATTGCTCGACCAATAGTTGGGCCAATCTCGCTCCTCATCCACAGGGGATATATTCATCAGTTCCTCACGAACAGTTTGCTCCTGTTCCCTGCGATGCGCCTCTGCTATTGCTCGGCGGGTGAATGCCTTTATGGGTTCATCACCGTTGCGGTAAAACCACTCGTCGCTGTACTCCCAGCGAATTTGCTGCACGACGTAGACCGTTTGTTTTTCCATTTTCTCTTGTCTCCGAGATAAACCACGAATCTTCGTCAAATTTGTGCCACCATCTGCTCTGTATCACTGACCAAGGGAACTTCGATAATCTTGTAGAGATTGGGAATCAGGAACCGCCAGATCGCTGTCTTTTGTGCCTCGGTCATCTCTGGTGCGTTCGCGTTCCACCAACGCTGGAATATCTCATCTACGTCAGATGATTTCCCTACCTTTGCTGGAACCAGTCCCTGCTCGCGGACCAGCGCACTTAATTTCGTTATCGAAACTTTACGAGACTCCTTCCAAAGATCGCCATCATCATCAGGGACAAAAACAATTATCCAATCGTCATCATCGTCCTCATGGTCCTCGTCATAAGGGGGCAAAGGATCATCAAACGGACTCAACTCGATCGGGACATTCTCAAATGCATAGCTTCTGGCTGCATCAGCATCAACGAAAGCCGCGACAATGCGTGGTCCACTCCACTCATCGGCGTCACCACCATCCGAGCAACTAAATCGAAAGTAAGGCTGAATCCGGATAAGATACAGCGTCCTGTTCATCGTTGAACCTCCATTTCGATTACTTCGTAGAAGTTCAGGCAGTCCAATAGACTCCAGAGGAGGTCCGTTCGGTCGGGTCTAAGCGTTTTCCAGGCGGTCACCCACCATTCATCACTCCAGAGAGCATCTTCAACGCTGCCTTCCTCAAACACATAGGGGACAGGAGGCAAACCAATTTCTCTCGCTTTCGAGGCGAATTCTTTCGCTGTGAGAGAGGTGGGTAGGTTTCCGAAGGTTGCGACGATATTACAGGACCAGTGGCTATTTCCTCTATCCCAGGGTGATGTGTTCATTATCGCTTCACGGGCCATTCTCTCCTTCTCCTGCCAGTACGCCTCCGCTGCCTCGCGCCTGGTGAACGCCTTTATGGGTTGTTCGCCCGCTCTGAAAAACCACTCATCGTGGTATCCCCAGCCTATCTCCTGCACCACATAGACTGTTTGCTTATCCACTATCCTATTGCCTCCCCGATAGATCGTCTCTCCCCGAAATCACTCGGCTTCGCCATATCGACCCGGTAAGAAATCGGTGAACAGTATCTGTTATCTGTACAACCTAACGCTAAGCGGTAATATAGGGCGCACTCTACACCCCGGTAGCTACAGGGAAGGGAATGTGAAACGATGGGCAATTTACCTCGTTGGATATGGAACGGTCCTGTACCGAATAGATCCAGATGACTCCGATTAGCGTCCCTACCGAGCAACGGTATAATCGCTGCATGAGACGTCTGTACCCCGTTGTTTCCTATCGAACACTTCCCCCTCTTTGCCTTTTCCTGCTCCTCACCGGTTGCACGCCCTCTCAGCAGACGGAGACGCACACCAACAAACCTTCCGCGACGACGAATAAACCGGGCATCCTGCGTTATGCCCTCGCGGCGGAACCGACCAATCTGGACCCGATGCTCATCATCGATGTCTCCACGGGTGAGATGCTAGGGCAGGTCTATGAGGGGTTGCTTACGATCAATGAGCAGAATGAGATCGTGCCTCAACTCGCCGCTGCTCTCCCAACGGTCAGCAAAGACGGTCGTACCTACACGTTCAAAATCCGCCCTGGCGCGAAGTTCCACAACGGCAGACAGGTGACCGCGGAGGACATCCGCTATACCTACAACCGCTATCTCCAGCCCTCACTGAACTCGCCGGGCGCGATGATCGTTCTCGATGACATCCTCGGCGCGAAAGAGGTAGCGACAGGCAAGGCAAAGGAGGTGTCCGGAATCAAAGTCCTCGATCCGATGACGGTGCAGATCACATTGATCTCCCCCCGTCCCTACTTCCTTGGCAAGGGAACAACAGTCCCCATCATGGCAAAGGAAGCGGTCGAAAAAGGCGCGAAGGACGAACAGGGTAATCACGCGATTGATGTCAGTAATAGTATCGGCACAGGACCGTTCCGTCTCAAAGCGTACCAGCGACAGAGTAAGGTTGTCCTGGAAGCAAATCCGGACTACTACGATACACCGCCCAAACTCCAGGGTATTGAACGCCCCATTGTCCTGGAACCGAAAACCGTGCGGAATCTCTACGATACCGGTGAGATAGATGATATTCCGGCGGAGCCTGTTGAAGACTACCAGCAGGACAAGGACAACCCAGAACTCAAAGGTCAGACATTTCTCAACCCGACCGCACGCTTCGACTATATCGAACTCGGGGAGAAGCGATTTGCTCCGTTCCGGGATAAGCGTGTCCGCCAGGCGCTCGCCTACGCAATCGACAAAGATGCCATCGTCAAGAGCGTCCTGGAAGGCGTCGGCAAGAAGGCAGTCGGTATCATGGCACCGGGCATGCCCGGACACGATCCGAACTTCCCCGGCATCCCCTATGATCCGGAGAAATCAAAGAAACTGCTCGCCGAAGCGGGATACACTGCACAAAAGCCCCTGCCACCATTCGTCCTGACGGTCCGGGAGCAGTCCCCGGTCTGGCAGCGTACCGCGCAGGTACTCAAGGAGCAGTGGGCTGCCGTCGGTGTTACGGTGAATCTTCAAGAGATGGAATGGGGAACGGTGCTCAAGAACGAGGCGAACAAGGACTATGATGCCAACATGATGGGGTGGACCGCAGGCTACCTCGATCCCAACAGCGTTCTTTCCGCGATCTTTCGCTCCGACTCGCCACAGAATACGATCGGCTACGCGGACCCGGAAATGGACAGACTTTTGAACGCCGCGGATACGGACCCCGACCCAGCGAAACGTCTTGCACTGTACCATCAGGCAGAGGAAAAAGCCGTGCAGGATGCCGTCGTTATCCCGCTCGATTTCCCTATCGCTCCCGAACTCCGCAAACCGTACGTCTCGGGTGTGCGCTATAACCTGTTCGGCGTCCTCCCGCACACCACGACTGCCATCCGATAACGAGTAGTTATCAGTCGCCAGTTGTCAGTCGTCAGTAATCGCATGTTGCCCGTCGGTGGGATGGAATGCCTTTGTTTTGATAGCTACTGATAACTGACGACCGACAACTGACAACTGCCTATGGTACAATACTCGCCAATGCTTCGTTTTATCTTGCAGCGCCTGTTGCTCGCGATTCCCACCCTCCTGGCGATTTCGTTCCTTGTCTTCGGGGCGGCCAGTCTCGCGCCAGGCGACCCGGTGGATGTACTGGCCGGGGAAAAAGCGTCACGGGAGATCAAGCAACGGGTCCGGCATGAATGGGGATTGGACCGCCCTTTCCTCGTTCGATACGGCGAGTATGTCACGGGTATTGTCACCAAAGGCGATTTCGGTCGCTCGTATATCACCCGCGAACCGGTCACGCAACGGATCGCCCGTGGTTTTCCCAACACCGCCACACTGGCGACACTTGCCCTCTTTCTCGCGCTCCTGATCGGCATTCCGACCGGTATCGCGGCGGCAGTCTACGCCAATCGTCCCTTCGACCGCATCGCTATGACCATCTCCCTCGCAGGTGTCGCGATTCCGTCCTTCGTTCTGGCCCCGGCACTTGTTCTGATGCTGGCGGTACGGGCAAAACTATTGCCGGTCATCGGTTTTTCCCTGCCGGATCGCATTGAACCGAAGTACTTCGTGCTTCCCGCTCTGGTTCTGGCGTTCCGCTCCATGGCCTTTATCGCGCGCCTGACCCGCTCGGCAATGCTGGAAACACTGGGACAGGACTACATTCGTACTGCACGTGCCAAAGGTCTCTCGCCCGCCGCCATCCTCTTCAAGCACGCTCTCAAGAACGCCTTCCCGCCGATCCTGACCGTTACGGGTATCACCTTTGGCTATTTGCTCTCCGGTTCTTTTGTCGTGGAGACGTTCTTTACGATTCCGGGCATCGGCAACGACTCGATCCGCTCAATTACAAACCGCGACTATCCGGTAATTCAGGGCATGGCTCTGCTGCTGGCGACGATTTTCGTTGTTGTTAACCTGATCGTGGATATTCTCTACGGTTTCCTCGACCCACGCGCTCGAGCATTCGGCTTGCAGGTTGCCCGTAAGGAGGGACTGAAGCCGTGAGTATTGTCACCGCCGCCGAAATCCCCACATCGCCGGTGGAACTCGCGCCGCCCCCACCTAACTTTTGGCAGCGACTGCGCCGGAACCCGCTCGCGTTCGGCAGTCTCATTTTCCTCGTTCTCTTAATCCTGGTGGCCCTGTTTGCCCCGCTCCTTGCCCCCTACGATTTTGCCCGGCAAGCCCTCTCGGAACGATTGAAAGATCCGACAGCGGCGCATAAACTCGGCACGGACGAGCTGGGCCGCGACACGTTGACTCGCCTCCTCTACGGCGCACGTATCTCACTGGGCGTCGCGATTGCCGTGGAGACAGTGGTGTTATCGCTGGGCCTGTTGGTCGGGTTGACGGCGGGGTTTCGTGGCGGTTGGGTTGACACGCTGTTGATGCGCGTCACCGATGTCATGCTGGCATTCCCCGATATCCTCCTCGCGATTCTGCTCCTGGGTACATTGGGGACGGCTGCCGCGACTCCGATTGTCTCGATTTCGCTGGTGATTCTCGCGCTGGGGGTTACCGGTTGGCCACCGCTGGCACGCCTGGTTCGGGGACAGGTACTTTCCCTACGAAAGCGGGAGTTTGTCGAGGCGGCACGTGCTATGGGTGCCACCGACGGGCGTATTCTGTTGCGTCACATCCTGCCGAACCTGCTTTCGCCCATTCTGGTCTCGGTGACGGTGGATATGGCGGGCATCATTCTCGCGGAGGCGACATTATCCTTCCTCGGCATCGGCGTGCAGCGTCCCTTCCCCTCCTGGGGCCGGATGATCAATGATGCCCTGGACTACTATCGCTCGCACCCGCGCCTGCTACTCTACCCGTCCCTTCTGCTCTCCGTAACAGTTCTCGCTCTCAATTTCCTCGGCGACGGTCTCCGCGATGCCCTCGACCCGCGCCAGCGCTGAGCCTTTTTCGCGGGAGTATCGCTTTTCGCAGGGGCTACGCGCCCTGGACCGCGCCACCGTCCCGGTGGACCGTGTAGCCTCCGGCACGCTTGCGAGGTTGCTCTCTGCTCTTTTGGAAGGGCCGCTTTCCGCCACCGCCCGCCTTAGGCGGTCTTTTCGAGGCTGGGAAAGCGGCCCCACACGCACACCTTGCTGCTTAGCATTACAAGTTCCCCCGCCTGCGGCACGAGCGTCGTGTGCGGGGGCGTGGGGGCGGAGCCCCCATAAAAAATAAAAAACAAAGGCTACTCAGAGATTTGGGCGTCGTAGCCGTTGGCCTGGAGTTCTTTGGCGGAGCTATCGGCGCTAGCCTTGCTTTTGAAGGCACCGACCTGAACGCGGAAGGTGGCTTTGCTGCCGGACTCCTCATTGACAATCAACGTTGAGAAACCGCGCCCACGCAACTCAGCGGCCATTGTGTTCGCCGCCTCGCGTGTGCTATAGGGGCCGACTTGCACCTTGTAGACCGTACTTGCTGGCGGTTTTGTCGGTTCGGGTGTCGGAGCGGGCTTCGGCGCTATCGGTGCACGCGCAACGATCGGCTTGAGTGTGACTGTTCGTGGCTCAGGCGTAGCGATCTTCGGTTCCGGGGTGATGGGGGGAGGCGGCGTCGTGACGGCGATATTATCCTGGTTGTCTGGCTGTGTTTCTTCCGGGGTCGGGGACGTTTCGGGGGAGGGAGATTCGCCGATAGGTTCCTCGGTCGGCAATGGTGACGGGCTCGCCAACGCGGCCAGTTCCTTTAGCCGCAACGCCTCTTCGGCTTTCTTTCGTGCTTCCTCCGCCCTCTGCTTCTCCTCCTCTAGTTTCTTCATTTTGGCCTGGATTTCGCTGGTCTGATCCTCCAAAATGAGTCCCGGCTTGGCCGAGGGTCGAGGGCGGGTGCGAGCAGTTCCGGACGTATTCCCATCGGTCTGTTCGACAATCTGGGTTCCGTTCGCGGGCTGTGGGTGTTGCTGCTTCGGGGTTGGTCCCAGCACAAAGTACCCCAGACAGAAGAAGACGACAATAACACCGAGCGCGGCGAGAGTCCATTTCAATACGGGAGTATCTTCCATGCCAACCTCCAGAATCCTCATTCAAGTGTACGGCGACAGTCCGGCCCTGTCAAAGAGCAGTTATCAGTCGTCGGTTGTCCGTTATCAGTAAGACAAAGATTTTATTCCGCTGTTACCTAACTATCTGAGACAATCCACTACCCACTGACGACCGACCACCCACCGGAGGCGGGTACCCGACGACTGGTAACTGCCCGAAGGGCGAGTCGTACAGCACCTTCCTTAGGTTGAGCGAGGGAGGTTTTCACCTCCGCCAGTGGTATCCAGCGCTGCACAACCTGAGTAAAGGGCTTGGTAAGCAGTTCCCTGCTCTCCCAAAGCCCACCAATACCCACTATCGGGATTGGTGAATGGGGAGCAAAAGCAAGACGTCGATGGGCGGCGCGAACCCAGGCCGCCAACCAACCCGCGGCACCGACGAAGAGATTAATGGCGTCTTTATCCCCGGATTGCGCTAACTCCTGTACCAGAGGAACGAGAAATCCGCGTCCCTCTGTACCTGCCCGTTGACGTGCGGCCTCAGCGAGCAGAGCCGGATCGTCGGTCCCCAACACCTTGCATACGGATTCGGTCAAGGGAGTTGGTTCCTCCATCCCATCCAACATACGGAGCGTGCGTCGAATTACCTCGGTTGTAAGATGGGTACCACTCCCCTCATCGCCATACTCCCATCCCCGTCCCCCAACCCGAACCGCCCTCCCCATTGTATCCTCACCATAGACAACCGACCCCGTTCCGGCGATAACGACAATACCCACTCCTTCGGGTATCGCCGCATGGAAGGCAATCACGTAATCAGGCACAACGGAACGCATAGCCTGAGGGAAGTTATCGAGCAGGGCATGTAGCCAACGCTCCTGTACGCCGGTGCGTGTAAACTTGGTGATTCCGGCGGCAACCGCAGCAATATCATCTGACGTCACGGGCAAACTCGCAAACAAGGATAGTAGCGGCTCCGGCCCACCATCGGGCAGAGCATTCCCTGTTGTTTCGGCAACGATTTCCCCTGTCTGGCGGTCTGCCAATACGACCCGAAGCCATGTTCCCCCGGCATCGATACCGAGAACAAACCGACCATTACCCGTGCTTGCTGTAGCTTGCGTCATTTTGTGGTTCGGGTTATAATACCGTTCGTCGCCGGTCAATACCCGCAAAATCGGCAATCATCGGGGCGTGGCTCAGCTTGGTAGAGCGTCGCGTTCGGGTCGCGAAGGTCGTGGGTTCGAATCCCGCCGCCCCGACTTATCGTTAATCACAAATCAGGGGTGCGAGTATTTTGGACTCGCACCCTCTTCATTTTCCCTGATACATTCCTCGAACATATTCATTCATTACAATCGCCGCACTAACCGCAACGTTAAATGATCTTGTCACGCCGAACATGGGGATGTGCACCAATCGGTTACATCGATCGATCAGGTCTTTTGGAAGTCCATCATTTTCGTGGCCGAAACATAGCAACGTTTTTATAGTGTAATCGAATTTACTTTCCCATACGCTAACGGAACGATCCGGAATATAGTCACAGCCTATCACTTCATCATAGGCTCCTAAAACTGTGTCTATGTCTTCAACAAACTTGAGATGCTTGATTACGGAATAGGCATATGTACCCACACTAGGAACCCGATTAAATCTCTTATGCCCGTACAGGATAATGTCTTGACCCAAAAATGTAGCGTGCGATCTTACAGCCGAGCCGATATTGATGTCATGTTTCAGATTGCATAACAGGATTGAGAAATTGTGTCTCTTATCCGCTAAATCTTTTAGTACATCTTCATTTGATAGCCATTGATATTGGTCGATAACATTTCGCGGTTTGTCAAAGTCGACGATGGTTTTCATGACGATGCTCCGAAATTATCCTTCATCTATGTCGCGATTGACGTGCAGGCAGACACCAATCGGTTTCGTTAGGTTTGACGCGGCCGCGTCAAAACCCTACCACCGGCTGACGCAAGCGTTGTAGAGACGACTTTTGGTGGCAGGGACTGTGTGTATATGGTACACTGCCGGGTTGCGGAAGACATCATCCAACACTATCCCGTCGTAGCTCAGTCTGGATAGAGCGAGCCCGTCCTAAGGGCGAGGTCGGGGGTTCGAATCCCTCCGACGGGGCATCTGTGAGAGGGTAGGAAGTAGAGAGTAGAGGGTAGGACTGCAACCTACCCTCTACCCTCTACCCTCTACCCTCTACTGGGGAGAGGTCGCATAGTGGTCTAGTGCGCTCGCCTCGAAAGCGAGTGAGTGATGAGCTCCGTGGGTTCGAATCCCACCCTCTCCGTATCCTAAATAAAAAGCGTCGGGTGATACCGCCCGACGCTCTTCGTTTCTCCCTCTATTCGGAACGCCTATCGCGCTTCTCTCTGTGTGTTCGGCACCAGGACTTCTTGTACAGCGACGACTATATTTGCTATCGCTGCAGATAGGGGACCTTCGAGCGTGCAACCGGACGCGAGGCGGTGTCCTCCGCCCCCGAATCGCGCCGCGATCAGGGACACATCGTGCGGCGGACGGGCACGCAGGCTGACCCGGATCTTTCCGGACGGCATCTCCCGCAAGAGGAGCGCCACCTCACTTCCCCGCACGGCACGCACGGCATTGATAATCCCTTCGGTCGCTTCGTCACCCGCATTGAACTCAGTGAAATCCGCCTGCGAGAGGGATGCCCAGACAATCCGCCCATCATCCGAACACCCTAACGATTCGAGAGCGCGTCCTAAGAGTTTCTGGGCGGCATAGGGTTTGTTTTCAAAGACGTTCTCCGCGATCTCGTTCGGATCGCCGCCGTACCCGATGAGTTCTCCCCCAATTGCCATGGTTCGTGGGGTGACATTCAAATAACGGAAGCTGCCGGTATCGGTAAGTAACGCGCAAAGAAGGTTCTGGGCAACCGCGAAACTCATCTCGATACCAAGTTCCACCAGCAGGTCATAGACGATCTCACCGGTGGCAGCCGCCTTATCGTCTAAGAGACGAATATCGCCGAAGACCCCCGCTGTAACATGGTGATCAATATCCATAACAGAGCTGATCGACTGGATCGTCTCCTGATTTTTGCCGACGCGTGTAATGTCCCCGGCATCCACCACAATAGCAAGATCGAAGTCGCGACGTTCGGTTACCGTCTGGATTCGATTCATTTCGGGAAGGAAACGCAGGTTATCCGGCACACCGTCGGCAGACAGGAGCGTCACCTTTTTGCCCAATTGCTCCAATCCCAAACCGAGTGCTATCATCGAGCCGATGGTGTCACCATCAGGATTGATGTGGCAAGCAAGGAGAATATCCTGGGCGTTCGCAATCGCGGACAGCGCCTGTGGCATCTGTTCGCGTGTCAGCGGGGGAACCATTGACATCAGTCTTGCTGTTCCCGAGCGATGGATGCCCCCGGCTGGTCGGGCAGTGTCGCTGCCAGTTCCTGGTTTTCCGCGAGCGCTTTTTGCTCCTCCTTAAGTAACTCGAACATCCGCGTTCCCCGTTCAATACCGGTATCATAGCGGAAACTCAGAGCAGGGATGGTCCGCATCGCCATCACCCGACCTAAATGTCCCCTCAGGAAACCGGATGCGCCCTGCAGGGCTTTCACTGCCGCCGCTTTCTCTTCCGGATTCCCGATGACCGAGATAAATACCTTGGCCACGGTGAAATCGCGGGCGACCTCCACCTCGGTAATGGAGACCATTTGCAGCCGGGGATCACGCATCTGTTTTTGCAGAAGTTCCGCCAGTTCCCGCTTTATCATTTCGCCGACTTTCGCCTGTCGGATAGTAGGCATCTGTTTTTCTCCTGAAGTAGTCGGTGGTCGGTGGTCAGTGGTCCGTTTTTCTGATAACTGACCACCGACTACTGACAACTGCTATATTACCGTACTGGACCGACACGGTTCGGCGGGGCAAGGATTCGTGTCACCTTGCCGGATATTCGCTCACGGCGGAGAACTCCCCAGTAGTGGGAATCTGCCGAATGGTTACGATTATCCCCGAACTTGTGCTGATGGCTACTCATCTCAATCTCCTTTGGGTCCAACACGAAAAAGGCGGTATCGTAAGGAACATGAACCCTGATCTGCAAGCCGCCTTACGGGCGGCGGGATGGCATTCCGGTGTGCGACGAGCGTCACTCGCCACCAACCGCGCCGGAATCGAGTTTGAGATAGCCGCCGAACGGGGAACGGACGCCCGGTTGGAACTTCGCTACCGTTACCGCACACCGAATACCGCCGTGGAGGGAGACATCACTCTACCCGCCGAAGCGGATCGCGCTGCCATCGAGGACGCGATGACTGGTATCTATCTACGCATCCACGAGCGACCGGACCCTTCCCGCGTCTTTGGGGGAGGACGTAGCGCCCCTACGGAACGACGCACGGTCAAGCCGCTAGCACCAGAGTATACCGCACCGGCCCCTGATCCAACTCAGGGAACGCTCGATCTTACCTGAGTTGTCAGTCGTCGGTTGTCAGTTATCAGAATAATTGGCGATAGCTCATCGGCAATTTCGGGTATCCACTGACGACTGACAACGGACGACTGATAACTGCCTAAGAGCGTCGCCGGCGGATCAGACCGAGACTGCCCCCTCCGAGCAGGATAAGGGCCAGCGTCCCCGGTTCCGGTGTTGCCACCGTAACCGAACTCCCGGAAACACGAAGAATGTAAGATTCGCTGCCAACAAATAGCGGCGCGTCGTCAACCCAGGTCGTTCCGAAAGTTGCGGAATGCAGGTGAGTGACCGACCCCGTTCCGATTTGCCCATTCCCCAGATTATTGAGATTACTGGCATGGAACCAGAAGAAGTTACTGTTGGCATCCGTGGTGGAACGCAGGACGACCCAGTACTTGGAGAGGCCGGTCAGGCTCGCCGCAAGATTGTTGAATTGTAGTGTCTGGGTATCGGTGCCCGCCGGAGTCGCCGCGACGAAACCGGATAGATTGTTGCCCGGAAACTGCGCAACCGTGTCGTAAATGGCTGCTTCCAGGGCATCGGTTGTCGCGACATTGACCTGCACGGTCACATCAACGAAGTTATAGGTGGCGTTGTCTGTGGTGAACGATTGGGCGAGATAGTTGCCCGTTGTCGAGGGCGATAATATCCCCGTGCTGAAACCGTTAGCTGATCCAAAATTGTCGACAATGACCTGGGAATACGCTTTAGGGGCACACAGGACAAGAACAGATGCGCACAAGACGAGCGGAAAGATCACTTTTTTCACAAATACACTTCCTCCGCCCCTATTATGACATAAAAGCAAGAAACCATAGCGAGCAGTACTAAGGGTTTTCCGATCCAGGGTGGGTCAGACGGTAATCCGTGGGTGTCCGTCCCGTGTAGCGCTTAAAGGCAGTTGCGAAGGATTGAGGCGTGGAAAATCCGAGAGAGAGAGCTATCGTCGTGATGGAACGCTCCGGGTCTTCCAGAAGCGACTTCGCGCGGGCGACCCGCTGTCGTACACGCCATTCGGCGGGAGTCTGACCCACTTCGGCCAGAAAGCGTTCATGGAATCGTGACGGATGCATCTGTATGGCAGCAGCCGCTTCCTGGACCTCGAAGGGCTCACCGAGATGTTCCGCCATCCAATCCAGAGCGGTCACGATAGGTCGGGAGAGCACCCGTCCCTGCTGGTGGGCCGTTCGCGCCCGTATCACCGTAATCAGAAGTTGCAGCAGGGTCGCCTGCGCGGCAACCGTCGCGAAGGAACCGGGCAACCGATGCTCCGTATGCAGTTGGGCAAACAGCAATCCCGCCTCCTCCGCTGGGAAGCGGCGTGTCCCCTCACTGCTTATGGCCGCAAAGATATCACTCGTCGTCTCATCGGGAGCAACCTGCAACCAGAAGAGTTGGCACGGGTGCATCATCATATCCGCGCCGCCGTGCAGTTCACCGGGACGCGTGTAAAAAATGTCCCCCCGGCAGACATCGAAGCGCTCCTCCTCCACCCACCAGGTAACCGCCCCGTCCTCGATGTAACATATCTCAAAGACGGGATGCCGATGGGCAACCAGGCCGTGGACTTTGGTCTCAGGAAAACGCGCCCATCCAATGGTTTCCAGAGCAGGAACCAGCGACGGGCCGACAGCGTCGCTGCTGTTGCCGTAGACAATTCGTGTCGCGTTTGTCAAAATCATCGGATAGGAGAAAACGCAGGCAGATGGTGTTGGGTGTTAGGTATTAGGTGTTGGGCACTCCGCAAGGCAACTCTTTCCTAACACCCAACACCTACTTTTCTACCAACGGAGGAGCGGAATGTCAACCATTGTGGACAGCGTGACGATGGAGCAAGTGGCGTCGTTTTACAAGAACGGTTTTCTGGCTCTCGGACCGATTACCGATGAGGCCGAACTCGCCTGGATGCGCGACGTTTATGATCGGATATTCGCGGAACGAGCCGGCCGTGACGAGGGAAACCAGTTTGACCTCGGCGGCACCGATGAGGAGGAAAAGGAGGCGACGTTGCCCCAGATTCTCAATCCGGCGAAATATGCCCCAGAACTCAAAGAGGGCAAATACCTGAAGAACGCCGATAATATCGTCAAGCAACTGTTCGGTCCGGAGGTATCGATCGGTATCGCACATGCTATCTTCAAACCGGCAGGGGTCGGCGCTCCGACGCCCTGGCATCAGGACGAGGCCTATTGGGACACCCGGTGGATCTATAACTCCCTCTCAGTCTGGATGCCGTTGCAACCGGCGACCGTGGAGAACGGCTGCTTGTGGTTTGTTCCGGGTAGCCATCGCTGGGACATTATGAAACACCGCAGCATCGGCGGCGACGCGCGTATCCATGGCCTGGAACTCGATGTACCGGATGTGGAAAAAGTAACTGCCAGTGCGGTCGCCTGTCCGCTCGAGCCGGGTGGTATCACAATCCACCTGAATCGGACGATGCACTATGCCGGTGCAAACACATCGGATATTCCCCGGCGCGCGTTGATCTTAGGTGCAGGTTTACCAAGTCTGCCCTACCCCGGCACCCGTAGTTTCCCCTGGAATGAGATTAAGGCGACACCACGTCAAGAACGAGCCAAGGAAGCAGCGGCAAAGACTGCGGGAACGTAAAAAACCCGTAAACTTCCTGCAACACTGTCGCTTGCCTAAGTGTCTCTATAAGAGTATAAAGTAAATATATATTAAATAGTTTCCTGTATGCCGAAGAACTCCATACAGGAGGCACTCACATGCGACACACGGAGAATGCGATCAGTTCAGGGTTCCGTCAGGCGGTACCCACCATTGCCCTGCTGCTTCTGGCAGGCGGTGTTCCCCTGACGACGGCTCGTGTCGCCTACGCCCAACTCACGGAACGACTGCAAAGTCACTTCGATATCTTTCCCGGTAAGAACAACGGCGGGCCCTATAATCTTGCCTGGACCAATATCGAGGTCGGAAGAGATGCTCCGGTCGAGGTCGTGATCGATGGACAGCCACTGAAGCCGGAACTCTTCCGTGTGGATGCGGCAAAGGGACAGGTCACCTTTGTTACCCCGCTGAGCGAGCGATCCGTCGCACGCGTTACCTATCGTTATAACCCAAATGTCGCGAAAACCAATCCCGCCGTCACCAGTCAGCCTCTTTATCTCCCGGTTACCAAGTTCGGTCACAACGCCGTGAATGTTATCGCTCTGCCCAACAGCGATTCGCAAAAGTCGGGGTCGGTGCCCCTGGTTTTCAGTCTTGGGGGACAGTCCCATTTTCTGGGGGGAGGATTGACTTCGGAACTGAAGTTTGCCGGAGGTGAGCGAACCGGGGTCCACGTCGGCTTCAAGCGGGGAAACGAGAAAAACCTCGTCGACGCCGTATTTGCTCGCAACGGTAAAGAGTTCGCTGCCTCAACCGGAAAAGCCATCGGTATGGGGGACGCGATCCAGCGCCGGGGCCTGGAGACACGGTTGACACCCGCAAAATACCTGGCAACGAACTATAAGCTAATTGATAACGTTAACTTCCAGACCAATGAACGCAAGGCACAGGAGACATACGCCTTGCGGTTTGGCGACGGTGGCACCAAACCGACCATTAACCTTTCCCGAAACGACAATCTGACGGTGACAGCAGACAAAAAGGAGACCCGAACCTATTCCGACCGCCTGGATGCAGGTACCAACCTGAACAAGGTGACATCGGTACAGTACAATCGGGGCGAGGATACCACGGTCACGCCAGAACATCAGGAAACTACGGTCACCAAAGATAGCCTTGACCTGAAGACCAAACTAAGCTCGGTAACAGCGCTGAACCTCAACCGTTCGGGTGGGACGACTATCGCCCCCGATAAGAAGGAGACCAGGGTCGCCAAAGATGTTATGGACCTGAAAACCAGCCTGGACAAGGTGACGTCTGTCGGTCTGAATCGCACGGAGGATAAGACCATTGCCCCGGACAACAGCGAGACGCGGGTCAAGACAGACAAATTCGATGTCGCGAAACGTCTGGACAAGATGACCTCGGTCACCGCCACTACCTTGCAGGCGATTACCGATGGTTCGACGGAGGCTGTCGAGGCTCTGGCAAAGGGTGCGGTCGTTACGCTAACCTCCGCAGCGAACGGGGGCGCAAAACAGGCAACGGCGACGGTCAACACAGGATCCCGCCAGAGCAAGACCGCCTTGGAAATCAATCGGTCGATGGTGGTTCGCCTGCAACCCGCGCCCGTCTTTGTTGTTTCGGCCTCGCAGTCGGAACAACGGGTTACTCCGGTAGCCGCGAACGGTTCGACTGGCACGACAAGCACCGTCCTGACGCAGACAGCCACCGCAGAGATTGTCCCCGTACCTGGCACAAAAATGACCAGTGCGATTGCCGAAACGACCAGCAACGACGTCAAGGTTTCATCCACCAACTTCGGCGCGGAGGTAGGGACCGGCAAGAATGTCGAGATAAAAGCGAACGTCATCAACCGATCTTCCGAGGCTCCTGGTAATAGTCCGCTCGATACCACACAGACTCAGGTTGCCCTGAGGCCGCTCCGAAATATCCTGTTGACTGGTGTTTATACGTGGAACCCGGTCGATCCGGCAAACGGGTCGGTGCGTCAGGCGCTTCGACAGGAGTTCGCCATCACTGCTAAGATGGGCGCTCTCGAAGTCGGAAGTGGTTACGCCATCACCACCGTGAATGGTATGACAAAGACAGACTGCCCTGATCCACAATATGGAACGGTTTCCGTCACGCTTGGCCTTCGCTTCAGTCGCTTCACCCATTTCAACGGCACCTTCAACGATTCCCTTCACTACCATTCGGTTGAGGAAGTCATCCCGAACCAACTCCCCAAGTACCTGCGTAACCTGACCGTGGCCTTGACGCACGATATTGGTTCCGCCTTTAACGTTACCCTGGGCGGATCGCGAATCGACGACCGTTCCCGCGCCAAACTCCCCACTGACATCAAAGCGGAAGCCCGAGTTGCCGTCCGTTTCTGACCGGCTCTTAACCTGACATTCCCCGTCTGGGTTTCCCAATTTCGCCAGCATTAATTCTTCGGACACCAGACCGCTTCGCGCACTGGAATTTGAGGTAAAATGTTTCGGTGAAACATTTAATTCGATGGGAAACACGGAAAAGACAATGATTGTACTTACCACGCTCCTGACGCTGGGTATCCTCTGTATCGCGCAAACCCAGAACACTCCGACTACGACGACATCGCAAACCCAGAATCAACAGCCACCGCCGCGCTTTGGCCCGACCCCCGAACAGCGGGCCAAGACCCAGGCGGACCATCAACACCTGCTGGAACTCCTCAAAATCAGTTCGCTACGCCCCGGCGCGAATGGGAACCCGAGTGCGCCGGACGCCGCCAATTCTGATGAGTCCAAAGTAGGCACCTACACCCTCCCCGATCCGCTTGTGTTCAAGAACGGCAAGAAGGTAACGGATGCCAAAGCGTGGAATCAACGACGCCAGGAAATCTTTGAGGAATTTGACCGGGAGATTTATGGCCGCCTCCCCAAAGCCATCCCTAAAGTCACCTGGCAGGTCATCGAGACTACCAAGGAAACCAAGGGCGCAATTCCGGCGGTCACCAAGAAGTTAGTCGGGCATGTGGATAATAGCGCCGCCCCCACCATCCCGGTGGATATCCAACTCACCCTCACCACACCGGAAAACACCACTGGTCCGGTTCCCGTCATTATGGAGTTTGGATTTATTTTCCCGCCTGGAGTGCGCCCACCGAACTTTGGCGGCGCTGCGCCAACTGGCCCCACCTGGCAGGAGCAGGTTCTCACGAAGGGTTGGGGTTACGCTATCATCGCCCCGACCAGTTTCCAGGCGGACAACGGTGCCGGACTACGGGAAGGAATCATTGGTCTGGTCAATAAGGGCGAACCACGGAAACCGGATGATTGGGGTTCGCTCCGAGCGTGGGCCTGGGGAGCCAGTCGGGCGATCGACTACTTCGAGACGGATAAGGCGGTAGATGCAAAGCGCGTCGGGATTGAGGGACTGTCCCGCTACGGTAAGGCTACCCTGGTCGCCATGGCCTACGAACCGCGTCTTGCCATCGCGTTTGTCGGATCCTCCGGCGCGGGCGGCGCAAAGCTCTACCGTCGTGACTTCGGCGAGAAAGTCGAAAACCTGGCGGGATCGGGAGAATACCACTGGATGGCGGGCAACTTTGTCAAATACGCCGGACCGCTCACGCCGAATGATCTGCCGATTGACGCCCACGAACTAATCGCGCTTTGCGCGCCGCGTCCGGTTTTCGTCAGTTGCGGTTCCCCAACGGTGGAAGGGAACTGGGTGGATAGTCGTGGTCAGTTCCTGGCCGCGGTCGCCGCCGGGCCGGTGTATAAACTGCTTGGCAAGAAGGACCTTGGAACGTCCGAGATGCCTCCGATAGACCAGGGTCTCACCGATGGTGATCTGGCGTTCCGCCAGCATAACGGTGGTCACACGACGGGACCGAACTGGCCGACCTTCCTGACCTTTGCCGAGCGGTACTTTAGTGCCAAATAACTGGGTCGGGACCTGGATGGCCGCACCGCAACTCACCGAGCCAGGGAATCTGCCACCCGCCCCAGGCTTCACGGACAGTACGCTTCGTCAGGTTGTCCGTGTCACCCTGGCCGGAAAGCAGATTCGGGTGCGCTTCTCCAACGAGTTTGGAACGGCACCCCTCACGCTGACCGAAGTGCACCTCGCCAAACCCGGCGAGGGCGGCTCGATCCGCCCCGAGACGGATCGCGCCCTGACCTTTCAGGGAAGGCCATCGGTGACGATTCCCCCTGGTGCGTCTGTCGTATCGGACACGCTCTCGTTTGATCTGCCGCCTCTGTCGGACCTTGCGGTAACGCTCCATACCCGTATGCCGACCCGAGACATTACCGGACATCCCGGTTCACGGTGTACCTCGTACCTGCGGGAAGGCAGTTTTGTTTCCGCACCGGACCTGAGTGGGGCGACTCATGTGGACCACTGGTACTTTCTCAGTGGGATCGAGGTGCAAGCAAAGCCAGGGGCGGCAGCCGTGGTGACGCTGGGCGATTCTATCACCGACGGGCGAGGATCTCCGACCAACGGCAATGGTCGCTGGCCGGATTATCTGGTGCGCCGTCTTCAGGCAAGCAAGGCCACTAACCAGATCGCCGTGTTGAATGCCGGCATCGGCGGCAATAGTATTATTCGTGGTGGCCTTGGACCAACCGCCTTAGCGCGGTTGGATCGTGACGTCCTGGGGCAGCCGGGGGCACGTTGGCTCATCGTGTTTGAGGGTATTAATGATCTGGGCACACGCTCGGCATCAGGACGGGAGTTGATTTCGGCCTTTAAGCAGATCATTATCCGGGCGAAAGCGCGGGGACTTCGGGTCTACGGAGCGACCATCTTGCCGTGCGGTCAATCGTTCTACTTCACCCCGGAGTTGGAGGACGCTCGTCAGGAGATCAATCAATGGATGCGCACCAGTAACGCATTCGATGCCATCATCGACTTCGACGCCGTTCTTCGTGATCCCAAGAATCCCACCCAACTCTCTACCCTGGCAGAAAGTCCGGATCATCTGCACCCTTCCGGTTTGGGTTATAAAGTCCTTGCCGATGCAATCGATCTGACACTGTTTACCCGATGATGGAGGAGTCAACAATCCTCGCGCAAAGACGCCAAGGACCGCCCCGGTCTGGGAACGCCAAGAACAAAAAAGAAAATCCTAATTGTAGCGATCTCGCGCCTTGACATTCGTCTTCTCTTTGCGCCTGATCGTGTTTTGCAGGCAAAACATCGGCGTCTTTGCGCGAGATTCTTCTCTAAGCAAGCACTCAATAAGCCAATCGTCCTACGCGATATGCAATTTGGAACCTGTTGGGCGAATGCTGCGGATATAATACCGTGAGGGACGAGCCTCACTGCGACATGCCTGTCCATCCCGATCCAAAACTTGGCTGCAAGCCCATACCTAAGCCGCATGATACCGAACCACGCTGGCCAGTGGTTATCTCACTGCTGTCCGCCGCCGGGTTGTACTACGTGCTACCCGAGTGGTTGAGCTTCGGCCCGAACTGGCTGGTCCCGCTCCTGGTCATTCTGCTGATTTTGCCGAAAGTGCTTACCCATCGGGCAACCGATCCGCATTTGATACGGATCCACCGGCTATCCGGGTATGTGACCTCGTCGGTATTGACCATCGGACTGATCTGGGCCCTGGGGCGACTGATCTGGATGCTCGTCTTTGCCCCACACCACTTGAAGGAATCACCGAAACATCTGCTGTTTTCCGCGGGGGCGCTCTGGGTCACCAACGTTCTGGTGTTCGCACTCTGGTACTGGCGGTTGGATGCGGGTGGTCCCATCGCCCGCGACCGTCGCCGCTCCATCGGGCATGCGGACGGTTCGTTTCTCTTTCCTCAGATGTCGCAGGACAATGTGGTGTGGACTCCGGAGTTCATTGACTACCTCTTTCTCGCCTTCAATACCAGTACGGCATTGTCGCCCACTGATACCGCCGTCCTCTCGCGATGGGCGAAGATCCTGATGATGATCCAGTCAGCGATCTCCTTGATGGTACTTGCTCTGCTCGCCTCACGGGCAGTAAATATTCTTTAGACACGGCTTGACTTGATCGGACTGCCTGTGCTATTATCTTCGCACCGGATACCGCGTTACGAGACGTTTTTCGTCGGTTTGTCCAATTGCTACTTTTCATCGTTTATCTTCCCGCCGTCTGCGTAACCGGCCAGTAACCGTTGCACCTAAACAATGGCTAAGGCTGCCTACGATCTGCCCGCCGATGTCTCCTTTCAGGACGCTGCTTGCCGCGTTCTGATCACTTCCTTTCGAATGATGCAGGAAAACACCGCCGGGACGAAGGCGGGTACCGTCCACCGTGAACCAACTCCCGAGGAGATAGAAGCGCTGCACGATATGCGGGTCGGTTCCCGTCGTTTGCGCGCCGCCCTTTCGGTGTTTGGCTCCCTTTTCCCGCGCGATGAGTTCCGCACGATGGAGCGACAGGTGGGCGACATCACCGACGCGTTGGGCGCGGTACGTGACCTGGATGTGCATCTGGATGTCCTTCGCCGCCTGCAAGAAAAACTTCCGGAAAACGAAGCCTACGGTATCGGACGGCTTATCGCACGACAGACCAAGCAGCGCGATAAGGAGCGGAAGAAGCTCCTTCAAACCCTGGAGCGATTGGAAAAAGAGCGATTCGAGCGACGGTTCATGAAGGCTCTCCAAAGAGCGCTACCCTCCGTGAGAGGGGACGAATGCGACGACGCGAAAAAAGACAGTAAGGACCGTGCGAAAGAGGCGGAGTAGCCGTGGCAAAAGGCGTTCCGATTTATAAACTCACCTACCCCGATCAACCGTTGCGGTTCTCCGCTCCGGTGTTGCTGGTGCGCCTCAACGAGATGATGGAATGGGCGGCGGCGATTCACGACCCGGCCTGCGTGGCGGAACTCCACAACATGCGGATTGCAGCAAAGCGACTCCGCTACACAATGGAACTGTTCCTGCCGACAATAGGACCGGGGGCCAAGGGACTACTGAAGACTGTTGAAGAAATCCAGGAGCAAATTGGCGCTATCCACGATTGCGATATGCTCGTACCGCAATTGCAGGATACTATGGAACGGGAAATGAAACGGGAGCGGAAACGCGCCCTGAAGGAAGGGAACGGCCCTCCCCCTTTCCTGGCTGCCGAAGGCCTGGTTGCGCTGATGCATAACAAGCAGGAGGAGCGCAACCGGCGTTACCAGGATTTTCTCGCTTTCTGGGATGCTCTGCCGCCCGAGGATTTCGCCGAGCGTCTGACAGGCTTAGTCCTGTCGGCAGCACAGGAGGACACTCGTTGCGAGGACAACTAACCTGATGCGTGTTGATCGTCAATCTGCTATCGCTGTTCTTCTCGTTTGTGGACTGGTGTTTCCCTTACCGTCGCAATCCGCCGGTGACAAGACAGCCGCCGTTCGGGCAAAACGTAAGGCCCAGCGGGTTGCCCTCCGCGGCAAGTTGGCCTCCGTCAAAACCAATATCCACGATACCCGCGTGAAACTCCGACAGGCAAAGCGCTCGGAGGAAGCGATCAACAACGAGCTACAGCAGATCAAAACACGCCTTGATGCCACCCGTGCACGTCTGCAATACACCAAAGAACGCCTGGCGCGCACAAAAAAAGAACAGGCAACCATTACCGCAACGTTGGCCGCGTCGGAAAAGCGTCTGCGGGACCGCGAACTGATCCTCGCCAAGCGGATGGCCGCCAACTACCGTCAAGGACCGGTACGCTACGCCTCCGTTCTCCTCGGTTCACGCTCGATGCGCGATATGGTCTCCCGTGCGTATGTCGTGCGCACCATTGTCCGCTACGATGCTCAATTGATAGCGGAGATCAAGAACGACCGCTTGGATGTTCTCCACTGGAAACAGCAAGCCGACGAGAAAGCCAAACAGATTACAGCACAGATGATGGAGTTGGCGGTGCGTCAGGACGAACAGGCACAGGATACTCAGCGGATGCGTCAAGTTCTGGCCGAAGCCCATGCCCGCCGCGCCGAGATCGAGGGGGAACTGGAGGAGCTGGAATCCGATTCCGCGCAGATCGCCGCCCGCATCCGCGCTTTGCAGGACACCCCATTAGGTCGCGTCCGCCGGATGATCGCCTTTTCCGGTAACTTCATTCATCCGATCGATGGCCCGATTACCTCAGGATTTGGCATGCGCTACCATCCGATTCTCCACGTTACCAAACTGCATACTGGTGTGGATTTCGGCGCAGGAATCGGCACCCCGATCATGGCGGCGGCGGACGGCATCGTGATCTTCGCCGGATACATGCGCGGCTATGGCAACGCGGTCGTCATCGACCATGGCGGCGGGATATCGACACTGTATGGTCACCAGTCCCAGATTATCGCGAGTGAGGGGCAAACGGTGACAAAGGGCCAGATCATCGGTAAGGTCGGTATGACCGGCTACACAACCGGCCCGCACCTGCACTTCGAGGTCCGCAAGAACGGTACCCCCGTTAATCCCATGAGCGCCTTGTAGATCGTTCTCCCAGTTACTGCGTACGGTTCCTCGAATGCCATCTGTTCGCGTGGTGGCTATGAAGTTGTCGCACGTCACTCTCGGTTTCGCGTATCCAAATTACGAATTATTCCCCCCATTTTGGAAAGTTTGCACCCACTAACGGCTTCCCTAACGATTGACTAACGTGATCTTTGATAGATTGGCATCAGTTACAGAAGATTCTCTGCAATCTCTAAGCAACGAAAAATAAATGCCGCTGGAAAAGGATATAAATGTTATCTCAAGCGATGATTATTGCAATCCGGATGCAACTGTGGGGTAAATTAATTTTCGCTGATGACGCGAATTACGATCCCCAAAATATCTTCCACATCAATCAGAACATCGAATTCACGTCCTGATAGTCTCCTCAAGACACATTCACCCATTCTTGACGTCCATCCCGAGCCTGAACCATGGCCAGGGATCGACACTGTCACGCCGCTGGACAGCGGTTCGAAAGGAATTGCTCATGATGCGAGTCTGGAAGTCCCTCCTCACGATTGCCTTGCCGGGAATGTTGCTTATCCCATCAACGGTTCGGGCAGACTACACCTTCACACGTATCGTCGAGTTCACCGGTCCTTTTCAGTCTACGGGAACGCCAGCGACACTCAACGATGCAGGAAATGTCGCCTTCGGCGCGACCAACAATGGAGCGCCGGGTATCTTCGTCGGCAACGGCGGTCCAATCACCACGGTTGCCGATACTTCCGGAGATTTCGACTTCTTCGGCTTTACTTCCATTAACGGTCAGGGAGTCGTATCCTTCTTCGCCAATAAGAAGGATGGCACATCCGGATTTTTCGCTGGTCCGGGCGGCACCACTACCCTGATTGATAGCGCCCCACCGGTCTCAGGCTTCGGCGGCGACACCCGCTCCAGCGCATCGGGAGATTTTATCTCCTTTCATGTCTTTACCACGGGGGGAGGGCAGAGTATTTTCTCCTTCTCCGGCGGTACACGGACACCTATCGTTGATAACTCCGGTGAGTTTGCCTCCTTCGACGTGGACCCGGAGGTCAATGCGTCGGGTCAAGTTGCCTTTCATGGCCGACTCGATGGCGGGAACGACGGCATCTTCGTGGGAAGCGGCGGAGCGATTACGAAGATCGCGGACACCGATGGAGCATTCGCCTTTTTCTCCAGCACACCCGACATCAACGATAACGGCGATGTTGTGTTCGGTGGTCTGACAGATTCGTTCGCCGATGGCATTTTTATCGGTAACGGCGGGTCAATCACGACCTACGTGGATTCGACCGGTCTTTTCGCCCCCGGATTTAGTTTTGGCCCTCTGGCGATCAATAATCGTGGACAGGTCGCCTTTATCGCCTCCCTGGACACTCCTGGGGAGATTGGCCTCTTCGCTGGGTCTGACCCAGTAAATGACCGTGTCCTGATGATCGGTCAAGCACTTGATGGCTCCACTGTCACCAATATCTCAGTCTTTGGCGATTATCTTAATAATGCGGGGCAAGTCGTTTTTACAGCGGATCTTGCCGACGGTCGGACTGCAATCTTTCTCGCCGACCCCGCCCCTGAACCTGGCAGTTTGACGTTGCTCGTCGCCTTCTTTCTCTGGAGCGTTGGCGCGGGTTGGAGGAGATACACACAAAAACGGCCCGTTGAGTAGCGCTTACAACGCTTTCGGCTTGCCGATAGTTGGGTTACACCTGGCTTAACCAGGAATAGCCGCCTTTTCAAGCGCTGCCAAGTATTCCCGTGTTACGAAATGAGAAAGGATGCTTGGGAAGGCGGCATTACAGCAGGGTATTATAATCACATTATGCTGTTGTCCGTTCGGGCGATGTGTTCTCTGCGTCTCGCCCTATTTTGTCTCTGTGTCGCTATCTTTCCCCTGACTGCCTGTGCTCACTCTCCGGATCGTGCGATTGTTGACCCTCTTACCGAACTGCCACCGATTACGGTCGGGCGTTATACCGTCGCCTGGAGTCCGGGCAATGGTCTCTCCGTCGCTGCGGATGCCGTGCCGGTTGTCCGCCAGTCCACGCTCTATCTGGTAAAGGCAGGATGGAAAGGAACGCTCCTGGATCAGCGGGAAGTGAAACCCGTAATCACCGACTGGAAAGCGGCAACGGATGGTCCCACCAGCGCACAGATCGCCCTGGAAAACGAGAACGCCGCCTGCATCTACACCCTGTCGCTGTCACACACGGAAAAGAGCGACGTGCTGGATGTCGCTCTTAGTTATCGACTGAAGCGGGATATTCCGACAGAGATCGAGTATGCCGCCGGATACCTCGCCGGTCCTCTCCTGGCAGGTATCACCCTGAATGGAAACGTTGACACAGACCCGATTCCCCTGACAGAGGTCGCGGTCGCTCCTCCCCCTGCTCGGAACACCCAGGAACAGAACCGTCTCTGTCCCCCCTTCAGCGAAATCGATCTCGCGACACGACTCGGTATCTTGCAGATCGCCTACAGTGGTTCCGCCTCCCATCCCGTTCTCTTCGACGCCCGCTCCGATCCCCAGGAATGGGCGCGGGCTTTCCCTGTTTTTTGGATGGGCATCGGATCACCCAGCCAGCCCGTACGCCTTGCTGATGGCGAACGGGTCGCCCGGTTTCGCTTTACCCTATCTCCTCCGCCGTCCGCAGCTCAAGCCGGTTCGCCGGAAAACGGGGAGATGGTCACCCGCAGTGCGATTCTTCCAGACGCCTTCCTACCCGTTGCGCCGGAACAACCGCTGGTGATTCCGACTCCCAAGCAGATGACTATTCCATCAGATGGCCGTCCCTTTCGCCTGAACGCTGCCACGAAAATCGTCCGCTGTGACGACAGTATCGGGACAAAGCGTGCGGTGACGATTCTTCAGCAGGCGATAGAGGAGGAACTCGGTCTTAAGTTAAAGGCCATCGCGCAAAGCGATATACCTGCAAGAACGGTGACAACGGAGAAAAATACCCTCTATGTTGGGCTCACGGGAAAATCGCCCTTGCTTCGCGCTCCGCGTGTGAACGTTCCCCAAAAGCCCGAAGGTTATGGCATTCGACTCCCCTATGTTGCGGGACGGGACGAAGCAGGTGTTCTCTGGGCCGTGCAGACCGCGATTCAGTTACTGTCGTCGGATAATAGCGGGCCAAACCTTCCTTCGGTTGTCATCTCAGACTGGCCAACGCTCGCCCTGCGCGGCGCTCATCTGTTCTATGGGCAAAATGCCCTGCCTTTCCATAAGAAGCTGATCGATCGTGTGTTGTCCCGATTTAAGATGAACACCCTGATCCTTCAGGTCGAACAGGTGCGCTGGCAGCACGATCCGACAATCGCTCCACCGTGGGCGGGGACACCGCAACAGATTCGTCAGGAGATTGCCTTTGCCCGTGAGCGAGGTATCACGATTTACCCATTGGTACAGAACTATGGGCACATGGAATGGCTCTTCACTCAGCCCAAAAACCTGATCTTTGCTGAGGACCCGGCAAAACCGTACGCGATCAACTTCACGAACCCTGCCGCAGTCCGGTACCTGGAAGGATTTGATGCCGAGGCGGATCTTGTCTTCAATGCTCCGGCGTTCCATATTGGGCTCGACGAGGTGACGATGCTCGGTCGGTTTCCCTACCGCTCCGCGCCCCGCGCCTTTTCCAGTTTGTTTGTTGCGGCGGCAACCCACTGGCACGATTTCTTCGCCAAACGCGGTAAGCAGACCTGGATGTGGGCGGACATGACACTGCACCCATCGGAGGTCTCCCCTGCGTACGGCACGGCACCCTCGGCGAAAGAGGCCGCAGCCATCCGCGCCGGTCTGCCAAAGGACATTGTCCTACTTGACTGGCAGTACAGTGCGCTGGATCGCTACCCCTCCTTGAAGAAGCTGAAAGATGCGGGGTTCAAGAAAGTCATCGCGGCGACCTGGTATAACCCGGTCAACATTCAAAACTTCGCACGCGCGGCAGCCAAAGTCGGGGCATGGGGAGGCTTACAGACGACATGGTGCGGCTTCGAATCTAACGTATCCGTGCTGGAGACGAATGAGCGACGTCAGTTTACCGCGATGGTCTTAGCGGCGGAGTACTTCTGGAATGGTGGCAGCGGTCCGCCTCCTGACAAACTCCCCTTCGATCCGAATACCGCGTTCGCACGGCAGTGGCAGGAACCGGACAGGAGGGACAACAAGGCAAGGGACGGATGGGCATTGCGCCTCTCCTCAATTGGCACCCGCCCACTCGACGATTTCATCGGCTATGGCCCACGTAATCGGCTCGCAGATTTCGCCCCCGACAAATTCCGCCTTTCTGACAACACAGTTTACGAAATTGCGGAACGTCCCCTCGTCCTGTTCGGCAAGCTGAACCCACCGGGCGAATATGCCCGCGAAGCCACGATCCCCGTCCGTGGCGCTCCCGACATGGCCGCGCGAACGGTTCGCCTCCTGCTCGCAGCCTCCCACCGGACGGATACGGGCACCCAACTCGGCAGCATCCTGGTATCCCTGACCGATGGCTCGACTATAACCGTACCGATAATCTATGGGAAAAACCTCGCCTGCTGGGAGGATGGTACCGGTCTGCTCGATGCGCCGATTGTCTGGCGTGGTGCGACTCTCTCCGATCAGCCAGCCTACCTTCGACAGGTATCGGTCTCGGCACCAGCGGGGAAAGCTATCTCGTCGCTGAAAATCGTTTCGGACGGTCGAGAATCTGCCCCCATCCTTTTTGCAGCCACTGCACTAGAGTGATTCCCGAAAATACATGTTTGATTGATTCCTCATATATTTTGCATTTTCTTCGACGGTTCTGCATATACTTAGTGGTATGTCTACTTCATTCGGAAAACATATTTGTATTAGCAATAAAAATTGAGGAATAAAACAGCCAACTATGGCGATGCACAGTCAAGTAACGTATCATAGTTAACCTGCTTTTAGTGGAACCAATGTCGTTGTATTGAGCCGGTAAAGATTCACTCGAAAGCGTTTCAGGACACCAAGAGAAGCGAATCCCCATTCACCGCTTGTTTGCTTTTATCATAGATGATTCTCCTTAGTTATTAAGAGATCAACCGGGCAAATGGTCCGGGTTACAGTAAAGTTCAGTAAGGAAAATCAATGTCAAGCGCCTCCTCCAATGGGCGCGAACGCCACTATAAGTGGTTACTTTTCGCATGCCCTGTTCTGTTTGTATGTGGCTTCCTGGTTCTGAAGTTTTCGTTCCCGGCGATATACTGGTCCATCGTCCAGGAAGATGATGCCCTCGAGTGCCAGCAGGCGCTCTGTTATTTTCTGTCCAGTGTCGTGTCTTGCTCTCTCGCCATTCGTTTCCTGCGCAACCAGCAACGGATACACGGTCTGCTCTTTCTTGGACTTGCTGTTGCCCTCCTGTTCGTGAGTCTGGAAGAGATCAGTTGGGGACAACGGTTTTTCCACATACCGACGCCCACTTTCTTCCAGAAGTACAACACTCAGCACGAAATATCGCTTCACAACCTGCCTGTTATTCAATATCGGCTTAGCAAAATGTACGTCCTGGCAGGTACAGCGTGCGCTTTCGGCTGGCTGCTGATCCCACGTCTGTTTCCTCTACAGAGGCGGACTGCCATACGTTACTTCCTCCCCGATTGGTTTTTGACGCTGTTTTTTGTGCCTGTCCTTCTGTTCTATCTCTACTTCATGCTCAGTCCCATCCTTGTCGCGCGATGGGGATGCGAAGTTTGCCGGATTGGAGCAAACAATACTCCCATCATTCTGCGTGATCAGGAGCCGACGGAGTCCTTGTTCACCCTGGGATTTTTTCTCTACCTGTTACACAACAAGATCCGACAGAATCGAGAACAAATGGCAAATCAACTGGATGGTCCGGCACAATAACCTGTCGCCTGATCATCCTCGGCAAATCAAGGAAATACTCTATCCGTCCCTTTCGTGAAAGACAACTGTTACAATGATGAAGCGATCCGTTGCCCAACCTGCTACTCTTATCACAAAGGTCGGTCGACGCTTGTCCTGGTTGTTGTATCTCCGACAAGTCGAACGACGCTGGCGTGAATGGGAAAGAATCGGAGGACACGAAAGGTATTCGCAAGCCACAACCACTCCCTTATTAGTGCGTCCCTCCTTCAATCCGCTACCTCTGGACGACCCGATCTTCACTCACCCGCACTATCGACCAGCGTTACGGTCGCACCAACGTCGACGTTATGAGGAGTTCGTCTATCACATTCATGGCTCCTGTTACATCGAACCGGATTTCGGTTATATCATCCGGGAACCCTACACACTGATACAAGAATCGTTGGCCTGGTCGCGTTTCGCACTCACCCAGGAGACGCGCCACTTCTTTAGCGGCGTGCCTTCTTTGAGCCATTATCTGGAAGCGCGTGCCAGCAAACTACCCGTGCATCAAGAGTCTATCGTCATTTCCTTGCGCCATGTTTTCGATGAGAACTATGGTCACTGTCTGATCCAATTAATGCCCGCTCTTCAACTGCTGGAGGATTGTGGCGTTCCTCACGATATCCCGATTGTTGTCTCGTCTGCATTAGGAAAGTCACCGTTCTTTCAGGATTTGATCCAACGGGGTCGCCTGCGCAATCGTCGATGGCTCGTGCAGGACAATCATTACATTCATGCACATGAGGTGATCTTCGCCCGAACCGAATGGCCGAGTCCCACCATGTTAACGTCCTTTCTTGATTCGATCGATGCTCCCGCAGGTAACCCCGATAAGAAGAGACGACTTTTCGTACTTCGCCGCAACCGACAAATCAGCAACATGGACGCTCTCATTCCTCTGGTGAAGTCCTTCGGATTCGAGCAAGTCCGTCCCGAAGAATACTCCTTCGCGAGGCAGATGGAGATGTTCAGTGAGGCGGAATTCGTTTGTGGGGTTTTAGGGGCAGCGCTCACCAATATCATCTTCCGCCGGAATCCGCCCGGCCACTTACTACAAATCTGCTCCTCAGACGAAACCGACCTATTCTATTATGCTCTGGCGCGAACCTGCGGCTATTCGTATCGTTATCTGGTCGGTGGTCCCTACCAGAGCAAAGACCGACACAGTGACTTCTCGGTTGACCCAGAGCGATTTCGGAGTCTCCTGAGTGAGGCAACAGGAGATGTCTGATAGCTAACGTCAGATGTCAGTTGGTCTATCCGCATTCGCGAGAGGATGGGCAGAGTCATAGACCTCCTGCAATCGCTTGGTGGAGACATGCGTGTAGACCTGTGTAGTCGCCAGGTCGGCATGCCCTAAAAGCTCCTGAACCACGCGCAAGTCCGCCCCATTGTCAAGCAAGTGAGTAGCGAACGTATGCCGCAGGGTATGCGGCGTGATCTTATGCGATGCCACTACGACTGCACAGTACTTATCAAATAGACGGCGCACCCCCCGGTCGGACAACCTGCCACCAAAACGATTAAGAAACAGGGCATCTGTCGCTTTCTTTGCCTCCGCCAACAAGACACAGCGTCCCCTGCCAATGTAGGTCTGCACGGCGGCAACTGCGGGACGTCCCAGCAACGCGATACGCTCCTTGTTCCCCTTGCCGTGGCGGATACGCGCCTCGCCTTCTCCATTCTCACTCAAGCGCAAGTCCGCCATGTCCAGTCCTACCAGTTCACTCGCCCGCATTCCCGATGCATACAGAACCTCTAGGATGGCGCGGTCACGCAATCCATCGGGGCGGGACGCATCCGGTGCCGCTAACAGCGCATCTATAGCATCCTCATTGAGAACTTTAGGCAGGGACTGCCGTTTACGTGGCGTGGAAAGGTTCTGCGCCGGAGAGCGGGTAACAATCCCGCGGCGCAGGAGAAAGCGGAAGAAGGCGCGAACGGCAGCGGCCTTCCGGGCGATACTGGCCCGTGACAGGCTACGCTCGTCCGCCAGGAAGGCGAGATAAGCGCGGATATGTGCGGTCTCGATAGCGGCAACAGTGCCGATAGATCGCGTTTCGAGGAACTCGGCAAACTGTCGCAGATCCTCGGCATAGGCTTTGATGGTGTGGGGACTGGCTCCACGGACGGCGGAGAGATGGGCGAGGAAGGAGTCGATGAGAGGAGGCAGGAGGCAGGAGACAGGAGGCAGGAGAACGCTCATTTCCGTTGTTGCTTTACGAGAAACCTATCTGCGACGAGAAACAGAGTCCGTCTACTATTCTCCTGTCTCCCGCCTTCTGCCTCCTGTCTCCTAATTACTGACTGCCGCGCCGACATCGGTAAAGACCGGCAGATAGTCACGCCAGATTTCGTGCTTGGTGCCAGCAACATACTTGTTCAACGAGATGTAGGGAGTGTACCGCGGACGCCGGGGAGGGCGCGCCAGCTTCATGCCGATCTTCTCCGCGAGCTTATCCCCCTTTCGGGTATTGCACTTGCGGCAGCACGTGACAAGGTTCTCCCATGCCATTCCCCCACCCAGACGCTTGGGGATAACGTGGTCGATAGTCAGGTCCTTGCCGGTTGTTCCGCAATACTGGCAGGTGTAGTTATCCCGCGCGAAAATCGAACGGCGCGATAACTTCAACTCCGGCAACGGACGCTTGACATGGTGACGTAACTTAACGACCGACGGGGTAGTCATACGTTCCCCCTCGACCACGTTCTCCACCTTTTCGTCGTGATCCGCGCGCTCATGCAGAACATCGGCCTTGCCTAAGTAGACAAGGACAATCGCCCGCCGCAGGTTACACACGTTCAGCGGTTCATAATCGCTATTTAGTACAAGAACCTCCTGGCTCATCTCGCCCTCTTTGCTCCTCTTCCAGCCAGTCTTTATCCTCAGACTGCACGAGGCTGCCGTAATCAAATCGTCTGCCCCTACCCCTTCGCTAAAGAGTGGAAGGGAGCATCCCCGAAAATAACCTGAGAAAGTAAAAAGCCCGCTTGCCGGTGTCGGCAGGCGGGCTTATACAACACATTTCGCTTGTAGGCGCGTGTATAGAGTATGCCGGTGTAGGCATAGCCGCCGCGCCCGTCCCGCCTGCATCAAGGCCGCCTCCGTACGGCAGAAACCGCCTGCAAGCAAACCGCTTGCAGTTCCTCTCCGCCACCATAAAGGGGTCTGAATATCGCAGGAGGTGAGAATCATTGCGAGTTAGAGATTTAACATCCCCATAATAACGCATACTGCGAGATGTTGTCAAGTAGAAGCGGATATTAGGTACTGGGTGTTAGGTGTTGGGTGTTGGGTGTTCGGCCAGCGGACGACCGGGTATCCACTTAGTGGATAGTCCACTCCTTCGATTCGAGACAGACTCCTTCCCTGCAATAGGTATGATGGGACATCTTCAAGTTGGCCCTCGGTTACCCAACACCTGCTCTTGACTTTGTACTTTTTTTCACAAATTTCCCGCGATAGCCCGTTTGTGTATTGACACTGACTTGCCGTTGGTTTATACTGTACTCGATTTCACAAAGTTCAACGTTTTCAATCGTCTTATCAACCCTCCCGCACGGTTCTGTGCCGGGGTGGCAATAAACTCTATTTTCTTTGCCGATTCGCCGCTCAATCTCCTTGAATATTCCGCGTCCGGTGCCCAACGGGTATCGGGGACAGGACAGACAAGGATCGCGAATAGGGCAAGGTACGCCGAAAGGAGTCGCTTTTTTACTATGGCGACAGGAAAAATCGTTCAGGTACAGGGGCCGGTGGTAGATATCGCCTTTGAACCCGGTCAACTCCCCCCCATTTTGAATGCAATCCGTATTCCCCTGCACGGCAGCACAGCGGGAAATACCACCGATTCCGATGGTCATGTTAATATCTCGGACGCCAATGACCTGATTGTTGAAATCGCCCAGCATCTGGGTAACGATGTCGTACGCTGTGTCGCGATGTCCTCCACCGATGGTCTGGTGCGCGGGCAGATCGCGATCGATGCCGAGTCCGCCATTACCGTTCCCGTTGGACCGGAGACACTCGGTCGCGTCTTTAACCTGCTGGGCCGCCCGATTGATGAACTTGGGCCGGTTAACGCCAAGCAGTATGCGCCGATTCATCACGCCGCTCCCGATTTTGAAGACCTTGCCACCAAACCCGAAATGCTGGAAACTGGTATCAAGGTCGTTGATCTGCTCTGCCCCTACCTCAAGGGAGGTAAGATCGGTCTGTTCGGCGGCGCGGGCGTCGGCAAGACGGTTACGATGCAGGAGCTTATCCGAAACATCGCCGTGCAGCACTCCGGTGTCTCGGTATTTGCCGGTGTCGGTGAGCGTACCCGCGAGGGGAACGACCTCTGGCTCGAAATGTCCGAAGCGGAGTTCAAGGACAACGAGGGAAACATTGCCCACGTTATCGATAAGACGGCAATGGTGTTCGGCCAGATGAACGAGCCACCCGGAGCCCGTCTGCGAGTCGCTCTGTCCGGTCTAACAATGGCCGAGTATTTCCGTGACCAGCAGGGAGCGGACGTTCTCCTGTTCATCGACAATATCTTCCGCTTCACCCAGGCCGGTTCGGAAGTATCCGCACTGCTCGGTCGTATGCCCTCCGCCGTAGGGTATCAGCCGACCCTGGCAGAGGAGATGGGCCGCCTCCAGGAGCGTATCACCTCCACCCGTAAAGGTTCCGTTACCTCCGTCCAGGCGATTTACGTTCCGGCGGACGACCTGACGGACCCGGCCCCGGCAACGGCGTTCGCGCACCTCGACGCGACCACGGTTCTCGACCGCGGATTGGCCGCGCAGGCCATCTTCCCCGCTGTGGACCCGCTCGCCTCCACGTCCCGCATCCTCCAACCGGCGATTGTCGGCGAGGAGCACTATCGGGTCGCTCGTGGCGTTCAGCAGATCCTGCAACGCTACAAAGAGCTTCAGGACATCATTGCGATTCTTGGAATCGATGAGCTTTCCGACGAGGACAAACTGATTGTCTTCCGCGCCCGCAAGATCCAGAAGTTCCTTGCCCAGCCCATGTTCGTCGCGGAAGCGTTCACCGGCTTTCCCGGTCAGTACGTCACCAAGGAGGAGACGGTCAAGTCCTTCAACCGCATCCTTGCTGGCGAGGGCGACGACATCCCGGAACAGGCGTTCTACATGGTCGGCAACTTCGACCAGGTACTGGAAAGAGCGCGTACCCTGTAGTTGCCCTGTGCCACAGTTACGAAAAACGGTCGATGGCTTTGCCACCGACCGTTTTTCTTATACCACTCTCTACCATCAGCGCCTGACGATCTACCTCCGGTGCATTTCCCGCACCCGTCCTTCCGCCGATCCGAGCAGCGCACGATGCGCCAGGGAGACAAATAAACCGCAGTCGGCCACACCGTAGGTCGAGCGCAGTCGGTTATGTGTCTCTACGGGGTCCGGTATCGTGCCAAAGTGCAGATCGGCCACATATAATCCGTCATCGGATACAAACAGACTTTCCGTACCGCCGCGCATGGTCACGGTAACCCCAAACGTTGCGATGATCCTATCCACCGTCTGCTCCCAACCAAAGGGAATGACCGCGACCGACAACGGGAACGCACCAAGCACTCCTACCGTTTTGCTATCATCCGCGACGACAATAAACTCGCGCGCCGCTGCCACTACCAATTTCTCCCGGACTAACGCCCCACCGCCTCCCTTTATCAAAGACAGGTCATCCGCGATCTCGTCCGCACCGTCCACGGCCAGATCCAAAACCAGCCCGCGCGACAGAGGAACAATCGGAATCCCCAACCCACCAGCATGCTGCTCGGATCGGACGGATGGCGCGACTCCCTGTATCTTCAACCCCTCGGTACGCATTCGTTCGGCCAGCGCCGCCTGAAAGTGGTTGGCCGTGGTGCCCGACCCAATGCCGATCACCATCCCATCCTTTACCAACTTCGCCGCCGCCTCACCCGCCACTCGTTTCCCAGCTTCCTTGTCCATACTTCGTCGTCCTTACTTTTCGCGGGGCTCTGCCCCGCACCCCACCGGGGCTACGCGCCCCTGGACCCGCGCCAACGTGCCGTTGGATCCTATAGCTTCGCTCCTGTTAATGGTTTTATTGGCTGCGGCGCATCAGAGCGCGATTCTTTGGTGGTTTTGTCGATGCTCCGCATCGTAACAAAACCGCCAGAATCGCACTCTACAGCAAGCCTCCGGCACCGCTCAAAGTAACGCTTTCTCTTATGAGGCTTGCTAAAGAGCCGGAGGCAACACGATCCAACGGAACGTTGGCGCAGTCCAGGCGCGTAGCCTGGCGGTGTCGTAGGGGCAGAGCCCCTACAAAAGCGCCACTGCTCAATGGCGGAAGTGGCGGACGCCGGTGAAGACAAGGGCGATGTTGTAGCGGTTACAGAGCGCGATTGTCTCATCGTCCTTCACCGAACCGCCCGGTTGGATTATCGCTGTCACGCCCGCTTCGGCGGCTACCTCTGGTCCATCCGGGAACGGGAAGAAAGCGTCCGATGCCAGCGCCGCTCCCTTTGCATTCTCCCCTGCCTGTTCGACCGCAAGGCGCACTGATCGTACGCGGTTCATCTGTCCGGCTCCGACACCCTGTAGTGCGCCATTTTTCGTGATGACAATCGCGTTCGATTTCACGTGCTTGACCACACGCCAGGCGAAGAGCAACTCAGCCAACTCCTCAGCGGTCGGTTGGCGGTTGGATTTTATGGTCAGGTCATCGCCTGTCAGCGGGCGATAGTCCCGTGTGGAGACAAGGAGGCCACCCACAACCTGTTTGAGAAGGAAGCCCTCCCTCCCCGGCCCGGAGAAGGGTGCGACTTCCAGCAGGCGCAGATTCGCTCCCCACTTTTTCTTGGTGGTGAGTGTCTCGACAACGCCTTCTTCATAACCCGGCGCAACAATACACTCGAAGAAGTTGTTCGGCCCGGTGATCTCGCTCGCGGTTGCCGCGTCCAGGGGACGATTGACTGCCAGAATCCCACCGAACGCACTGACGGTATCGGCGGCGCGGGCAGTAACAAACGCCTCGGCAAGACTGCTCGCCATCGCGCAACCACACGGATTGGCATGCTTGATGATTGCGGCAGCGGGCTTTTCCGGGAACTCCTTTGCTAACTCCAGCGCGCCATCGAGATCGTAGAGATTATTGAAGGATACTTCCTTGCCGGAATTATCGCGCCGCACCGCATTGCCAATGCAGGGTTCACTTACCGTTGGATCCCGATAGAAAGCTGCCTTCTGGTGCGGATTTTCTCCGTAGCGCAATGTCTGCACGTGGGGCAGCGACAGGCGAAATGTCTCGGGCAACACCGTGTCCGTTCCCTCTGGCGCGTACACCTTCTCCAGGTAATTCGCGATCATGGCATCATAGGCGGCGGTATGGGCGAACGCCTTGGCAGCGAGTCGCTTACGTGTCGCCAGTGATAGAGATTTTGTCTCCGCCAATTCATTTAGGATCACGGGATAATCGGCCGGATCAACAACAATCGCCACACCGTGATGGTTTTTTGCGGCGGAGCGTACCATGGCTGGTCCCCCGATATCGATATTCTCGATAGCGTCCTCCAGGGTAACGTCCGGCTTGGCGACGGTCTGAGCAAAGGGGTAAAGGTTGACACAGATCAGGTCTATCGGGGCAATTTCATGCGCGGAAATCGTCGCCATGTGGTCGGGCTTGTCCCGGTCGGCAAGAATACCGCCATGTACCTTGGGGTGCAGCGTCTTAACGCGCCCTTCCAGCATTTCGGGGAAACCGGTGACATCGGAGATCCCGGTAACGGGGACACCGGCGGATTCGAGGGATTTTGCCGTCCCCCCTGTGGAGATAATAGCGACGCCCTGCGCGGCAAGGGCTTTGGCAAACGCGACCAGACCGGTCTTGTCGGAGACGGACAATAATGCCCGCCGTACTACGATGCTTTCCATAGCAGTGGCTACCTTTCGCATTCGCGTCGTTGCCCAGGCGAGCGACAAACGAGGGTAAACAGATCGTGGCGACGCTTCCCCGGAGTATGCTCTCCGTCGCGCCAGTCACGCCGCCACCGGTAGTATACCCCACCAGCAGGGTTCAGGGGTCGGGGGTCAGGGATCGGGGAAGATACTTTTCACGCCAACTCGGTCCTTTCGGCGGGGGCACCGATGTAACTCGATCTCCCTCTCGCTTCGGAAGGACTACTTTAGGATAGATCCTAATCCCTGACCCCTGAACCCTGACCCCCGACCCCTACCTTGGCAGGGCCACGCCCCACGAACTGCGTTGGAAGCTGTCGAGCACTTCACGCTCCCGGACTGCCCGAACGATCCAGCGTCCCACCGTAACGGGGAACACGTTATTCCACGTCGTCAGGTAAGCGCCCTTCCAGGTGGGACGATAGATACCGTGGCCATCCCTGGGATTCTGGCGGAGATAACCCATCTCCTCCTGAATGGTACAGGACTCCTCCATCATCCCGCAGAGGAACTCCGTCGCCTGTCCCTCGTCGAAAATTACCTTGCCCTGACGAAGACTCAGGCCATGTTCTTCAATAGCAAAGCAGTGCAATTGATACAGCCGATGTAGATCACGCACGGATGGGAGGAAATTTCGCATCTCATTCGGTAAGGCAGGAGTGTAGTCCAATCGGCGGCCATTATGTGTCTCTAAAACGGTTCCACCAGCAAAGCGTGTTTGGAAGGTAACTTCCAGATCACCGGGCGTAGCAACGGCGCTCGCCGTTGGTTGTTTGGTGAGAATCGTGACAAGGGCAACACATCGATCCGCACGGTTTGTTAGTACGATGAAATACTTGGACGAAGTGGACGAACCATCCATCAGGCGTAGATAAGTCTCGGGAGTAAAACCGTCCTTTTCCAGGGTCGCGACAACACGTTGTATCTGGCTGGATTGGACCGCCGGTAAGTGAGGTATGTCGAGTGGCACAAACCGGGGTTTAGCCTTTATCGTTTGACGATAAAGACTAAAAAGCGGGAGTATGCCAAACATGGCAACGACTCCCCCCAACAGAATAGCGAACACGGTACCCATTGGCAGACTCCTTTTGCGGTTCCGTCTTGCTCTCCTAAATCAACGACCGGAGAAGCGGAAGGAGGCAAGCGGCTACTTGTAATCGCATCACCCCTACTCATTTGTCTCCATCACCGTCGGTTTTGTTCAATCAATATTAAGTTTTTATCGGCAACTTTTCCGCCCCTCATTACACTGTGAAAATTTACCACCAACGCTCCTGGGAATGTGCTTACTCTGCCCATTCGCCGCGGATCTTCACCATACCGGATTGTTCCCATACATCCAGGGTCCGCTCGGCGGTATGGACTGTCAATCTCTTCGGCGAAGGTGCAAAACCCTGGAGGATCAACTCTCGCACGACAAAGAGGGGCTTTCCCACCACGATATCACCGTCGGTGGTTGTCACGCGCAGAATCGTCTCCGCGTTGCGGGCGTCATCGTGTATATCCGGGCGTTTGCCACGGCGAGGGGCTTCCAGGAACAAAAGCTCCATCAATGCCGCCCCCATGGCAAAGACCAGTCCCAGCGCCAGCAACGCCGCTATCCCAAGTTCCATAGTTCTATTGTAGAAAATCCTACCAGAAGATGCAACAAAAATATTAGCAGCGATGAGATATTCTCGTCGCTGCTTGTATTTTTTCAGCGACGGGGCGTAAGCCCCCCTTTATTTATCAAGGGGGAGTAGTCACTCTTTCCCTACCCAGGTGACCGCAAAATCACGATAGGCGGCCCAAATCTCGGAGAAGCGAGTGACATTGGGAATGTGATTCACTTCCAGCAGATAGCGCTCGCCATCCGGGGTGACAATATAGTCATTGGCAATGACTTCCAGTCCAAATCCTGACTGAACGGCCATTGTATCGGACACCAACGCCTCATCTGGTTCCATTAACGTAGCTCGGTCATCGTGAATCGATTTTCGCCAGTCGATTCCGTCGAGTCCTATCTGGAACACCTGTTCACCAATAATAACGACCCGGACAGATATCCCCTCGATAAACGGCTCAATCAGACAGGGTTCCGGACCACGCCAGATATCGGAGAAACGCTCTTTATTCTCGCCGCAGTGCCAGTTCCCCCATTTTGCAACCCGTTCACCGTCACTGCGGAAGGGAGCGTCCGGTCCGGCATAACCTCGGCTCGGCATCCGATAGCGCGTAAAATCCAGCGCGCGAATCAAGCACGGCAACTTCAACCGACAGCTCATCATCGCGCGTGCATTGGGCAGACATGGCCCACCCCACAAGGCGAGCGCGGCGATAAAGTCCAGATCCTCCTCGTAAATGCCATGAAAAATCACACGAGAAACGGGTAAGAATCCCGGTCCCTGACGCCTCTCCACCAACAGTTGCTCACCATCCACAACAATCCGCGGCAACCCGACGTGGGCGATTAGGGGCTTTTCGACTCGTTGCTGAATCTCGCTGTATTCTGATTCCTCAAGACCAACGATACAAAGCCGTTCCATAATGTCTCTCCTCCCCGGCGCAATAGCGACGATACGCCTTTACCTTATCGCGGGGAAAGAGAATCTCTTAAAAATTCGTTTCTGCGGCAAGCAGAGCAGCGCCGACGATGCCTGCCTCATTTTTCAGGTTGGCGACCACAATCGGCACCTTTACCGTGAGGTGAGGAAGAAACTTTTCCGCCTTCTTACTGACGCCACCCCCCAGAATAATCAGGTCCGGCCAGAGCAGTTGCGCCATCTTGTCCAGATAACGATCCACCCGTTCCGCCCAATCTTTCCAACTCAGATCGTAGCGCTCACGGGCGCTGTCCGCCGCATACTGCTCGGCGTCCTTACCCTTCATCTCAATGTGTCCCAATTCCATATTCGGAATAAGCACACCGTTGTAATACAATGCAGTGCCGATTCCCGTGCCAAGTGTGACCATCAGCACGAGCCCTTGCTTATCTCGGCCTGCGCCAAAACGCATCTTTCCAGCACATTGGGATCCTAAGCTTAGAATTCCACGTGGACAAGTTGTC
>JADMIO011260212.1_pt1 | contig 103946 bp, 95 predicted proteins | sample 8958161 | NCBI WGS metagenome assembly JADMIO01 (sample SAMN16585339, study PRJNA669376) | soil metagenome | isolation source: Crop rotation soil | place: USA: Cullars Rotation, Alabama | collected 2011
CGCGACAACTTGTCCACGTGGAATTCTAAGCTTAGGATCCCAATGTGCTGGAAAGTATTTAAAGAGGCGCTAATAATTGGCACCAATTTGTGGGTATTAATTATAATGACCATAGGTGCATGGGTTATAGTGCGCCGTTATAAGCGAAAAAACAGAATTACTGCAGCTGCGAACGCATAAATGTGAAAACAAATTCCGCTTATTAATTAAACATTTATATTTTTGCACAAACAAAATAGCATCATAAAATGAACTCAGTAGAAAACGCTAACGCAACCCGTCATTACACCCTTTTAGTTATTTCAATTGTTATTGGCTTAGTTGGTGTATTCTTCCGTTTTCTTGGAGATTCATTTATGTACACCAGCATTTCAAACGTAATATTGGTAATCGGTATCTGGATCTGTTTGGTAGCGGTATTCCGCATTATGAAGTAAGCGCGAAAATTCAACATCTTATTATAAAAAAAGCGTCCCGATCTTTCGGGACGCTTTTTTGTTTATATCAAATTTGATGGTGCCACCCCATACGCTTTTTTAAAAGCGTACGAGAAATGGGATAGATCCTTAAATCCCACATCCATATACACATCCGAAACTTTCTGTCCGCGTTGTTTGATCAGGTAGTAAGCATCCTGCAAACGTTTCTGTTGCAACCAGCGGTTGGGCGATGTATGGAATACTTTTTCAAAATCGCGCTTAAAAGTGGCCAGGCTGCGCCCTGTTAAGTACGCAAACCGGCTAATGTCAACATTATAGCGGTAGTTTTCGGTCATAAAAGCTTCCAGGTCTATTTTGCCCGGTTCGGTAAAGTCAAACAGGATGTTTTTTAGCTGCGGGTTTGTTTGCAGCAATAACATAACCGCCTCTTTAGCTTTTAAGTGATTGATGATGTTGTTGATCTCGCTATCACCATTAATATAGGGTGTAAGCGATGTGATAAAATTGTTAAGCAGTGGGGAAGGTTCCAGTGCGATCACACCATCGCTGGTGTAGGGCGCATCCATATGCAGGTTATTTTCGGCACTAAGGCTACGCAGCGTTTGCTCATCAAACAGGATGGATACCGACTTATATTCGCCGTTTTTGGGTGGATATTTAGCAAAACGGCAAAGCTGGTTTTTACGCACAAATCGAAAGTCGCCCGTTTCAAACCTAAAACTTTTACCACCCGCGTAAATTTCCTGGCTACCGGCTATCAGGTAACTAAAGGAATGCTGCGGCACAAAGTTCTCGCCCTGGCGACTAACATCAGCATAACACGATAACAATATGCGCGGTGAGGTAGGGGCATCGGTAGGTTTCATCATTTTAGTATTTATGGCAAGATACGAAGCAACCGCGCACAAGTACCTTAATGCAATTGGCGGTCGCTTCGTTTATTTTAATTATAGGTATCCTTACTTATTTTTCCAAACCGCTTTGCCTTCGGGCGTATCTAAAAAGTTAACGGCGTTATCATGATCGGTTGACAGCGTTACCGGCATCCATTTGTCAAACTCGGCCTGGCGGGTGTCGTTGGCTTGCTTCACCATTCCGGCCGCTTCGCTACCCAATACTAGGTGAATGGGAGGTTCAGGGTGTTTAGCCAGGTCAACCATCGCGGCAGCTGCTTTATCGGGGTCACCCATGGGGATAAACTGTCCCGACTCAAAAAGCTCCTGGCGTTTGTTTACGATCTCGTAATCGGCCAAGGCGGGGGCGTAGGTCATTGATGCGCCTGCCCAATCTGTACGGAAACCACCCGGCTCTACGCAAGTAACTAATATACCTAAGTGGGCTACCTCTTTAGCCAGAGCTTCGCTAAATCCCGAAAGACCAAATTTTGCCGCCTGGTAAATGCTTACCCCGGCATTACCCACCTGGCCGCCAACCGAACTGATCTGTAAAATACGACCGGCACCTTGCTTACGCATATAGGGCAATATTACGCGGGTAACCTCAATTGGGGCATACAAATTAGTTTCCAGTTGGCTGCGTACCTGCTCATCGGTATAAGCCTCGGCAGCGCCCACAATACCAAAGCCCGCGTTATTTACCAATACATCTATCCGGCCAAAATGCGCTACAGCATCGGCCACAACTTTATGTACTTGCGGGTAGTCGGTTACATCTAACTGTACCGGGTAAATTTGCCCGGGATATTTTTCAACCAGGTTGTCAAGTGTTTCGGGGTTACGGGCGGTAGCGGCTACTTTATCGCCGCTGGCCAGTACTGCTTCTGTTAGGCTACGCCCTAATCCGCGGGAGCTGCCTGTTATAAACCATATCTTTGTCATTGTCTTTTATGTTTTTGTTAAGACAAAGGTAGGTTAACAGGTCGGGTGTAGTTTTGTTGTAAAGCTCAATGTGTTTTGTTGAAAGGCTCAGCAATGTATTTACTTTGGCCTGTATTTCGACCCATTCAATATCTTCTGCGCGTCTGGCTCGGCCATCAGTTTAGGCAGGGTAACCTCGGGATGTTTATCCATATACTGGCGGACGATTTGCCAGCCCGTCCACACGCCCAGGCGTGGTGCCGATTCATTACGCTCGCCCAATCCGACGGTGAAAGGGGCTTCGCCTAAAAACTTTTGCTGTTTCTGTTCGTCGGTTTCGTAAAGCAGGTTTTCTTCTAAAAAGTAACCCCAAATTTCGGACTTGAACTGGTCGCACCATTTCATTTGCGCGGTGGTGAAGCCAATTTTAGTGCTATCAGCCACATCGGGCAGCACCATATCCATCATATAAAGCACCTTGCCATTGTAGATCATCTTATCCAGCATGGTCTTATCCTTGTTGCTCTCCGGGAACATATCATCGGTGATCAGGCCGTTAACCACCCGTGGCGTAATATTATCGGGCGTAAACCGGCGCGAAATGTACATAGGAAAGTTTTGAATGATAGCCGGCGAGCGGTAGAATTTAGAATCGCCCATAAAAAGATCAAGCCCAATGCCAAAATAACCATTGCCCACCGCCGTTTGCGCCTGGAAGCCCGAGAAATAAGCGAACACCTTAGGTAGCTTTTTTTCGGGGAAGTAATGTTTAATGTACTTGAACGCTTCGGTCAATTCAGCATTCTGCTTATCCAGGTTAGGGAATACGGAATCAACCTCGTGCTTAAGTGTTTGGTAATCTCTAGTGGCAAATATCAACCGCAGCTTGTTAAAATAAGCGGTATCGGCTATACTACCGGCGGGGAGTATGCGTTCAATAAAATCCTGGTAAAAGCTGCCGTATTTGTTTTGCATAAATAGGGCTTGGGCGGCCATAGGTTTGGTAGCCATATTGTTAAGGTCATGATCAAACCGGTCTATCTTAACTTTTAGGCGAATGTTGCTTACGTCAACTTTTTTACCTTGCGTACAGGATAGCAACAGTATGGAGCTTATAAAAATTAAGTAAATTTGTTTTATGTGATGGATCGCCGGCCTCATAATTTATAATTTAGGCAAATTTAAAGTATTTTGGGCATTGATCCGCCGGATCAGGCCAAGCATCTACCCGATATATGAAAATAGCATTAGCGCAGTTAAACTACCACGTTGGTAATTTTGAATCGAATACAGCTAAAATAATTGACACCATTAAACAGGCCCGGCAAGCAGGTGCCGACCTGGTGGTGTTTGCCGAGTTAGCCATTTGCGGTTACCCCTCGCGCGATTTTTTAGAGTTTCGCGAATACATAGAACTAGGCGAAGCCGCAGCTTTGCAGATCGCTGCCGAGTGTACCGATATTGCCTGCATCATAGGCATCCCCACCGAAAATAATAACGCAGAAGGTAAAGACTTGAACAACTCGGCCTATTTTATTGCCGATGGAAAAGTGAGTGCCGTAGTGAACAAAGCCCTGTTGCCAAATTACGATGTGTTTGACGAGTACCGCTATTTTGAACCGTCAACCTCATTTAAGTGTATCGACTTTAAAGGGCACCGCATTGCATTGACCATTTGCGAGGACTTGTGGAATACCATTGAGAACCCGCTATACATCACCCGGCCAATGGATGAGCTGATCAAAGAGAACCCGGATGTAATGATCAACATCGCCGCGTCGCCTTTTGCTTATAACCATGATGAGGAACGTATCGCTATTTTGGGCGACAATGCCCGCCGGTATAACCTGCCCTTATTTTACGTGAACCACATAGGTGCCCAAACCGAACTGATATTTGACGGCGGATCGCTGGTGTTTGATAATAAAGGCCATGTGGTTGATGAGTTGCCCTATTTTGAAGAGGCTATCACATATTACGATCTGAAAGATAAAGCGACCGTTGAGCCACTTCAGCCCGTTACTACCCGCGAAACCCGCCAAACCGATATTGAGCAAATTTACCAGGGATTGATACTGGGTATCCGCGATTACTTTTATAAATCGGGCTTTAAAAGCGCCATTTTAGGCTTATCGGGCGGGATAGATTCGGCCGTGGTATGTGCCCTGGCCGCTGATGCTTTAGGCCCGCAAAATGTGATGGCGGTGTTGCTGCCTTCGCGTTTCAGTAGCGATCACTCGCTTAAAGATGCGGAAGACCTGGTGAATAATCTGGGCTGCAGATCAGAAACTGTCCCCATCCGCAGCATTACCGAGGCATTTGAAAGCGCCCTGCACCCGCAGTTTGAAGGGCTTCCGTTTAATATTGCTGAAGAGAATATCCAATCGCGCAGTCGTGCCGTGTTGCTGATGGCTATGTGCAATAAGTTTGGCTATATCTTACTCAATACATCAAACAAAAGCGAAGCAGCTGTAGGCTACGGCACTTTATATGGCGATATGTGCGGCGGTATATCCGTTTTGGGCGATGTGTACAAAACCCAGGTGTATCAATTAGCCGAATATATCAATCGTGATAAAGAGATCATCCCGGTCAACTCTATTGTTAAACCACCATCGGCCGAGTTGCGCCCTGATCAAAAAGACAGCGACTCGTTGCCCGAATATGATATCCTGGATACTATCCTTAAAGAATACCTGGAGCACCGCCTGTCGTCCTCTGCAATTATTAAGTTGGGTTATGACGAACAAGTGGTGCGCCGGGTGATACGCCTGGTGAACATCGCCGAGCATAAGCGTTATCAAACGCCGCCTATCCTGCGTGTATCGCCCAAAGCCTTTGGCATGGGGCGGCGGATGCCTATTGTAGGGAAGTATCTTTCGTAGAGCTAAAAGCAGTAAGTCAAGGCTAAAGGCCTTCGGCTTCAAAACTAAACCATTCTTATCCTGTTCTGTCTAACAAATACATTTATTAGAGAGGAGAACAGAGAGATATGAAAAACTGGATGAAAGCAAGCCTGCTGCTATTTACTGTATTGTTGATGGCCGCTTGTTCAAGCTATAATTACTATTCGGTAGGGAGCAGCAATAAGGTGAGTAAATACCGAACTTTTGCCTGGCTACCGCCTGTAAACAACACTAAAAATCCGTATTACGATAACGACCTGGCCGACGAAAAGATCAAAGATCAGGCAACCGGCAATTTAGAGAGCAGGGGACTGCGCCTGAAAGCTAACCGACCAGACATGCTGGTGCGGTACAGTATTTTGGTGGACACTAAAACCAAAACGTATAACGAGCCGCAGTACACTTATGTGGGCGGTGGCTATTACCCACGTGTGGCTTATTATGGTAATGGCCGCAGGGCATTGTATTATTCGTACCGCTCGGCATACCCAGTGTATATGGGCGATGATATTTACCGCGTGCCTTATAAAGAGGGTACATTGATCATTGACCTTATTGACCGTGTTACCCACAAAGTAATATGGCGAGGCTACGGAGTAGGCGAGGTAGGCAATCCCGAAAAGGCAATTAACGATCTGCCAAAGGTGGTTGACGGTATCTTCAATAAATTACAGATCAGTAAAATGTAATTGATGTTAAAGCAAAAGCCCGGTGAAGCTAGACTTTACCGGGCTTTTTGTGTTTTAAGCGATATTTACTTGTTGCTTTTTTATATGGCGATAAGCAAAGTATAATGCCGCTGCCACTAAAAAATACACCCATGTATCAAGCGGCACGGGGCAATCTGTTGGGTTGAACGGGTCGCAGCCGCCATCGCCACCAGGCAGATCGCCGGGGTCGGCAAATACCGTTAGCTTACTTATAACTATAACAAATATGATCAATAGTGAATAAAGCGCCGTTTTTTTAAATTTCTGCATATTAAAGTTTTACAAATCCTTCTGATCCTACCTCTTCACCGGTTTGCACCGATACAACTTTTACGTAATAAACTCCTGTTTTTAATTTACTTATATCAACTGTGCCCTGTTGCTGGCTAAATACCTGCCTTGTCATTACCGTACCATTAGAGTTGGCCACCATTACGTTCAAATTACTGGTTAACGGGCTGGTAAAGGTAATGTTAAGTGTGGTAGTGGCCGCAGGGTTAGGGTAAACAATAAATTTCTTTTGCTGTAACTCTGGTTTGATGGTGTTTATGGTCACATCGCCCGAATACGATATCTTACTGTCAATATCATCTTGTTTTATACGATACGTGTTGTTGCCGATAGCTGGCGCAGCATCTTTAAACGTATAAGCTCCCGCACCACTTGATTGCAGGTAGGTCAACGGATCGTATTGATTAGTAGTGGCATTTAACTTTTCAACGGTAAAACCTGTGAAATCGTATTCGTTCTGTGTTTTCCAGGTCAAGTTTATGGCAGTACCTGCTGGTGTGCCGCTTAATGACAGGAACTTGTAAGGCGGCAATACTTTGCGGCGGATAACGAGCTTAAACCGCTCAGCGCCGAAAGTAGTAGCATTGTTTCTTTCTACATTGAAATTGTAACTATCGTTAGCCCTGAAATCAATTGAATCTTTTTTCAAGTTATCCATGAGCCATATATCGTAAAGCGGATTAATGTTTTTTATTTGTTCTATTTTTAATTTATAAACGCCATCTGTTGTTGCATTCACGTATAATTTTATCGTCTTGCCTTTTTTGTAATCAGAAAGATCATTTATGGCTGTACGTCTCGAATCAGAGGTATAACTGGACATATAAACCAGCGGCGCTGCACCGTCAAGATCAAGAGCGTCTTCATCAGAATCAAATGTATCAGACCAGTTTTTACTGAAGTAAACACCACAATAGTCTTTAACATCATCATCTTTTTCAATTTTCATATAAAAACCCGTTAACGGCTCATCTTGAATTGGTGCAGTAGACATTAATCTGTACGTAGGCGTATTCACTAGATCCTTTATACTTTCATTAAAAATAAGGGTGCTTGATGTTGCTTTCCCTTTAACAATAAAGCCTTGTCCAGGCAAAATGTATTGCGAAGCATAGGGGCTTGATCCGCCTCCAGTTTTTTTGTAAATAATATAATCCTGACCATTTGAATTGTCACTATTAAGCATGTAGATATAGTCATTGATGCTTGTAGAATTATCGGTGATCAGTTTACTCAAATCGATAGTTGCTGGATATGGATTGCCAACCATGTTATACCCGGGGTAAGTAAGAGAATTTGTGTAAGATAACGTATTACTTCCTCCTGTTGGCGTATACCAAAGATTAAGCGTTATTTGACCCTGGTTAAGGTAACCCTTGTTTGTTATAATGTAACTGTTTGGAATCGATCCCGCTGGGCGGTTAGTAGTTTGCGCCGAACTACCAATGTTGTAAAATATATAACCATTGCCAACGGGAATTTGTTTTCCTGAAACTGTAGTTGTAAAAGTTGTACCGCCAGCAATGTCAACACTACTACTTGATGTACCAGTACTGTTTATTGCAGTAATGCCTTTGTGCTTACCAGAATTAAAACCGGTAGTGGTAGGCGTAACGCGTTCATCGTACAAATAGATGGTAGGGGTTGTTTGGTTATAGGTAAAAGATGAAGATGGCCCGCCTGTGTAAGCACCAGTACCATTAATATTAGAAGTACTACTCAAATTACCAATATCTATAAATCCCGTGCCAGATGTTGAACTGCTAACATTTGTAGGTGACGATAATAAACGGTAACCACGGTATTTAACTGCGCCACCTGTAATGTAAGTTTCTACACTAACTGATCCAGTTATCGCAGCATCAATGGTTCCGGAAGTGGTTTGATCAAGACGTGAGACATTAGGCGATGTTGTAGAACTGGCTTTTAACAAAAGCTTATCGTTAGTTACCAATGTCGCCTTTTGCAAATTTATACTACCTGTTAAACTCAAAACGGGATTAGTTGAAGTTAATGTAACTGTACGGGTTTTAGTGTCTTTTATTACACTTAATTTACCTAAGTAATTAGTGGAAGTAGACCCTAATGTAAAAGTATTGTTTGTGTTGCCAGTAAATGCCACAGTTCCATCAGCAGCCAACGTGTTTGTAATTGACAAATCGCCATTATCTACCGTTAGACTTTTACCCGATTCGACCACCAAACCGCCTAATGTTACGTTGCCGCTTGAAACAGGATTATTGCTTGCTGCATTTGGTATGTAGGCATATGAAGTCGATGTAGGGGCTGATCCTGCAACGACATCCGATTGATACATTACAGATCGTTTCCAATTAGTTGCGGTGGAGTAGGTGGTATTGGTGTTACCAGTCCAAACATACGCTTGATTAATCGTAAAACTATTACTATTCCCAGCTGGGTTAGCTAACGTTGTAGTTGTTGTGCTACCATTATAATTATCATATGATATGGACTGCGAATTGAATATGATTGTTTTCCCTGAATAAAGTGAGTTAGTTAACAAATCTATCGCATAAAAATAATAATAAGTAGTACCTAATTCATCTGTACCACCTTGATCAATAGTTGTTGTTAAAGATAGCGTGGCACCCGTTGGAATAGAATAAGTGCCGATTTGTGTATCACCTGTGGTGGTAAAAAAATTGTCAGATGAATTATAAAGTTTTACTGCAGAGTAGATTTCTTGCGAGTTTCCTGTATTAGTAGCAACTGATAAGCTTTTTATATTGAAAACCCCCCTCGTAGTTACGCTAAAACCATAAATAATTGCACCTTTCTGGCCTTGCTCCAGTTGTGTATTGGCAATATTATTCACAGTTGTTGAATTAAGAGGAGAAACCGATATAGTTGGCGTATATAATTTAAAATCATCCCATTGACAATGGTATGTAGCTGACCGTGCTTCGTTTACATCTAATCCGGTATAGCTATAGCTATTCATACTCAGTCCGGCGTTTAAACTTCCTCTTGAAGTAGTAGCTTCCTTTTTTGATGAGGTTACCTCATCTACAAAAAATACAATAATGCTGTTATTTATAACTCTCACCTTAATGCTATAAAGCGTATTGGGGGCTATGGTTACAGACCCTACACCTGGGGTATAGAAGTCGCTGGCTTTTAAGGTGCAACTTAGTGAGGTTCCGCTTTGACTGATGTAAATACCGTTTCCACCTAAAAAGTCCGATGCGGTAGTACTGCTCGCAGCTACCCAATACCTCCAACCACATTTTCCAACCGCCGAACTGTTATAATCTACAATATCGCTTGATGAACTCCCAGTGGAATACTTATATAACATAGACCATTCATAAGTTACATTTGTAGCGAAGTTAGCACTACTTGGCAGCAACTGTGCATATAGGCCGTTGTTCAGCGACGTCGCTCTATTAACCGTTGATAATGAGTAGGAACCATTCAACGCTGTTTGGGCGTTAGTAGCAATTACAGTATAATTGGCAGGAGTGGTGTTTTTGTAAGTAAATTTGTTGCCAATTGAAGCAGTTGGAGTTGACGTTTCAAAAGGGTTATTATAATATGTGTTAGTAGCTGTATACAAAACTTCCTGCGCAAATGCCCTTTCGCCCAAGCCTATCAGCCCAACAAAAAGTATTACCGGAAGTATATAATTAAGTAAACGTGTCTTCAAAGTATTTGGTGTTTATTAAATTATACAAAAATAATGCTTAAACGCGTATTTAGCACTAAAAATACCAATTATTAATGAATATAATGAACATACGTTCGTACGTCCGCTTTGGATTTAAAAGTTTCATCTAAAATATTGATAGTTAGCTATTTGACTTATAGTTAAATTATATCGACAAATGCCCCGTTTTGAGTAAGATATTCCCCGTGGTTGTGGAGCTCAATACACGGCGGCGTGGCTAATAGTAAAGTCCTTTTTGGTGAGGTTATTTGGCGTAATTTCAACGGGGTTTAATGCACTTGTTCCATCACTTTCGGCGGCGAAAAATTTGTCGCCATCTTTAATAAAGACCGAATATTTTCCGGGCGGTAATTTAATTGCATAAAGCCCGGTGCTATCGCTTTTTGTTTGCGCGATCAATTTGGTTTTTATACTGGTAAACAATGGGTTATTGCCGGTAGTTTGGGTAATAGAGGTAGGTGCGTAAATATAAACTTCGCGGGCTACACCACGCCCTTTACTTTGCGGGCGGCCGATGGTGGGCATTTGATTGCCGGTAACCAAATAAATGTAGCCGCTAAGTCCTTGTTTTGGTTGCATTTTTGGTTGCGCGGCAAAACAGGCCACACATAAAACAGATATTAAAACAACAGCCAGCCGGGTTTTCATATATTAGTTAATGGTTAAAAAACAAAATGGTTTACATGCTTCTGCCCGCAAATTAAAAAACAAAAATATTACAAAAGCAAAAGTGGCCTATCATCTCCGTAAGGTATAAAACCTGCCCAAACCTTGTAGTGTAAAAGGCCGAATTATGCTTTTAGTTAAATTATAAATTTACCACAATAAATATTTTATTATGCCATTAAAATTGTGCAAACTTGTTTACTGTAAACCCCACCAGTATTGTGCATGAATAAACTTTTCCGCTCCGTTTTTAGTGGCTTAATAATTGCGCTTTGCGGTGCTCCGTTTGCCCATGCACAACAATTGCTGGTTAGCCAGGCTAAAAACCTGGAGTTGCAAAGCCTTTCTATCCAGTTAGATGATGCCTACAAAGCTAACCAACAACTGGCCATTAGCCAGGCGCAAGCACACGGCTGGTCGGTGCTGAGGCAGGATAGCGATGGTGGCATTGTAAAATTGCAAGGCATTACGCCGCTGGGCTTCCCGGTTTATCTGCGCACGCACAATAATACTACCGCGGCTGCCACAACAAATACTACTGCCGTACAACCGGGCGGCTCATTAAATCTTAATTTATCAGGGTCTACCTCGGCACTTAATGGAAAACTGGCCATTTGGGATGGCGGCTGGGTGCTCACCGGCCACCAGGAGTTTGCGGGAAAGTCGGTAACAATAAAAGATGCCAGTTCGAGCGTGATCGATCATGCCACCCACGTTGCAGGTACCATGGTAGCCAAGGGCGCTTACGCCCCGGCTAAGGGGATGGCCTACGGCGCAACCACCCTGTCATCGTACGATTTTAACAACGATGTATCAGAAATGACGGCCGCCGCGAGTGGCCTGCTATTGTCTAACCACTCGTACGGAGGTATATCGGGCTGGAGTTTTAACTCGGCGCAAAACCGCTGGGAATGGTACGGCCTGCCCGGCGATAACGAAGATTACACTTTTGGTTTTTACGATACCCGCGCCCAGGCCTGGGACAGGATAGCTTACAACGCGCAATACTATTTAATTGTCGAATCATCGGGCAACAGCCATAGCGAAACCGGCCCCTCGGTAGGGTCAAACTACTGGGGCTACCGCAGCCGCACCGACCAAACCCTGGTTGATAAAGGCGCACGCCCGGCCAACATCAGTAATAATGATGGATACGATGTACTAAACGGCACGGCCAACGCCAAAAATATATTAACAGTAGGGGCGGTAAACCCGCTGCCTTTCGGGCCAACCAGTAGGCAGGATGTGCAGGTGGGTTCCTTCAGCAGTTGGGGGCCGACAGATGATGGCCGCGTTAAACCGGATATTGTAGGGATGGGGGTGAACGTGCTGTCGACCGGCAGCGGCAGTTCCACATCGTACATCACACTTTCGGGTACATCAATGGCCTCGCCAAACGTAACAGGTTCGCTTTACCTTTTGCAGGAGTATTATCAGCAAAAAAATTCCCCTAACTTCATGAAGTCGGCCACTCTGAAGGCGCTGGTGTGCCATACCGCCTTTGATGGCGGTAACGTTGGCCCCGATTACATTTACGGCTGGGGCTTGCTGGATATGAAAAAAGCCGCCCAGGCCATTACCGATAATAACACCAAAAGCCTGATCAAAGAGGACGCGATCACCCAGGGCATCACAAAAAATATTAACGTAATTGCATCGGGCAACGGGGTATTAATGGCCACTATTGTATGGACAGACCCGCAAGGTACGCCCAATGCCGACGGTACGCTGAACAGCCGCACGCCTAAACTGGTGAACGACTTGGACCTGCGGATTAGTGATGGTACCACCACATTTAATCCCTGGGTGCTCGATCCGGCTAATCCAACCGCCAGCGCCACCCTGGGCGATAACATCCGTGATAACGTGGAGCAGGTGTACATTGCCAACACCGTCCCCGGCAAAAGTTATACGATCACTGTGTCGCATAAAGGCACGCTGCAATCGGGTTCGCAACCTTACTCAATTATTGTAACGGGAGTGGGCGGGGCTGCCTATTGCGCGTCGGCACCAACTTCCAATGCCGATTCGCGAATTAACAACGTCACCTTATCGAATATTAACAACACACCGGCCGCGGGCTGCACCAGTTACAGCAACTATACTAACCTAACCGCGCAGTTAGAGCAGGGTAAAACCTATCCGCTTAGCTTAACGCTTGGTACCTGCGGGGCCGACGTTAACAAAGCCGCCAAAGTTTATATTGATTATAACGGCGATGGCACCTTTGATCCGGTAACCGAGCTGGCTGCCACTACAGGCGTTATTGCGGGTACCGGTACTTACACGGGAAGCATCGCCGTACCTGGCAACGTGGCAGCGGGTACCTACAGTTTGATGCGTGTGGTATTAACCGAAACAAATACGCCGTCGACCATTACCCCCTGTGGTAGTTATGCTAAAGGCGAAACGCAGGACTATCGCGTACAATTCATCCAAACCAGCATTGATGCCGGAGTATCGACCGTAAACAGCAACACACCGGGCGGCGCATGCGCGGGAACGACCAATATAACCGTACGATTGAAAAACTACGGTAGTGCGTCTATCAGCAACATCCCGGTAACGGTTACTATTACCAACCCTGATAATACGGTCACTACCATTACCGAAACATACGCGTTTACCCTTGTGCCATCGGCCGAGGATGATTTTACCCTTGCGGGGACATTTAACACGGTGTCGGGCGCTACCTACCGCATTAGTGCCACTACCAATTTAGTTGGCGACCCGGTGACCAGCAACAATACGCAAACCGCTAACGTATCAACCGGCTCGCCGGCGGCTGCTACTAATTTGCAGGCCTTTTATTGCGATAACACCAAAAAGTATACGCTATCGGGTACCAGCGATGGGGGCATCCTGTGGTATAAAAATCAAAACGATGCTTTGCCGATCGCAGGTGGCTCGTTGACATCAACAACTGTAGCGCCGGTTAATAACACCTTTTATGCCGGTGTTAACGATCTGAGCGGCACCTTAGGCCCCGCTACTAAAAATGCCTTTACGGCAGGCGGCTACAATCAGTTTACCCCATCAATTAAGGTGAGTACATCGGTGCCAGCCATTATTCAAAGCGCACGGCTATACATTGGCAACTCGGGTAAGATCACCTTCAACGTCAATAACTCCAATGGGCAAGTAGTATCAAGCACTACCATCAACGCAGTGGCTACGCGCACAACACCCGGTGCCGGTGCCCAAAACGACGACGCCAACGACCAGGGCCGGGTGTACACCCTTAACCTGCTGTTCCCTACCGCTGGTAATTACACCATATCTGTGGCGTTTGATAGCCAGGCTACTCTTTATCGCAACAATGGCGGGGTTACCGGCTATCCGTTCACGCTGGGTAACGTGTTTAGCGTAACCGGTAATAACGCAACCTCGCCAACCAATGCATCCGACACTACTTATTACAAGGCGTTTTATTATTTCCTGTACAATATGCAGGTAAAAAGCGCGGGTTGCGCATCGCTTACCCGCCAGGCGGTAACGTTAGGCAAGCCGGTAATTACCCGGCAGGATACCTTGCTGCAGTCGAGCATTAGCAGTGGCAACCAATGGTATTTTAACGATAGCCTGATAGTGGGTGCTACTGCGCAAACCTACCGCCCAACACAAAGTGGCAACTATAAGGTAGGGGTTACATTGCCGACAGGGTGCGTAACCTTTTCCGATATTTATCGTTACGCGCTGGTTCCTTTGCACCCGGATAATTCAGATATCGGCCTATCAGTATTCCCGGTTCCGGCTACTACCAAGGTGAATGTGGCATTCAAGTCTAAAACGGATGGCAGCCTTACCCTCTCGTTGGTTAATAATGCGGGGCAAACGGTTTACTCCCAAAAGCAAACGGTCACCACCGGCGATTTTAGCACCATAATTGATATCACCAAGCAAATTACGGGCACTTATGTGCTGCAGGTAAGTATGGGTGGCAAAGTGTATGGGCAGAAGTTATTGATCGTGAAGTAAAATTGTCTGAACCACGATTTGAAGGATTTTTTGATTACCAGGATTTTGTACTATCTCAATAAATCCTGTCATCCTAAAAATCTCGTAAATCATGTTCACACTACTTAAACGTATACTTCAAACCCAATCCCGGTGCCAGATCAAAGTAAGGTCCGTGACCCAATTCAAGTCGCGGGTTAAGGTCAACGCTAATGGCGATAGGGGTATCGGGGAGTACAAACTCAAGGCCTACAATGCCATCGGCACCCAGCAAAACGGTTTTATCAAACTTGGGATTGGTGTTGTTGCCCGTACCGCCAATGTGCGCGCCGAAGCCGTAGTATAGTTTTAGTTTATCTACCTCAAGTATGGGCACATGCTTCTCCCACAACGCGGTGAACACGGCACCATGCGAGCGTAGCCCCAATATGGCTTCAATGGCGGTATCCTTATCGTAAAAATATTTGCCCGAGGGGCCAAACTCATAACTGAATTTTAAACCTGCGGCCACGCGGTAATCCTGCGCTTTGGTTGTTTTGGTGAAGAGTATAAATGCGGTAATAAAAAATAAAAGTATCGTGCTTTTTTTCATAGTAGTGTATTTGCTTTCAAAATTAGTATCGGCAAAATAACGTTGAATTTTGTGTTTTATGATGGAGAGTAAGGATCTAACCGCAAAGTGCATTAAGATTTACGCAAAGTAAACTAAGGCCAATACTGCAAATATCATCTGGATCTCAACCAAATATCGTAGATTGATCTTTGTGTCCTTTGTGAAAAAATCTTTGTGCCCTTTGTGGTTAAACATCTTAAATTAGTCCAAAATTACAACAGCCATGCAGCAAATACCCCCTTGTAAATATTTATGGACAGCTTTGGTTTTGATAACCGGCATTGTGTTGCCCGGCTGCGTACGCGGCCAGTTAGGTAAGGATAACAGCGACCAGTACCGCAACGGCATGGTGGTGTGCGCTTATCCTGATGCAGCACAGGTGGGCCTGAATATCCTGAAAAAAGGGGGTAACGCGGTAGATGCGGCGGTGGCTGTACAATTTGCATTGGCCGTAACCCTGCCCGAAGCAGGTAATATTGGCGGCGGTGGTTTTATGGTATACCGTTCGGCAAAGGGGAATACCAGCACACTCGATTTTCGGGAGAAGGCCCCGGCGGGAGCCAGCACCAATATGTATTTAGACTCGGCGGGGAATGTGATCGCTAATTTGAGTTTGTCTACACACCAGGCATCGGGCGTGCCCGGATCTGTTGATGGGATGATAGAGGCACACAAAAAGTATGGTAAGCTAAAATGGGCCGACCTGATCGAACCCGCCATTGCCCTGGCCCGCGATGGTTTTAAGGTGACCAAACATTTGGCAAACGACCTGAATAAAAATGCGGAAGACTTTAAAGCCCGCAACCCCGGTAAAAGCTATTTTTTGAAAGCCACCCCATGGGTGGAAGGAGATATACTGGTGCAGGCCGACCTGGCGCACACTTTTGAAATGATCCGCGATAAAGGTCGCGATGGCTTTTACGATGGCGAAGTGGCCGATAAACTGGTAGCCGAAATGGGCACCGGCCACGGGCTGATCACCAAAACCGACCTGAAAAATTACCACGCGGTTTGGCGTAAACCGATCACCGGGCAGTATAAGGAGTATAAAATTATCACCATGCCGCCGCCATCAAGCGGGGGGATAGCTTTGCTGCAGTTGTTGCGCTCGGTTGAGCCGTTCCCGCTGAAGCGTTGGGGATACAACCAGGATTCGACCGTGCAGGTAATTGTTGAGGCCGAGCGCCGGGTTTATGCCGACCGCTCCAAATACCTGGGCGACCCCGATTTTTACAAGGTGCCGGTTGATAGTCTGCTGAAACCGGCCTACATTGATAGCCGCATGAAAAGTTTTAACTGGGCAGCCGCCACGCCGAGCACCAGCATACAACCCGGCAGCTTTGTGGGTTATGAGAGCGATCAGACCACCCATTATTCTATTGTAGACAGGGAAGGCAACGCGGTGTCGATCACTACGACGCTTAACGGTAGCTTCGGCTCGAAGATAGTGGTAGGCGGCGCGGGCTTTTTGCTGAACAACGAGATGGACGACTTTAGCTCGAAACCGGGCACACCCAACATGTACGGGTTGATAGGGGGTAAGGCTAACAGCATACAACCGGGCAAACGCATGCTATCAAGCATGACGCCGACCATTGTGGAGAAAGGCGGCAAGCTATTTATGGTAGTAGGCACACCGGGCGGTTCAACTATTATCACTTCCGTTTTCCAAACGATACTGAACGTGATAGAGTTTGATAAAGGCATGCAAAGCGCGGTAAGCGCCAAGCGTTTCCATCATCAATGGCTACCCGACCTGGTAGCTACCGAAAAGGAAGCGCTGGACAGCCTGACCATTGACAAACTAACAAAAAAAGGTTATAAGATCAACCCCGGCAGCGGCATAGGCCGCGTTGACGCCATACTGGTAAACAAATGGGGCTATTACGAAGGCGGCGCCGATCCAAGGGGCGATGATACTAAATTAGGGTGGTAGGTTCGCTTCGCCGTCATTAGGTCATTTGCCTTCGGCGTCATTAAGTCATTTGCCTTCGGCGTCATTAAGTCATTTTGAAAGCACATTAAAACTCGCAGAGTTTAATGACCCAATGACCCAATGACGATTTAATAAAATTTATTCCTAATTTTGACAGGCATGTCTGCTAACATCAAACACCAGGAAACAATAGACTATTTTTTGAAGATAGTTTGGCAAACGGTTGCTAACCGTTATAACCAGTTAGTGACCGAATTTGGCATTACACAGTCTATTGGTTACCTGCTGATCAATATTGATGAAAAGGAAGGCCGCACCGTGTCTGAAGTGGCTGCTTTGCTGGGGTTAAAGTCGACCAGCCTGTCGCGGATGCTTACGCAATTGGAGCAGATGGATCTGATCTACCGTGAATCGAACAAGGGCGATAAACGCTCAGTAAAGATATTCCTGACCGACCTGGGTAAAGAGAAACGCCACCTGGCCCGCGGACTGGTGAAGCAATTTAACAACTACCTGAACGAGCACATCTCTGAAAAAGATAAGGACCACCTGATCGCCACCCTGAAAAAGATCAACCAGCTTACGCTGAATTTTAAGCCTGAGTAGGGTAAAGATCAGAGAGGGGTAAAGGTAAGAAGTTAAAGGTTGGCTGTTTTAGGGCAACTATATCGTTAAAATTCCCAGTAAAACGAGTTGTAACAAATTTTGGCTGTTTTGTGTTACAGTTTGTCACAGCAAAACTGACCTGTTTAAATGCTAAATATCCCTATGCCAGCAATACTAATAACAACCTTTCGGACATAAACCTGATCGAAGTGGAAACCCAACAGCGAGGTACGAGCGAGGAGTTGCAACGGAGAGCAGGAGCAACCTTTGATAGTAGCATTAGCCGTGCTTTCCAAAAAAATATCTGACATCGAAATATACACCTTCTTCGCACGTTTTAGTGAAGTAAAAAGAGCCCATTACGCTTATTTATTAACCTTAATATGTTAAAATATGTTAAGCTGCTGTTTTTGCCATATAAAACAATAAATTTGCCGTTTGAAAATAAATGAATAGAGTATATATTATTTGTTTATGTGTGCTGGCTTTAGCGGCTTGTACAAAGGAGGATAGTGCTTTAAAGCTGGCGAAAGAGCAGGCTAAAATTGACGATCAGATCATACTGGATTACATTGCCAAAAATAACCTGAGCGCCACTAAAATAAAGGTGAGCACCAACCCAAATGCCGATACAACGGGTATTTGGTATGTAATGACCACTGTGGGTACCGAGAACGCGCTGATCACCAACTCGTCGTTACTAACGGTTGGCTATACGGGGCGCTTATTGAGTACTGGTACTGTTTTTCAGCAAACTAATAACTTCCATCCGTCGTACCGGTTGGGGGAGATGATAAAAGGATGGCAGTTGGGGTTAACCAAATCGAGCATGCGCAAAGGTGGCAAAATAAGGTTACTCATGGCATCGCGATACGCGTACGGTCCTTTTGAGCAACCATCGTTTGGTTTACCTAAGGATGCCATACTTGATTTTGATATTGAACTTTTTGATATAACGAACTGATATAATTAATGAAACTGAGAATTTTTACGCTGTTATTATTTAGTACTGTTGGCCTGCTATCGTGCCGTAAAAGCACTAATGATGTTGACATTAAGCAATATGACGAACAGGAAATAAGATCGTACATAGCTGCCAATGGCCTAACCGGCTTTACGCGCGACCCAAGCGGCGGCGATACTACCGGCATTTATTATAAGATACTTAGCCCGGGCACAGGTAAAACCGTAGCTTACTCGGATGTAGTATCATTAGTTTTCACCATGAAAACTTTTGACGGCGCACTTAACGTATCCGATACCATATCAACCCCGGCTTTAAGCGCCTCCTTAAATAATATGTCACCCCACGTTTATAATTATTTGGGGCATATCGGCTCTAATAACTTGCCATCGGGTGTGGAGTTGGCTATTATTAATATCCTGAAACAAAAAGGAGGCCGGATGCGCGTGCTGATCCCCTCGCGTTTGGCGTTCGGCAAAAATGGTTACGGATCGGGCAGTAGTTCGAGCGGTAGCCGTATAGCCGGTAACCAATGTTTAGATATGTATATTAACCTGATCAATACCGATGCCGTGGTTGACCCGGCCACCGGTTTAACGGTTAACGGACAATCTTACTACGATGACATTTCGGTAAAAAAGTACATGACCGCTAATAATTTAACAGGCTATACTCAAATAACCAGCGGTACGTACAAAGGCTTATGGTATAAGGTAACTCAGGCATCTACAGGTGCCGCAATTACCAATTCATCTTTGGTGGTTATACAATATACCACGTTCACATTTAACGGACTGATAGCAGAAAGTTTTAACTATACTGACGCTACCTACGGTGAAACTATTGATATGGCAACCGAAATGCGTAAAGGACTTGTGGGCGGCTTATTGCAGGTAACCCCTGGTACAAAATTATCATTAGTTATGCCTTCGCGATTGGCTTACGGTAACTCGGCCGGAACTGGTTCGGTACCGGTATTCAGCTGTTTACGTTACGAGATAAATGTAATATCATCTACCAACTAAAAATTACTTAGCCAAAGCGGTTTTAAAAGCTTTAAGGCAGCGGTCTCGCGCGAAAGCGTGATCAATAATGGGTTTAGGATACTTGCCAAAATCGGCATACTCCGGAACCCATTTTTTTATGTACTCTAGTTTAGGGTCAAACTTTTTTGTTTGCGATTCGGGGTTAAAGATCCTGAAGTAAGGCGCGGCGTCGGTACCGCTGCCGGCCGCCCATTGCCAGCCGCCTACGTTGCTGGCCATTTCATAATCTAACAGCTTACGGGCGAAGTAACGCTCGCCCCAGCGCCAGTCTATCAGCAGGTCTTTACTTAAAAAGCTGGCTACGATCATACGCACGCGGTTGTGCATAAAACCGGTGGCGTTCAGTTCGCGCATGCCGGCGTCAACAATGGTGTAGCCGGTTTGCCCGTTGCACCAGGCCTCAAATTGCTCTTCGTTGTTCTCCCATTTTATCCTGTCGTACTCAGGGCGGAAGGCATGATCCATGGTTTTTGGGAAATGGTGAAGGATCATCATATAAAACTCGCGCCATATCAACTCGTTCAGCCAGGTTTTATCGTGATATCCATGCGCTTTATGGGCCAGTTGGCGTATGCTCACGGTGCCAAACCTAAGGTGCAACCCAATGTGCGATGTGCCCTTGATGGCCGGGAGATCGCGCTGTTGTTTGTAATCGCTGATCACATCCTCGTAATGCTTATTGGGGAATTTGCGATCGCTTTTTACAAAGCCCATTTCCTTTAAAGTTGGCAAGGCGGTATGCCTGGTTTTATAAAGGTTATGCAGGTACTTTGTTGTAGGGTACGACTTGAGGTAGAAGGGTTTTAGCTTTGTATACCACTTGCGCATGTAGGGAGTATACACGGTATAGGGTAGGCCATCATCTTTAGTTACTTCACTTTTTTCAAATATTACCTGATCTTTATAGGTGTTAAGGTCGATGCCTTTTTCCTTCAGCATTTTGCCGATGTGCTCATCGCGTTTGGTAGCGTAAGGTTCATAATCGTGATTGGTGTACACGCTGGCTATATCGTATTCTTTTAGCACCTTCTTCCAGGCATGGTCGGCATCATCGTGCAATACCAGCAGGGTGCTGCCGTGCTTTTGCAATTCGGTATGCAGGTGCTCAATGGTTTGGTAAATGAAGGTCACGCGGGCATCGTCTTTTTCTTCTAACTGATCAAGGATGGTTTTATCGAATATAAAAAGACAGAGTACCGGCTGCCCGCCTTTTAAGGCGCGGTATAGTCCGGCGTTATCGTCCAGCCGCAGATCACGGCGAAACCAGAAGATGCTGATGGGTTGTTTGTCCATAATTATATTATAAAATAAGGGTTGTCATCCTGAGCTTGTCGAAGGATATTGCAGCGAGGCCCTCCCCCACAATGGTTCGACAGGCTCACCATGACACCCCTTTCAGATACTTTACTTACCCGTATATCTCCTTCAAAGCCGACCCAATATCCGGGTACTTAAACTCAAACCCCGCCCCCTCAATTTTTTTAGCGGATGCGCGGGTGCTGCCTAACACAATGGTAGCCATTTCGCCCATAAACAGTTTAAGGGCAAATGCCGGTACTTTGGGAAGCCACAGCGGGCGTTTTAATTGTTTGGCAATGACTTTATTTAATTGCGCGTTGGTGACCGGTTGCGGGGCTGCCATGTTATAAACGCCGGTCAGTTTATGTTCGATACCGTAAAGGTACATATCGGCCACATCCTGGCGATGTATCCAGGGCATCCATTGTTTGCCACTGCCCAGCGGGGCACCTACGCCAAACTTTACCGGCATGGCCATTAGCGGCAGCGCGCCGCCATCAAGTGTGAGCACTACGCCGGTGCGGAATTTTAGTATTTCCAACCCCAGGGCAGCCCCCTCGTCAACGGCTTGTTCCCAGGCTATGCAGCACTCGCCCATAAAATCGTGCGCGGGCGGGCAATCTTCGGTCATCAGGTCATCGCCACGGTCGCTATAATAGCCCACGCCCGATGCTGATATCACCTTGTTTACCTGGTGGGGTTTCTTCTTCAACAGATCATAAATAAGGGCGATGGATCTGGTGCGGCTTTCAATGATCACCTTTTTGCGGGCTTCGGTCCAGCGTTTTTCGGCAATGCCGGCACCGGCCAGGTGTATGATGGTATCTACGTCATCAACACAAGTTTCATCAATGATGCCTTTGGGCACATCCCACACGTAGGTTTTAAAACGGGCATCGTTACCCGGCTTACGGCTAAGGTGACTAACCTTATAGCCTTTCGCCAGTAATAGGTCGGTGAGTTGCCTGCCCAGTACGCCCGAGCCGCCGGTGAGCAGAATATGTTGTTTACTTGCTTGCATATATTATGAGCGTGGTTGTTGCGCGGCTACACTGTAATTGATCATTTTGCGCGCCATTCCGTTAAAAATAAAATAATGGAACGGCCACATCAAATACCAGTACAAGCGCCCCCACAAACCATTAGGCCTGAAGGTAGCAATTTGGCTTAAATATTTGTTGCCGCCGCGTTCTACAATTTTAAACTCCAGCCAGGCCTCGCCGGGCAGGCGCATTTCAGCGTAGAGGAGCAGGCGCTTGTTTATTTTATCGGCCAGGAGCACGCGCCAAAAGTCTATCACATCGCCGGGCGAAATATTGATATTGCTGGTACGGCCGCGCCTTAAGCCAACGCCGCCAAATAGCTTATCTAAAAACCCGCGGATGTTCCAGATCCAGGTCCAGTAGTACCAGCCGCGCTCGCCGCCTATGGCCCACATGTTTTCCATTACGGTTTTAGTTTCGCGGGTAAAGTTGTGTTTTACCTTATAATCAAGCGTACCATGCTGCGGCACCTTGATCTGATCCATAAAGCTGCCTTGCAGGTAGCCCATATTCAGGGCATCGCGCCAACTGGATACGATTGAGTTTTGCTCTATTTTTTTAAAGGCCAAATTTAATGCTTCCTCATAATGCAGGCATTGGCGGGGGATGGCCTGGTCAATGCTGTGATCGCGCACAATGGTCTCGTTCTTCATGCTATCAACTAAACTTTGCGCCAGCGAGTAACTGGTAGACGTTACAAAATACAGCCAGTACGATGATATTTTAGGCGATAGAAAAGGAATAGCGATCATATACCGTTTAAGCTTACGCACCTTAGCGTATATCAGCATCAACTCTTTAAAACTCAAAATATCGGGGCCGCCAATGTCAAAATTTTTATCAAAGGTCTTTTCGTTAAGCGCGGCACCTTCCAGGTATCCCAACACATCGCGAATGGCTATGGGCTGGCATTTGGTGTTTACCCAACGGGGGACGATCATGATGGGGAGCTTCTCGGTCAGGTCGCGAATGATCTCGAACGATGAACTGCCCGAGCCGATGATAATTGACGCGCGCAATACGGTCAGCTTGGCTTCAGATGCTTTTAATACTTCCTCCACATGCCGGCGCGATGTAAGGTGTTCTGATAGATTATCATCGTTAGTGATCCCGCTCAGGTATATTACTTGCCGGCATTTGGTGGGCCGCAAAGCCTCTACAAAGTTTTGGGCCGAGTAGGCTTCCAACTTTGCAAAATCCTTATCCTGCGACATGGAGTGCACTAAATAATATGCTACATCAATATCAGGCGGTATGGGCGACATGCTTTCGGGTTTGAGCAGGTCGCCGGTAATAAGCTGAACCTTATCATCAAAGTCGCTTTGTTCATGAAAGCGGCGCTTATCGCGCACCAGGCAGATCACCTCGTGGCCTTTCTCTAATAGAACAGGTATCAGCCTTGTACCTATATAACCGTTGGCGCCTGTAAGCAGTATTTTCATACAGTAGCAACAAGCAACCGCTACAGGTGTTTTGGACCGTTGATCTTTAGATGGTCATTGTGATGACGTTGATCTTATCAGCGAAATCAAAAAAGATCAATGGTCAAGACTCAGCGTGATCAAACAAATCATTCAGAAATCAGCGGTCAATGTTCACCGCCTTGATCGCCATTATCCGCTGGTCAAATTCATCGCCGTGAATGAGTGCCTTGGCTTTGATACGCATTTTGTATACGTAAATGGTTTTTTCGGAATATTCCAGGATCTTGGCGATGGTTTCAGTATCGGTAATGCCCATGCGCATCAGGGCGAAGATCCGCAGATCGGTAGTGAGTACCTCATTTTCCTTAGGCCAGATCTGGTCTTCTTTATTAAATAGAGCGTTAAACTCCTCAATAAAATTAGGGAAGATCTTGATGAACACATGATCGAAAGTGTAGAACAGTGTTTCGCGTTCTTTTTTAATGTTGATCTTATCGGCCATGATCTGTATGTCATCATACTTTTTGATCGACAGCTTGGTATCAACCGAACGTTTGATACGCTCCAACTGCAAAATATACCCTGAGATAACGTTGAAAAAGTACCCAATATAATCCTCTTTGATCTTGGTGCCCTCCAGCAGCAGTTGGTTCACCTTTTGCAGCTGCGCGTTCTTATCGTCAATGATCTTCTCTTTTACCCGGAGTTTTTTCAGTTGCTTAAATAACAGGATAGACACGATAATGATCAATACTGCCAGTCCCGATACCACGCTTAAAAAGATGATGAAGCGGCGCTCCTCACGTTCAATGTACATCAGCTTTTCGGCCGATACAATGGGCATTAGGGTGCCTATCTGTATCTTACGCTGACGGGCGCCGTAAAACTCGGCATCATCAAGCGCGTGCTCAAGGGCTACATAGGTGTTTTTAATATCGCCTTTTTTGTACATCAGTTCGGCCAGCCAAAACAGGGCGATGGTCTCTTTGGTTGATGAGCGGATATCGCTAATGGTGGCCCGTATCAGCAGTTCGATACATTTATCTTTTTGAGGCGTGTTCAGGTAAACGTTGCTAAGTGTGGATGCGACGATGGCGAACTGATGTTCGCTCAGTTTCCCGTTGGCCAGCAGATCATTAAAAATGGCCACTGCCGAATCGATAGCACCGTTCTTGAATTTTTTATAGCCGGTGAGGTAAACGTTATCATACGATCCCGGCTTGCTCAACCGTATGGCCGAATCGATGTATTTATTGGCCAGCACCGTGTAGGTAGGGGCGTAATGGCGGTCGTTATCGTAATTGGCCAGATCGTAGTAGGCACGGGTGAGGATGCTGAAGTACTCCACTTTTACGCTGTCGTCCAGGTCGCGCACGTCAATTCCATGCATGCTGTCAAAGGTCTCCTTAAACATGCCCGACGATAGCAATATGAACCCGATCTTGATCTTACTGAAATCCTCTTTAGGTTTGTCCTTCATTTGCCGGCTCAGATCCTGCAGCTTATTGGCAAACACGAAAGCCGAATCGTACTGGTACGATTTATACTCATCGTACAGCTTTATGCAAATATCAAACTGGCCTTTTAAGTTATTGGTAGGGGTGCGGTATAGCGCCGATTTTAAATGCTGAATGTTAGCTTCCTTCCGGTTATCGTACGATCGCTTTTTGCCGAACTCCGTCTTCAGCGCGTCAAACAAACTATCCGTGCGCGAATCGGCAAAGGCACCAAAAGGCAGCAACAGGGATAGTACCAACAAGATCCGTTTTGCGATCGGCCAAAAGCAATTCAATGGATAGGTCATTTATAGTTTAACAAACAGGTATTATAAAAGTAAAAGATACTGGCGTTTTACGTTAAACACCAAAAAGGAGTTACTGGTTTAGCGCCAAAAATAATAATTAAACTTATTATTTAAGTTACCCGATGGCAATGGGTGTAAAAATGTTAAAACTTGTCTTTCATGCCTAATAATCCCCATATCCCACCGCTATGGATGGCCAGTATGCTACTGCCTGGCGCAAAATGGTTTTCACGGATAAAATCAAACAGCGCGTACAGCATTTTGCCGGTATAAACAGGTTCGATCAATATGCCAGTTTGGGCTACAAACGCTTTAATAAAGTCAATTAATTCGGGTGTGGTTTTGGCATAGCCGCCAAAATGGTAGTCGGTATGTAGTTGATAAGCGGGTGGGGTAGGTTCAAGGTACCTGTCGATCTCCTCCCGCATAAAACCGCCGCCTTTAAATACCGGCACGGCGTGGAAGGTAGTAGGCAATTTTTGCTGGTTTAGGCCATTAATGATCCCCGCGGCGGTAGTGCCGGTACCACAGGCGCAAAAAAGGTGATCATAGGTTTGGGGTAGTTCGGCTACCAGTTCGCTGCAACCTTTGGCTGCTTCTGCAGATGCACCGCCTTCGTCAATAAAAAAGGTATCCTTATCATCACCAAAAAACTTGCTGAACAAGGCCGGCTTATCGCGATAGCTATCCCGGTCGGTAAATATGAGTTGCATGCCATGCAGGCGGCACATGAACAGGGTGTCGTTCTGCACCTCTTCGCCGCGGACAATGCCGGTTGCCTTAAAGCCGAACTTAGCCGCTGCTGCAGCTGTGGCCAGTAAGTGGTTGGAGTAAGCTCCACCGAAAGTGACCAGGTGATCTTTGCCCTGTGCGCGGGCTGCAATTAAGGGGTACTTCAGCTTGCGCCATTTATTGCCCGATATCAGCGGGTGGATCAGATCATCGCGCTTTATAAAAACCTTCAGCCCCGTGACATCAAACAACGGGTGTTGTATTTGATGCACGGGGCTGAAAATTTGTAGTTCGATAGGGGGCATCCGGTTTTGTTAGAAACCGAAGCCGATACCGGCATTACCCGATACATATTCGCTTGCGCTAACAGAAGCGTATACACGTAAAATAGCCAGGTTCATTTGGAAACCAAAGTCGGCGCGCATGCCGCTAACGCTGGTTTGTTTAATAGTAACCGGGTCGGTAATGGTAGTGTAAGTAGTTGCGGTAGCGGTGATAGGATAAACACCTACTACGCCAAGGTCAGTTTTAGCAGTTTGGTAAGCAACGGCAACAAACGGTGTAAAGAAGGCTAGTTTTTTTGACAGGATAGCTTGTACATTTACCCCGCTAAAAGTAGCATCGATACGCTGGCTGTTAACATCATATGCCGGGCCGGTTGAACCTTGGTCAGCAGTAACCTTCAGGTTTTTTTTGTAATTGATACGATTGTAATTTACTGCAATGGCCAGATCAAATGGTTTTGGCGCTGCTTTAGCAAAATCCTGGATGATGTTGTGTTTTAAACCAAAACCGATCATGCCTACAGAACCACCGTCGTCACCCAATTTAATGCTTGGAGTGGTGCGGATGGTAAGGTCGGTGTTTTTAACCAGGCCAACTGTAAGCTGAATAGTTGGGGCCGGTACATATTTAAACACGCCTTTAGGCATAGTAAACGTTTTACCGGTTGGTACACCGTTCACGTCGTTAAGGCTCATCACCGGTTGGGGGGCGCTTTCATCGGCACCAAAGGTTGGAGCAATTTTAGTAGGCGAAGTAGCCGCTACTGATACTTGTTTTGATAAACCAATTTGGGTTACATCAAAGCTTTGATCTTTAGTAGGCACCTGCGCAGCGTTCACAGTTAAACGCAGATCAAAGTGAAGGAATTTTTTTGTTTTGGCGGTATTGTTCCAACCACTGTTCAAGCCAATACCAAAGCCTTTAAATAATGGGTTTGCGTAAGCGCCAAATAATTTAGTCGCATCGGCCGAGTTTGATTTGATCAAATCGCTGAAGTCGCCATCGCCTGAGCTTGAGGTTTGGGCAAAGGAATTTGATGCCGTCAATAAAGATCCGGCAATGATCAGGAAGTAAAGTTTTTTCATAAAATCAATTAGGTTTCTTTTAATCCGACAATTATCAGATATTTTATTATAAAAAACAAGTATTTTTGCAGCCCATGATAAATAATGCCGATCTGCAAGATATTGAAGAACAGGACTTTTATGAGCATTTACGAGTTATTGTAGATAAAGGCCAATCCTTATTACGTATAGATAAGTTTTTGATGCACCGCATTGAGAACGCCTCGCGTAACCGCATACAAAACGCAATTGACCAGGGTAACGTACTGGTAAACGATAAGGCCATTAAGGCCAGCTACAAGGTAAAACCGCTTGATGTAATATCGGTAGTGTTGCCCCACCCACCGCGCGATACCGAAGTTTACCCCGAAAACCTGCCGCTTGATATTGTTTACGAGGATGATGATGTGCTGATCGTTAATAAAGCCGCAGGCATGGTGGTGCATCCCGGTTATAATAACTATACCGGCACACTGGTAAACGCGCTGGTTTATCATTTTCAGCAATTGCCTACGCTGCCGGGTAATGATGGCCGCCCGGGTTTGGTGCACCGTATTGATAAGGATACGTCGGGTTTGTTGCTCATCAGTAAGAACGAGCGCTCCATGACCTACCTTGCCCGCCAGTTTTATGAGCACACCATCACCCGCAAATATATTGCCTTGGTTTGGGGCGATCTGCCCGAAGACGGCACCGTGACCGGATATATCGGCAGGAGTATAGGCGATAGGCGCGTTATGGCTATTTACGATGACGAGGAGAAAGGCAAATGGTCTGTTACGCACTACAAGGTGCTGGAGCGCATGGGCTATGTTACCCTGATCGAATGTCAATTAGAAACCGGCCGTACGCACCAGATCCGTGCGCATATGAAGCATATTGGGCACCCGCTTTTTAGCGATGCTACCTACGGGGGCGATAAAATATTAAAGGGCACCGTGTTTAGCAAATACAAGCAATTTGTAGAGAATTCCTTTGAACTGATGCCCCGCCAGGCGCTGCACGCGCAAAGCCTGGGCTTTAAGCATCCCAGCAAAAAAGAGAATATACTTTTTGAAGCCCCACTGCCACCCGACTTTGAAGCAGTGTTGAAAAAATGGCGTAATTATATCACTGCTAATACCAACCAAAAGCCCTAACCGTTGTTATTGATCGAGCATCTTTTAAATGAATCCCAGGTTTATCAATTTTAACGACCAGATCGTTCCAGCCGATACTAAGGTAATGAGCGCCGCCAACCGCAGTTTTAGGTATGGCGATGGCTTGTTTGAGAGTATGCGCCTGATGAAAGGGGAACTTAAGTTTGCCGATATGCACGCCGACCGCCTGCAACGCGGAATGAAAGCCCTAAAAATGGACGGCTACTCGCAAATGGACGCCTGGTTTTTAAAAGACCGTACCGAGGGTTTATGCATCCGCAATAAGTGCAAGCATGGCCGCGTTCGCCTCACCGTTTACCGCGAGGGGGAGGGACTGTACGCTCCTAACCAAAATAAAGTTGGCTTTTGTATGGAGCTGCAACCCATGGACGAGCCACGCTATTACCTGAACGATAAGGGGCTGATCATGGATGTGTTCACTGATCTGGGTAAGCCGTTGAATTACCTGTCTAATAGTAAATCGTGCAACGCGTTGACGTACGTAATGGCAGGCATCTACAAAACCCAGAACAAGCTGGACGATGTATTTATCCTGAACCAAAATAAACTACTGTGCGAGGCGGGCAGCAGCAACGTGTTTGTTTTGTACGATAACCACCTGTACACCCCAGCGCTAAGCGAAGGCTGTGTAGAAGGCGTAATGCGGCAAATTGTCATCAACATCGCCCTGCAAAATAATATCCCCGTAACCGAGGCCCAGATAAACCCCGAAATTTTGTACGAAGCCGACGAAGTGTTTTTAACCAACGCCACCCGCGGCATACAATGGGTAATGGGCTACGGTGTAAAGCGCTACTTTAACCGCGTCAGCAAATTTTTAATGGATGAGTTGAATAAGGTTTGATTCCTAATGTGCAAATGTGGGATATCTGCATATTCGCACATCTGCACATTAAATCAAAGATTCGCGCCGCGCAAAAACTCCTCGATGCCCATGCGTTTTTTACCTTCTAATTGTACATCAGTGGCGCAAACAAAACCATCCTGGCAGGCAAACTTCAGGAATGTTTTGCCATCGGTTAAAAAGCCGCCGGGTTGTATGGCCGGTTCCTTGATCTCTTTAGTGGCTTTGTATATTTTAAGCGTTTTGTCGTTAAGGGTGGTATAAGCTGCGGGGATAGGGCTTAGGCCACGGATCAGGTTATAAACAGTTTCTGTGGGTTGTATAAAGTCAAGCTTCCCAGTTTCCTTAGTTAATTTGGGGGCATGCTTAAGTTCGGTGATGCCGAAATTCTCCTGTGGGTGCTCCTGGTAACGGCCGCTCTCCACCGCTTTTACGGTTTTTACCAGTAGGCCCGCGCCTTTGTTCATCAGGCGGTCGTGCAGGTCGCCGGCGGTCTCTTCGCCCGTAAGGGTAACTTTTTCGGTGAACAACACATTGCCGGTATCAATGTCATGCTTTAAAAAGAAGGTGGTCACGCCGCTTTCCTTTTCGCCGTTTATAATGGCCCAGTTAATAGGGGCCGCACCGCGATATTGTGGCAGTAACGAGGCATGCAGATTGATCGTCCCTTTCTCGGGCATGTTCCACACCGCTTCGGGCAGCATGCGGAAGGCTACCACTACTTGCAGGTCGGCCTTTAACGAGCGCAGTTCTTCAAGGAATAGCGGGTCTTTCAGCTTTTCGGGTTGTAATAAGCGCAGGTCATTTGCCAGAGCATATTCCTTCACGGCCGATTGACTTAGCTTTTTGCCACGCCCGGCGGGTTTATCGGGCGCGGTAACCACACCAACAATATCAGCGCCTGATCTGATCAACTCATCTAACGATGCAACCGCAAATTCGGGTGTCCCCATGAATACTATTCTCATATATGGCAAATGTTAAATTAGTCTCCTAAATATTAAGTCTCTTCCTTTCGGGGAGTGTAGGATTAGCTCTTATTGATACAGCAAATACTTTTTACGCATCTGCTTGTACTTACTTAAACCGGGCTCCCAGCTTGCGCGTATTTCTTCCTCAGTTTTACCCGCTTCAATTTGTTTGCGCGTTTGTTCGCTGCCGGTAAGCTTGGTAAAGTAGGCGGTGAAAAACTTCTCCTTTTCGGGATAAGCCTTGTATAGTTCCAGCAACCACGACAGGTTCAATTTACCACTTTTTCGCAATAAATCCGTGTCATACTTCCGTAGATCTATACCGTAGCAGGTCTTATCTTTTTGCGGCGGATTATCGCTTACCCCGGGTATGCTATGCGGCGTGAACGAGAACTGGTATTTATCTTTTAGCAATGGTGCGCCTAATGCCGTAAATGGAAATTCGGTACCCCGGGCAAGGCTAATGGCTGTACCCTCAAACAAACAAATACTGGGGTATAACAGGATAGATTGCTGCGTACTTAAATTTGGCGATGGGTGTATGGGCAAGGTATAAGCCATATTGTGGCTGTAATTAGCCACTTTAATAATTTTCAGTTTGCATTTGATATGGTTTTTCAACCAGCCTTCGCCGTTGGCCATCTGGGCATATTCACCAATGGTCATCCCGTGCGAAATAGGGATCTCATCTAACCCAACCGACGAGCGGAAAGCGGTATCGAGCATTGGGCCATCTACCAAATAACCGTTAGGATTGGGGCGGTCTAATATCATCAGCTCTACGTTGTTTTCGGCGCAGGCTTCCATTACGTAGTGCAGGGTGGTAATGTAAGTGTAAAAACGGGTGCCTACATCCTGCATGTCAAATATCACCAGGTCTAAACCTTTCAGATCGGCCGGACGGGGTTTGTGCTTGCGGCTGCCGTATAACGACAGGGCGGGGATGCCGGTTTTGGGGTCGACAGTATCTTCCACCTTACCACCATCGGCCGCGTTACCGCGAAAGCCGTGCTCGGGGCCGAAGATCTTTTTAATATTTAAGCCCAGACTATGCAGGCTATCAACACTAAAGGTTAAGTTTTTACCAATTACCGCTGTTTGATTAAGCACCATGCCAATGCTTTTACCTTTAAGGTAGGGCAGGTAAAGTTGGGTTTGGTCGGCACCGGTAATGATGGGCGCGGCTGCTACTGTGTTTGCTTTTTTTGGCGTGCCTGGTTTGGTACCGGCCTGGCAGGCATTTGCAGCAAATACAAATAATAGCAGCATTAAAAAAACGTTTGGCTTTTTGTTTGTTTTCATGGATGTGTAGATATGGCAAAATTAAGTGTAAAGCGTGGGATATAGTGTTCAATACCGCCTTAATTCTGCATCTTTGCTAAAATACAAAAATATTTTATTTTGAGTTTTACCCGTTTTATTGCGTCGCGCATTACTTTCAGATCAAAACGTACATTTTCAAAACTCATTGTGCGTATAGCCATAGTTGGTATTATGCTGGGTTTAAGTGTAATGATCCTATCGCTGGCTATTGTAAAAGGCTTTAAGCAGGAAATTACCGAAAAGGTGCGCGGTTTCTCGGGCGATATCACCATCAATAAATACGACCTTAATAACTCGTACGAGAGTAGCCCTATCAGCGCTAACGATACCCTCATCCGCCAGCTGAAAACCCTGCCCAACATTAGCGATGTGATGCAGTTTGCCACCAAGCCAGGCATTATCAAAGCCAATAACGAAATTGAGGGCGTTATGTTTAAAGGGGTTGATAAGAATTACAACTGGTCGTTCTTTCAAAAAAACCTGGTGGCCGGCCGGGTGATCAACTACGCCGATACTACCGATGCCAAGCAGCAGATCATTATATCGGTACTCACCGCCCGGCGTATGAAGCTAAAATTGGGCGATAAGTTGGTGATGTACTTTGTGCAGAACCCCTTAAAACGCCGCCCCTTTAAAATATGCGGTATTTATGATGCGGGGGTTGATGATATCAATAAAACCTTTGTAGTGGGCGACCTGTCGCTCATACAGCGCCTAAACAATTGGCAGCCCGGCGAAATTGGCGGCTACGAACTACGCGTAAGCGACTTTGAGCAAGTACGCAACGCCAACGCGCGACTGGATGACACCCTGCCCGAAAACCTGCGCAGCTATACCGTTAACGAGAATTACCCTACCATTTTTGAGTGGCTTAAACTGCTTGATGCTAACACCCAGGTACTGCTGATACTGATGCTGGTGGTAGCGGTGATAAATATGATATCGGCCCTGCTGATCATGATACTGGAGCGTACCGCCATGATCGGGATGCTGAAAGCCATGGGCAGCACCGATTGGAGCATACAAAAGATATTTTTGTATAATGCGCTTTACCTTATTGGGGTAGGCCTGCTGTTGGGTAATGTAATGGGGGTAGGGCTTGGCGTGCTGCAATACAACACGCACGTATTCAGGTTGGATGAAGCATCGTACTATATGAAGTTTGTGCCTATACAATTAGACGTACTGGATGTGTTGCTATTGAATGCAGGCACTTTAGTGATATCGCTGTTAGTGCTCATCATCCCATCCATGCTGGTAAGCCGCATATCGCCGGTGAAGGCTATAAAGTTTAAATGATTTAGATTTGAGATATTAGGTATGAGATCTGAGATAAAAAGTATTAAAAGTTATTGTTTAACAACAAGCAATTTTTCTATCTCACGTCTCAGACCTTACGTCTCCTATATCATACTACTGCTTTGCATTGCTGGCAAGTCGTTTGCCCAAGTTGGTCAACCATTAGATAGCGCTGCTACTGATTCGTTGTTAGCCAAATGTGCTACCAAATACCCTAAGTTTTACAAGGAATTTGTGGACATCAAAAAGCACGATGAGCTGATCAAAAACTTTATTTTTATGAAGACCAATGGCACTGATAACGGCCCGGCCAAGGCAGGTCCCAAAGGCAATATATTTATCGATGCCAAGTACCTGGAGAAGGATGTGCCGGGGTTTGATGATAACCGCCTGATCGTGGTACTGTATCACGAAATTGGCCACCTGCATTATTTTATGCGTGTGCAAGCTCCCGATCGTAATCCGCAGGACAGCGAGCAGGCCGCCTTTGAATACTCCCTGCTAAAAACAAAAGAACTGGCCGAAAAAGGTGATTGCCTGCCCTTAAAAACCGGCGTGCGCTTTATGAAGCTACGCAGCGAAGGCACGAACCTGCAAGACCCGCACGTGCGCGCTCTAAAACGCATGGTGCAGGAGCCGCTTTATGCCAGCTATGCGCAATATGTTAAAGATAAATGCCCCGATCAATAAAGCCGGTAACCAACTCCCAGCCTGAATAACTCACCACGTACAATAAGAGGCAAGCCATCCTGGTAGGTGTTTTCATCGCTACCTACACCATGCGAATAGCTGGTATTTATACTTACACGGTTGTGGTTAAGTGAAAGGCCCATACGCAGCCTGATATCGGTCTTCGGCTTTTTTAGTGAACGGTCGCTGGTGTAAGTTTGCTCACCATAAGTTGTGTTCACTTTACCTTTCTCGCGGCTATCAAGGCCAATGGCAACATCCATCCCGGGTAAAATATCTAAAGTGGTGCTTTTGTGGCCTAAGCGGTAACCAATATACGGGTTAATGTTAAAAAAGCCAGACGCTACAACGGTGCTACCCGTGGCGGTGTAAGGCGCTGCCAATACATAAGTGGTAAACACGCCCGGTGGTATATAGCGGACAAAATTATTAATACTCACCTTACCACGCAGTAACTCATAATCGGCCGTTAGGCCTACCAAAAAATTGTTGGGCATTGCTAAATTAGCTTTAAGCCCGCCGCCATAGCACCAGGTATAATTTCGTCCGTAAGGGTCGCGTGTAAAATTCTGATCGTGGGGCTGATTTTCCACCAGCATGCTTGTTTTTACTGCCGATAAACCAATATAATGGGATACACCGCTATTGGCATGCACAGATAATTCAACTTTTTGCGCACGCGCAACAATAGATAGGCCTAAAACGGCTATCAATAATAAAGCCTTTTTCATAAGAGTGATCTTTAGAGGATGCGATAACCTAAACCAAACCTGAACAGTTCGCTTTTTGCCTCGTACGGGCCGCCGCCTACCATGCCTTCCATATAATTGGTTAAGCCTTTGGCGTAGCTGGCGTTAAAGCTAAAGCGATCGTAATTAACAACAGTACCTATCCTTAAGCGTATATCAGTTGGTGGGTCTTCGCGCTTGCGGGTAAGTTTAGTGCGGTTGGTCACCTCGCCGCGTTCGCGCGTATTTAAACCCAGGCCTATATCCATACCCGGCAAAGCATCAATACTGATTTTTTTAAGCTTAAAACGATACCCGATATATGGGCCGATATTAATAAAATGACTCACTAAATAAGTATGGCCAACGGTATCATAATTGCCCGCCGGGGCCGAAAAAGGGTAAAAGCTACTACTGGTATATAAATAGTTAAATAATATTACTTTGCTTTTAAACTCCTCATAATCGGTTTGCAGGCCAAACAAAAACCCACTGTTGGTCACCACACTGGCTTTAAGACCGGCGCCAAAACTAAACGCATATTTTTTACCATAGGGATTGTTGGTATAACTTTGATCGGTTGAGGGGATGCTATAGTTAACCATGCTTAGATCTGTTGCCGATATGCCGGTGTAATGAAACATGCCCGCGTTACTTTGTACCGATAATTCGATTTTTTGTGCTTGTGCATTTAGGTAGATGCCAAGCGCTAATAAGAGTGATAAGATTTTCTTCATTTTTTAGGGGCTTGAAAGTTTAGTTTTAGGTTGATACCACCCGCTCCAAATTTGATCTGCTGTGCACCCAAACCATCTAACGGGTATTTTAAAAACGGCTCGACAATTAGCTGGTTACTTTTGCCCAGCGGGTAGCCCACCCCGAACGAGAAGTTAAGTGTTTTGGCCAGGTCGAATGTGCTGAAATTGCTCTGCACAGTGCTTTCCTGTGTAACTAAACTGGTGGTTGACGTGGTTTTATAAGTCTCGGTAATATATGTGCCCGAACTTACCCCGGCCAGTACATAAGTGTCACTTTTGGGACTAAACTGGTACTTAAAGTTAATGGGAATATCCAACCCGATAAGGCTGGCCTTATACTTTTTAGCTTCGGGCGTGGTTTTAGCGTTATTGCTGGCATTAAAAGTACTGCCCGCACTGTTGCCAATAGCGCCGCTCAACGTAGCAGGCGAGGCATTGTCTGCCGCCGCCGATAATTGCAAACGGCCTCCCGAGCCACTATTATTAAAATTTAATGAGTTTTGCCCTATCGAAACACCGGTGCTCAACTTTAATTTACTACTGATCTTAAAATCCGACGTAAAACCTGCGCCAACATTCAGCTGGTTATCGCTGCCGGTAGCATAGTTAAAATAAGTGGCGGCGTATAAGCTGAGTGATGCTTTTTTGTCCGTTTTGTTTTTATCCGCCTTAGCGATCTTTGGTTGGGTTTGATTCAGCAGATCCATGATCGCCTTTTCGGTATTGGTTTTTATAGGTTGTGTTTGCGCGGCGATCACTTGCGTGTTCGTTTTATTTGTGGTCGCACTTTCCACTGCCTGTTGTGCGGCATTGCTAACAGGCTTATTCACGGCAGCGAGCGCCGCATTGTTTTTGTTCACTATGGGGCTGTCTGTTTTAACAATGTTGCCCGCAGGATTTAATGTGCGATCTTTTTTCGCTTGGTTCAAAGCATAATTACCTGCAGATGGGGATCCCGGTGCCGGTACCTGTTGATCTTGCATCGGCCATTGGGTCTTAACCACATTATTTTTAGGTGCGGGAACATTTGCGGTCTGCGGTACAGTGCTATTGGGTTGAACGGTAGTATGACGCGCGCTGGTATCGACCTTTACTAATACCGGCGTTTGGTTGTTGTTGGTAACAGCGCTATCATATGGCCCCTCTACTTTCTTTTCAGGCTGCTGAATGGTTTTATTTGGCTTAACCGCCAGGTTGTTGCCGTTGTTGGCATCGGGTTTTTGCATAAACCAAACGCCCATTACCAGCAGAGCAATGGCGGCAGCGGCATACCAAAGCCAGGCCAGGCCGCGGTGTTTTTCCTTTGCAGGATATTTTTGGCGCAGCAAAGCCCATCCTTCATCGGCCCGGGTATCATCATAGTTATCAAATACCTCGGCGATGCGGCTTTTTAGTTCAGTATTAAACTTTTCCTCATCCATCATGGTGTACTGCTACTTATTAATTTTCTTAATTTCTCTTTAGCACGGGTTAAATACACCCGTGATGTACTTGCAGGTATGGCCATCATGCTGGCAATTTCATCATGACTGTAACCATCGATCTCGTACAGGTTAAAAACCGTGCGCTGTATGACGGGCAGGCTGTCCATCAACTTTAAAATATCCTGCGCCTGCATACTTTCAATAATATAGGTACCCGCGCTTACCGATATGGCATCATCAATATCAGTAGTCAGCTGGTGCTTTAGTTCTTTACGCCGCCTGTCAATAGCGGTGTTCACTACAACAGTGCGCAGCCAGGCCTTAAAAGGCTTGCTGATGTCATACCCGCCAATGGTGTTAAACACTTTAATAAATCCATCATTCACCACTTCCATGGCATCATCTTTACTCAGGCAATAGCGCAGGGCAACGCCCATAGCAAAGCCATAGAAATGCTTATACAGCTTTTCCTGGTGCTTAAGGCTGCCTTTTTTGCATTGGCCAATTATTTCGGCTTCAGCAATGCCTGCTTGTAGATGCATTAAATGTGTTTAATTCCCCGCGGTTTTTATGATAATTATTGCTCTGTTAACTTACTATACGCAAGTAAGTAACTTAGTGCTACAATGATCTTAAAAAAAGATCGGTGCAGCACAAAAATACAAAGGGCCGTTGTAAACAACAGCCCTTTGTATTTTAAATTGAAAGTGTATTAGTTTTTCTTAAAAGTGTAAAAGTAGCCCAGTGTATCGGCATAAGTTTGCGAGAATTGCAGGTTAGTGCCATCGTATCCATAGGCGTAGTAACCTTTCAGGTGTACTTTTGAACTTGGTTTGGTCTTGTCGTCAAAATAAAAATAAGCGGCATCAAGCGCGTAGCTGCCGTTACTTCCGGCATGTTTGGTCGTGTCGCCATTGATGGTGTAACCGGTAGCAAGGTTAAGGGTTAGTGTTAGATCGGCCTTGACCGAATCATAGCCGGTGCCCGATGTTTTTTTGCGCAACTGCAAAAATTTACCGGTGAAAGTGCCTTCGGGAGATGGTATGGCGTTTTCATTATTGCTCGGTTTCATACACCCGCCCGCAATTAATAATGTCAGGGGCAGGAATAACAAATATCTAGGTTTCATAAGCTTGATGTTTAGTTATAATACGTAGTTAACTATTAAAACGTTACACTGCATAAGAATATTTTACAGCTTTTTAGCTTCGTTCCAAAATACATCCATTTCGGCCAGGGTCATATCCTGTAGCTTTGTGCCGTTCTCCTGCGCTTTTTGTTCGAGGTATTGGAAACGTTTAATGAACTTGCGATTGGTCTTTTCCAGCGCGTCCTCGGGGTTGATATTGATGAAACGGGCATAATTTATAAGTGAAAATAGCAGGTCGCCAAACTCACCCTCGGCACGATCGTGGTCTATCTTGCTATCATCCTCCGCATTAAATTCGTTGCGGAACTCCTGCATCTCTTCCTCTACTTTTTCCCATACCTGGCCTTTATGTTCCCAGTCAAACCCAATGCCCCGGGCTTTTTCCTGTATGCGCGATGCTTTTACCAGTGCCGGTAGCGAGGCCGGCACGCCACCCAATACCGACTTGTTGCCCTCTTTCAACTTGATCTTTTCCCAATTACGCTTCACGTCTTCCTCGTTGTTTACTTCGGTATCGCTGTAAATATGCGGGTGGCGGTTGATCAGCTTATCGCAGATGCCGTTCAGCACATCGGTGATCGTAAAGTCGTTAGTTTCGGATGCGATGCGGGCGTAAAACACCAGGTGCAGCATCAGATCACCAATTTCCTTTTTTACTTCCTGCGTATCACCGCTGAGTATAGCGTCTGATAATTCGTAGGTCTCCTCGATAGTGAGGTGGCGCAAGCTCTCCATGGTTTGCTTCATATCCCAGGGGCAGTTGGTACGCAGATCGTCCATAATGCGCAGTAAACGTTCAAAAGATGTAGCCGGTGTAGCAGCGGTATCAGGCGGGGTAATAGGCATGTATGTAGTTTTTTGTAAAAGTAATAAAAGTAGTGGGCAGTTTTAAGTTAACAGTTTGCAATATGAAGATCATTGAAATCGCTGCAAACTGCGAACTTATAACTGCAAACTTCCTTTGGTTGCCCGCAACATCTCCCGCTTCCCAGGCGCTCCGGGCGCTTTCTCTACTTTGAAACCTAAGGCTTTCAACATCCGTTTCAGGTTGCCGGTAATAGCGTAGGTAACAAACACGCCACCGGGTTTTAAAAAGCTGGCGGCATGTCCAATAGCTTCGGTAGCCCACATTTCAGGCTGATGGGCGGCGGCAAAGGCGTCGAAATAGATCACATCGTATCGCTTATCATCTACAAAAGCTGCAAGCGTGGTGTGCGCGGTTTTTAGCTTGCAATGATCGTTAATGGATACGCTATGGTTAATGGTAGATGGATACCAGCTGATAAAAGCATCCCAAACCGCAGGCGACACATACTCGTTATAACCCGTGGCGCTGATCATATCCTCACTCAGCGGATACGCCTCTATCCCCGTATAGTTTAATTGAATTTGCTTGCCGGTGCAAAAGTCGGCGCTTAATAAAAAGTTTAAACCGGTGCCCAGGCCAACTTCCAGTATAGATACTTCAGTGGTATCATTCCCCGCCAAAAAATAGCGCAGGCCCGAGTTTAAAAAAACATGAACACTCTCCTGCAAGGCCCCATTACGCGAGTGGTAATTTTCGCCCACCAGCGGGTTGTAAATGGTTTTAGAGCCATCGGCAGTGGTAACAAAGGATAGTTCATGGTTCATAGATGATAGTTCAAAGTCAAGTATTGAGCAAAAAAGATACCATGATCTCTCAACTATTAACCATGAACCCGGCAATAGCCGACCCCAGATCATACACGGGCACATTACTAATATGCCCGGCAATAATGCTGGCCCCGGCGGCCGATCGGTAGCCCGCCGCGCAGTGCACCACTATGGGTTTATCGGTCGGGATCTCGGCCAGTCGTTCCCGCAATTCGGGCAGGGGTATGGTGAGCGATCGTTCAAATATCGATCCGTCGTTTATCTCGTTCCAGTTGCGGATATCGATAATGGTATAATCATCTAAATGTTGCTCAAAGTGCGGCACATCAAGCGATGGCGTTTTTTCGTACGCGTCGCCCTGTGATAGCATAGCCGACTTAATATTTTTCTCGTAGCCTATCTTGGCTGTTTTGCGCATCACCGTTTGCAGGCTGTCCTCATCGGCCGCCAGCAGGTAAAAAGACTCGTCGGGGTTAATTACCGAACCCAGCCAGGTCTCAAACTTGCCGCCATCCTGCAGGTTAATGGCGCCTTTTATATGGCCTTGCTTAAACTGCATGGCCGGGCGGGTATCAATAATAGGCGTGCCGGTTTTAAATACCTTATGGTTGATGCGGGGCACCTGGTCAAGGTTAGCTTTTAATGTCTCGGCGCCTTTTTTATTCAGCTCCACATCGTAGCCAAAATAACGGGGCATAAAAGGCTGATCGGCGGTGAGCAGTTGCACGAAATTTAGCTCGTCCATTAGTTGCAGGGCGTAGTTTTCGCGCAACTCGCGACCGATAGAGCTATGCAGATCAGGGCTCATATTTTTGCCGCAAAGCGAACCGGGGCCATGTGCCGGGTAAACGGTTACGTGGGCCGGTAGCTTCATCAGCTTATCGCGAGTGCTATGATACATCTGGCGGGCCAGGTCTTCTTTTTGTGCTGTGATATTACCCGCGTTCTCCCGCAGATCGGGGCGGCCAACATCACCTACAAATAGGGTATCGCCGGTAAAAATATCGGTTTGGCGGCCGTTCTCGTCCTCTACCAAAATACAGATGGAATCGGGCGAGTGCCCGGGGGTATTAATGGCTTTAAGCTTAATATCGCTCAGGCTGATCACGTCGCCATCATCAAACGTTTGGTGCGGGTACTCGGCCCCCACCAGTTTACTTACATAAATGGTAGCGCCGGTTTGCTGGTGAATTTCCAGGTGCGAGCTTACAAAATCGGCATGGGGGTGGGTTTCTATCACCCCGGTAATGGTTGCCTGATTTAGCTGGGCAAAATCATAATAGGGCTGCGCATCGCGGGCGGGGTCTATCACCACCATGCTGCCATTACGTATAATAGCGTATGATGCATGGGCCAAACCCGCATCGTAAAATTGATGTATGATCATTTGACGGCAAAGATATGTATTTGCCCCCTAACCCCCTAAAGGGGGAATAATTATGAAATTAGCATGGCCGTTTTTTGTAAATTGCCGCTGAAACTAAACATCATTCGCTAAAATGCTGCGTTTGCAACATCATTACATCAAACCTTTTCTTTCGCTTGTATTGCTCGCAATGTGTTTGGTATTGGTGGTTACATCAAGCAAAGCGCAATCAAAAGTTTATCAGGTAAAAGGTTCGATATTTACCAGCGATACTCCTGTTGCCTTTGCCACCGTGACTTTGCTGGATAACGGCGGCATCATCAAAATGCAAACCCAAACCGATACGGCCGGCAAGTTTGTTATGCGGTACAGCAGCAATGGAAACTACTCCCTAAAAAGTAGCAGCGTGGGCTATCAACCCTGGCAAAGCGGGGTGTTTGCGCTTAGGGATACTACTTTCAAAATAACATTGCAACCCGTAGCTAACGCCCTGAAAGATGTAGTGGTACAAGACAAAAAGAATCCTATTGAACTGGATGGCTCGACCCTGGTATATAATGTAAGCAGCACCATTGCCGGGCAGGGCGTTACCGCTTTAGAAGCTTTAAAAAAAGCACCCGGCGTGTTTGTGGAGAACGAGAGCAATATCACCCTTAATGGGAAAAGCGGCGTACTTATTATGCTGGACGGTAAGCAAACCTATTTATCGGGCCGCGAGTTGACCGATCTGCTAAAATCCATGCCATCAAGCAGTATCCGCGCTATCGAGATCATGGCTAACCCCTCGGCAAAGTACGATGCTTCGGGCACGGCGGGGATCATCAACATTAAAACTAACCGGATATTAGTTAAGGGCTTTAACGGCTCGATAACAACAGGCGTAGCATACGGCATCACCGCTAAGCAAAACGAGGATATCGCCCTGAATTACCGCGCCGGGAAATGGAATGTGTATGGTGGTTACAGTCATTTTTTAGGCAATTATACCTATACCTACGGCACCGACCGCCTGCAAAGCGCCCGTAATTACAACAGCGATACCTACGATGTGGACAAGCGGCAAAAAATGTCGGGCAGGGTAGGGGTTGACTATGCGATAGATAAAAAAAACACTATCGGCGTATTGGTGAGCGGCAACTTCATCTTCGGCGGAGGGCTTACCGACACCAAAACACTGATCAGCACGCCGCCATCGGGCAGTATCGACCAAACATTAGATGCCTATAACGATTACTATGGGCAGCACACCGAACGTTATAATTTTAACCTGAATTATAAGTACGAGGACACCCTGGGCCACATATTTAATGTAGATGCCGACTATGGCTCGTTTAACAAATGGAACGGCAACCTGCAATCAAACATTTACCGCACAGGGCAGGGGGCGTTGCAAAGTCAAAACCTGTATCGCACCCTTAACGATATTGATATTGATTTAAAAGGCATTAAACTGGATCATACCACCCCATTGTTTAAAGGCCAGTTGGAATCGGGCTTAAAGTATTCGTCGGTAGCATCGGGGAACGATGCACAGTTTTACCATGTGTTGGCTTTTGATAGCCTGGACAACCGCCGGAGTAACGACTTTAAATTTACCGAACAGATACTTGCAGGCTATGCCAGCTATAAAAAAACGATGGGTAAATGGCAGGTACAGGCCGGGCTGCGGGTGGAAAATACGCGGTCGGACGGTAACCTGCGGTACAAAACTACCACGGCCGATTCGTTGACAACCATCATTCGTAAGTATACCAATTGGTTCCGGGCACTTAGCATCACTTTAAAACCAACTAAGCTGCACAGCATTTCACTATCATATGCTAAACGCATTGAACGGCCCGCTTACCAGGATCTGAACCCTTTTGTGTATTTGTTAGATGAACTTTCGTTTTGGCAGGGCAACCCGTTTTTAAAGCCACAAATGGTGCACCGCCTGGGGCTGTTGTATGCCTATAAAAGCAGCACTATTATTGGTATCAACTTTTCGCACACCAACCAGTTTAGCGCTAATGTGACCGATACCTTGCAGCAAAACAAAATAGTAATGGTGAGCCGTAACCTGGGTACACAAACCAACTGGTCGGCATCGCTTACGCAGATGGTCACCATCAGCAAAAAATGGGAGGCCACCTTTAACGGCCTGCTGTATTACATTAAAAACGATATCTCATTCGATCAATATCGTGCTTTAAACCTCAAGCAACTGGCTTACCGCATGAGTTTGCAGCAAACCTTCAAGCTGCCGTTTGAACTTACGGGCGAAGTAATATCTACCTTTAACTCGCGCCGTTTACAGGGTGCCAATAATTTTGTTCAAGCCACAAGCCAGCTTGATCTGGGCCTGCAACGGCCATTGCTTAATAAAAAGGCAATGTTAAGATTGGCCGTGAATGATATTTATAAAGGCAATCAATGGCGCTTTACCCAAAGCCAGCCCGGATATGTCTCCAACAACTACGGTTATTATGAATCGCAACAGGTGCGGTTAAATTTCACTTATCGGTTTACCGGCGGCAATGCCAAGGGGCCAAGGGCGCGCAACTCAGCGTTGGATGCGGAGAGCGGAAGGATAAAGTAGTGGTAGTTAAAAGGGGTTAAAGAAGTTAAAAAGGTTGTTGAGGTGGTTAAGTGGGTTAACCTGACAAGATAAAGTGTAGGAATTTGGACTATAACTAAAAGATCTCCTGCTGCCATTGGGGGCAACAAGAGATCGATAGTGTTGTTAAATTTTACGGATGTTAGTTAAACAGGTATCCTATTGAAATATATCCGCCAAAATTTAGCTTCGACACGGTAACCGACGATGGTGCTATTGGGTAAGCTGTGTTCTCTTTGTATAACACACTCAGTTTTTCGGTATAACCTACTATGGTACCAATATCTGCAATAAACTTGTGCTTCTTTTTACCTTGTGCTATGCCTAAACCCAGCAATACACGCGGGCGCACTTTGTCTGATACGGTTACACCGGGGCCAAAGCCAACCTGGAAAGCGGTGCCGTTAGCATTGTCTTTCCAGCCGTGCCTGATCATCGCATTAACCCCAAATTCTATTTTTGAAGGTTGTTCAGACACAATACTGTACGTGGTATCGTGCGTGGCAGCTGTTGATACTGTACGCAAGGTAGAGTAGCTGCGGTTGTACAGCGTGCTAAAAAATATGCCCGAACTTACGCCCCAAAAATCATTATGTTTAAGCGGGAAGGCGATACTAGTACTGTAAGGCGATAAGCCCGATTCATCTTTACGCGGCGTAGCGCTGATCACTAATATGTTTTGATCCTTATTAAACTGCAACGGGAATGAGGTGTACTTGCGTTGCTGGTTGTTAGTTACGGCTACAATTGAAGTGATGAATTTATAGGCGTTATCAGGCGATACTGCTTCGCGCGCTTTTGTTAAGGTGGCCACAAAAGCGGTGTACACCGCCGATAAATTAGCATCAGCTTCTTTTAACCCAGGGGTGTTTTGTATCTCGCTGGTATAAGGCTTAGTGCCGGCAGTATAAGTAGCTTCGGCATAGGTGACAGAATCGCTAATAGAGATCAAATTGGCCCTTATGCCATTAAAAGCATTATAAAGATCATCTAAAGTTAGATCGCTGGTTTTAAAAAAAGTGCTATTAACAGTGTGTTCAATTTGCGATTGGATAAGATACTTGTTGTAATCGTTGATCAGTTTTTCGGTATTTGTTTTTAACTGATCAAGCCTGGCATAGTTTTTTCGCAGAGCCTTTTCATAGTCTCCCATTAGTCGTTCTATTTCTTTTGTTTCTGGACTGGCCTTGTTGCCGCCATTTTTTTGATGCCAGTTCTCTCCTAACATTAGTGATTTATTGCCTAGCATCCCTAGTCCCAGCCCGCCGTCTACAGGTGCGCTGGCCAATAGTTTGCCGGTAGATAATGAGCTTACCAACAAGTTAAGTCCTTCGGCGCCAAAGCCTGGAAAGGTGGGGACGGCCAAAGCAGTGCTTGTTACCGTATCCCTTTTACCAACAGTAACTTTATATTGATTGGTGTTTATGTTATAGATCTCCAATCGGTAAAAGTCCCCCGTTTTTAATCGTTCGAGTTGTTGTTCGGTATCGTCAATGAATTTTTTTGTGGCAAAATCAAATTTGATCACGGTAACTGTGGTTTGCGCTAATGCACTAAGCTGTAACGCTGTGCAGGCAAAAATTAAAAGGCATAGTTTTAGTGTTAATTGTTTCATGTTGTGTGTGATTAAGTTTATGTAAAAATAGGGCGGGCAGGTAGGTATAAAAAGGGTAATTATACGGTATTTGGTGAGGTGAATTGCGTAACAACAGATAAACTTGCTTGGTCCATTTACGGTGGTTTTAATTTAGCTAAGCGCGAACTAGGGTTGTTGAATAGGGTTATTCTTTTATATACATATCTTCCAATTCCAACTCCAGGCTTTTAGTGTTATGGAGTTTTACTTGCAGCGTGTAATTTTTGTATATGTCACTAATTGAAATTTCGCCCGGCCGCTTGTAAGACCGGTATCTTGGCTGGTATTATCGCTATTGGCATTTGTCTTTTTGAAGGTCCATATTACTATCGAGTCTCCTTTTTCAGTTATCTTAAATTCTAGCGATCTGACAACCGTTCGTGCAAGGTCTACATGGCGCCATTTTCCTAATACGGTTTTTATGGTATCTTCTTTTGCCCAAATAACATTAGGGAAAATGCAGGAGAGGGAGCAGAGGAAGATCATGATCAAACATATGTAACCCGCTTTTTTCATATCCTATTTGTGATCGGTTTTTGTTGAAGTTTTATCCCTAACGCTGGTTCGGTGAATAAATCACTGAATATACAATTTCATTTCAATTTAAGCGGGGCGCTTAAATCTATGTTTATCTAAGCTACAAGCTTGGACAGGCGATCGTGGAAATATCAATGATCCTGAAATCCCTCCATCCTAAAGATCATGGTTCAGACAATCCCACAAATCTCGGTTCAGACTTTCACAAAAACAACAAAGCCCTCCAACCATGGTCAGAGGGCTTATTTTTGATTGGATTCAAAATTTAAGACGCGGTAGCTATGAACCTACCAGATCTTAATACGGTCTTCCGGCTTTTTATATAATTTATTAGTCGGTTTTATATCGAATGCGTTATACCACGCGTCCATATTTACAATTGGCGCATTAGTTCGGAATTGCTCCGGCGAATGCGGGTCTGTCTGTATCCTTTGCTGGGCCGATTCAGGGCGTTGCGAACTGCGCCACACCTGTGCCCACGACATAAAGAAACGCTGATCTGGCGTAAAGCCGTCTATTTTAACGTTGCTTTTACCTTCTTTGGTCTTTTTAAACGCTGCGTAAGCGATGTTCAAACCGCCCAGATCCGCAATGTTTTCGCCTAAAGTAAGCTTGCCGTTCACGTGGATGCTATCCAAAATTACAAAATTATTGAATTGTTGCACAACTTTATCTGCACGTTCTTTAAATTTATCAGCATCTTCTTTCTTCCACCAGTCGCGTAAAGCGCCATCGGCGTCAAACTGGCGGCCCTGATCATCAAAGCCGTGGGTCATCTCATGACCAATAACGGCACCAATACCACCATAATTCATGGCATCATCGGCATCAAAATCAAAGAAAGGCGCCTGCAAGATACCAGCCGGGAAGGTGATCTCGTTACGGTTAGGGCTGTATGAAGCGTTCACGGTTGGCGGGGTCATACCCATGCGGGTCTTATCAACCGGTTTGCCCAGGTGGCCAATGTTCTCGTTATAACGCCAAACCGATATACGTTTAAGGTTACCGTAATAATCATCGCGGTTAATTACCAGGCCATCATAGTTTTGCCATTTATCAGGGAAAGCGATCTTCACCGAGAACGCAGCCAGTTTTTTCAGCGCGCGCTGTTTGGTTTCGGGGCTCATCCAGTCAAGGCCTTGTATACGCTCGCCCAGGGTAACTTTAAGGTTTTCTACCAGGTTCACCATGTAGGTTTTAGCCGCCTGCGGGAAATATTTCTCTACATAAAGCTGGCCTAACAGATCGCCCAGGCTACCATCAACCAGGTTAGCCATACGCTCGTTACGCGGGGTTTGTACCTGCTGGCCGCTCAACGCGCTGCTATAGTTAAAGTTAGCCTTAACAAAGGGCGAGCTTAACGAGCCGGCGTTCCCGCTGATCATTTTCCATTTTAAAAACGTTTGCCAATCGCTCACCGGTACGGCGGTCAGCAAGCTATCCACACGTTTTATTACGCGTGGTTGCGATGCCAGCATACTATCCTGCCCGGTAATTTTTGAGGCGGTCAATATTTGGCGGAAGTTGAAGTTTTTGTACTGCTTGCTAAACTCGTCAATATTTACCTTGTTGTAGTTAGCGTTTGGGTCGCGCAGTTCAACGCGGCTTTTTTGCGCTTTAGCGATCTCCTTTTCAATAGCGAAAATGGTTTCGGCATTTTTAGCGCCCTGCTCGGCAGGTACACCGGTAAGCGCGAACAGATCAGCAATGTATTTTTTGTAAGCGGCTTGTATCTTCAAGCTGCGCGGGTCGTTTTTCAGATAGTTGTCCCTATCAGGCAGTGCGGTGCCACCGGCGCCAACGCTTGTAATGTAGGTATCAGGGTGCTTACTGTCCTGGCCAACGCCTACAAATAGCAGGCTGCCGCCAAGGCCGTTAACACGCTCGTAAGTAAGCTCGTTAATAATACCGTCAACATTTTTAATTTGGCCAATACGCTCCAGATCGGTGCGGATAGGGGCGTAGCCACGTTTTTCAATGGTTACGGTATCCATGGCGCTGTAGTACATATCGCCCACGCGTTGTTTTACGCTGCCTTTTGGCTGCGGGGTTTTGCTGGCATCAACCAAAATAGTTTGTACTTTTTTATTGTTGTTGTCGCGCAGTACGGTGAAGGTACCGTAACGGGTCTCCTTGGCGGGGATCGGGTTGCTTTTTACCCAGTTGCCGTTGGCGTACTCAAAAAAGTCGTTTCCGGGATCAACGGTTTTATCCATGTTTTTTTCCTGAATAAAACGGCCGGTTATTGGTTTTGGCGATTCGTGCTGTGCCTGCGCCTGGAAAGCGCTGAAAAGACCGGTTGTAAAACATACAGTTCCAACAGTCAGTAATCCTTTAAATTTTAAACTCATCGATATTAATTAGAAAAGTAAAACTACGGTTTTAACCCATTGACTGCAAATAGTATATGGGCATTTAAGCCTAAATTCCAAAGAAAGTAAGGCGCTTAGGGTAATTATCAACATATTGTTACAAAGCGGTTAATGCAATTCACCCTTATGGGGGGAGATGTTTTTTTGAAAAGCAGGGGTAGTGCTGATATTAATGTTGGCTCCTGCTATCCGTTCCAACTCCTCGCTCGTACTTCGCTGTGGGGTTTCCACTGCTATCAGGTTTATGGGGAGCGGTTGTTATATTGTCACTGCATTATAAAGCCAACGCCGCTCGGCTCTGGCCGAGTGACCATTATTGCCCGGCCTCTGGCTGTAGTGATGTTATTTGGTGACGGCCGGAGCCCGGGTTATCGCTCACGCTCGACTGGAACCGAGCGAGGGTAGGGGGATCATACGCACGCCAAAACCCCTCCCTGCACCGCACATTGCTACCGCACCACTCCCCATGGGAGGGAGTTAAAACAAAAAACGCTGCCGGTAAAACCGGCAGCGTTTTAATATATTCCGGCTAACTAATCACTTAATCAACCATTTTAGCCAATTACTACAAGTGTATACACTCGCCGTAAGCTTCGGCGGCGGCTTCCATAATGGCCTCACTCATGGTTGGGTGAGGGTGTACGGTCCTTACTATCTCATGACCGGTAGTTTCCAGCTTGCGGGCGGCAACTACTTCAGCTATCATTTCAGTTACGTTATGGCCCAGCATGTGCGCGCCTAAAAACTCGCCGTATTTAGCGTCAAATATCAGTTTAATAAAGCCATCCTTAGCGCCGGCAGCACTGGCCTTGCCCGAGGCCGAGAACGGGAACTTGCCAACCTTAATTTCGTAACCGGCTTCTTTAGCGGCTTTCTCGGTATAACCTACTGAGGCAACCTCAGGAGCGCAGTAAGTACAACCCGGTATGTTGTTATAGTTAAGCGGCTCGGGGTTATGGCCGGCAATTTTCTCTACACAAATAATACCCTCGGCCGATGCTACGTGAGCCAGCGCCTGGCCTTTTACAATATCGCCAATGGCATAAACACCCTCAACGTTGGTGCGGTAGTAATCATCTACCAGTACTTTGCCTTTATCGGTTTTAACACCATTTTCTTCAAGGCCAATGCCTTCAATGTTAGTAGAGATACCAATGGCCGATAGTACAACCTCAGCTTCCAATACTTCAACACCGCTGGCGGTTTTAACGTTCACCTTGCAAAGGTCGCCGGTCGAATCAACCGACTCGACAGTAGAACCGGTCATGATATTGATGCCTTGTTTTTTAAGGATGCGCGACAATTGTTTTGAGATCTCCTCATCCTCCAGCGGAACAATGTTGTCTAAAAACTCTACCACGGTAACCTTAGTACCAATGGCGTTATAAAAATAAGCAAACTCGATACCTATAGCGCCCGAGCCAACAACCACCATTGATTTTGGCTGTTTTGGCAGCACCATAGCCTGGCGGTAACCAATTACCTTTTTTCCATCCTGCTTAAGGTTGGGCAACTCGCGGCTGCGGCCGCCTGTTGCTAATATAATATGTTTAGCAGCATACACTTTAACACCGGCATCGTTTTTAACTTCAACCTGGCCTTTGGTTTTTAGCTTACCGGTACCTACCAATACATCGATCTTATTCTTCTTCATTAAAAACTGCACACCCTTGCTCATACCATCGGCTACGCCACGGCTGCGTTTTACAACGGCATCAAAATCAACCTCGCCGCCGGCTACTTTAATACCGTAATCATTAGCGTGGTTTAAGTATTCAAACACCTGGGCGCTTTTTAATAAAGCTTTGGTGGGGATACAGCCCCAGTTAAGGCAAATACCACCTAACGATTCTTTTTCGACCACCGCGGTTTTTAAACCCAGTTGGGATGCGCGGATAGCGGCTACATAGCCCCCCGGGCCCGATCCTATAACAATTACATCGTAATCCATAGTATTGATAAATGTACTTTATTGTGTTTTTTTCAATTCGAGCCAAAGCTAAACAAAAACCACGTAATCAGAAATATTTGGCCCACCCCATAATGCAAACTATGAATTTAAAATGATACAAAATGCTATGCATGCATACTCAAAAGAAGCGTGCTTTTGTTGAAAATGTATACCATTTTAGTAGTGTTTTACCTCAAATTTGTTAATAATAACCATGTTATGTTGAAAAAGAACTAATAATTATTAACAATAACTTAACATAGGCTGCGATTGCTTTAGTTATATTTGCACCCGAATTAGTGGTTTATTAAAAATTAACTTAAACAAACATTAAACAAAACAGCGTATGAGGAAGCATTTACTCATTTTAATTATTGGCCTGTTTACTACATGTGTTGCCTTTGCCCAGGTAACTACTACCAGTATGATAGGTACAGTAAAAGACTCAAAAGGAGCAACCCTGCCCGGAGCTACTATCGTTGCTACGCACATCCCAACAGGGTCTGTGTACAGCACCAGCACACGTGCTACCGGCCAGTACACTATCCCCAACATGAAATCTGGCGGTCCTTACACCGTTAAAATTTCATTTATTGGTTTTGAAACCAAAACCGAAACTGACCTAGTATTACAATTAGGCCAGCCATTACGTTACGATGCGATATTATTAGAGACTGGTAAAACCCTTTCTGAAGTTACCGTTAAAGGTGCAAAAAAAGGTAGCATTATCAGCCCTGAGCGTACCGGTGCATCAACTAACCTTAGCCTTGCCGAAATTCAAAACCTGCCAACTGTAAGCCGCAGCGTACAGGATTACGCGCGTTTAACGCCGCAAGCCGTTGCCACAAGCAGCAGTACAGATGGTAGCCCGCTGGGTATCAGCTTTGCCGGTCAGAGCAACAAATACAACTCATTCACTATTGACGGTGCCATGAGTAATGACGTATTTGGTTTGAGCGCAACCGGTACTAACGGTGGCCAGGCAGCAGCCAACCCTATCCCGCTGGAGTCTATCCAGGAGTTACAGATCTTACTTTCACCTTATGATGTTACTCAAAGTAACTTTACAGGTGGTGGTATCAACGCGGTAACTAAAAGCGGTACCAACGCATTCCACGGATCTGTTTACGGTTTTCTGCAAAACCAGGACATGATCGGTAAAAGCGTTACTACCGGTTTAAAGTTCCCTACTTACAAAAACTCAACTGTAGGCGCAAGCTTAGGTGGTGCTATCATTAAAAACAAGTTGTTCTTTTTTGCCAACTACGAGAAACAAAAAAGCACAACTCCGTTAGCATTTAACCCTAACGAAGCTAACTCAGGTTCAAAATTTACCCCAAGCGTATTGCAGGACATCCGCGACTACGTGTTGAACACTTACAAATTTGACGTAGGTGGTTTTGGTGATATCAACAAAACTATCGCATCTGAAGATATGTTTGCCCGTATCGACTGGAACATCAACGACAAAAACAAGTTGACCGTACGTCATAACTACAACATCTCACATAACGATGTTATTAGCCGTACCGCTACTACCATGACTTTCGCTAACAGTGGTTATGTGATCAACAACACTACCAACTCAACTGTTGCCGAGTTAAACACTTCGTTCTCAAGCAACCTGTCAAACGTATTGCGTTTAACTTACAGCAACATTAAAGATTACCGTACCACTGCCGAGTTCCCTTCGGTATTTTTACGTGACGGTACATCTGGTACTAACTTAAACTACAACCTGGGTGCCGAGGGTTCGTCGCCACGTAACAAGTTAAACCAAAACGATTTCACTTTAACTGATAACGTTACCTTATATAAAGATAACCACACCTTTACTTTTGGTACCGATAACTTGTTTTACAATAGCGAGAACGTTTTCGTACAATACTACTACGGTTACTATAACAGCTACGCCAGCATCGCGGCTTTCAAAGCTAACACTGCTGCGCCAACTGGTTACCAGGCTTATTACTCAGTTGCCGGTGGCGATGACGTAGCTCCGTCTACTATCCACTCTGCACAGTTTGGTATATACGGTCAGGATGTTTGGACCATTAAACCAAACTTTAAGTTAACTTATGGTGTACGTTTTGATATGCCTGTTTTCTTTAACAAACCTGCTGAAAATGCTGGCTTCAACGCGTCAGACATTGCCCAGGCTTACAACGTAAAAACTAACGTATTACCAAAATCGCGCATTATGATCGCGCCGCGTGTTGGCTTTAACTGGGATGTTAACGGCGATGCATCTACCCAAATTCGTGGTGGTGTTGGTCTGTTCACCGGCCGTGTTCCGTTTGTATACTTAAGCAACCAGTTTGGTGCTACCGGTGCAACTTTAGTGCGTTACTCTGCATCAGGCGCTGCTTTAACAGCTGTACGTTTCAAATATGATCCAAGCGACGCGCACTTAGGTGCATCGTTAGGTGCTGCTAACGCTCCGGGCGAAATTGACGTTACCGACCGTAACTTCAAATTCACTAAAACCCTGCGTGGTAACTTAGCGGTTGATCAAAAATTAGGCGTTTGGGGCTTGATCGGTACCTTAGAGGGTATCTATACTAAAAAGATCAACGATGTACTTTGGAAAAACATCAACTTAAGCGCAAACCCTACTGCTGTTACCACAATTGGCCCAACTACAAGGCCTTGGTATAACTTTACCCGTGTTAACGCTAACTATACCGACGTGTTGATGTTAACTAACACTGATGGTGGTTATGCTTATAACTTTACAGCAATGATCCAAAAACCGATCAGCAACGGTTGGTCAGGTTCATTAGCTTACACATTTGGTCATGCTACCGCGGTTAACGATGGTACCAGCTCAACAGCTATATCTAACTGGAGATTTGTTAACAACGTTAACGGTTTAAATAACCCCGATCTGTATACTTCTAACTTTGATATGGGTTCACGTATCGTAGGTTATGTATCAAAAAGGTTTACTTATGCTAACAAGCGTTTATCAACCACTATCGGTTTGGTTTACAACGGTCAGTCAGGTCAAAAATTCTCATACCTGTATGGCTTGAACGTAACCGGCGACGATGTTACTACTCGTAGCAACGCGTCTAACTTGGTTTACCTGCCATCTAATGTAGGCGAGTCTCAATTCGTGTCGTTCACCAACTCGTTAGGTGTGGTTACTTCTGCAGCTCAGCAATGGGCCGACTTCCAGGAGTTTGCCAGCAAAAACCCTTACATCCAAAGCCACTTAGGCCAGGTTACAAAACGTAACGATGCCCGTATGCCTTGGGAGAACCACATTGACTTGAAGATCGATCAGGACATTTACCTGGTTAACAAACACAAATTATCTATCGCTGCCGATGTGTTGAACATTGGTAACCTGATCAACCAAAAATTTGGTCGCGCGTACTTCCTGTCTAACCAGGGCGGTAACTTGTTTGGTGTAGTATCTCAAACCAACACCCCAACTTTCACCTTCGATAAAACAAGGTTGAACACAGTTGACGGTAAATTACAATTGTATAACTACAGCGATTACCTGTCACGTTTCCGTGCCCAGTTAAGCGTAAAATACAGCTTCTAATATCCCGAAGCGTATAAATGAAAACCCCGTGCAAAAATTGCACGGGGTTTTTTATTTATGGAAATAATGATGAGGAATCGCAGGGAGAAAGTATTGATACGCTTGGTTACTCGAGTTTTTGCAAAACCTCCTCAACAGAGCCAACAAAGTTTACAAGTTTACCCTTGTTGCTTTCAAAAATAAAGTCGTGCAGGCTTTTGCTTTCCACATTGCCGAAGCTGCCAATAATGAATAGCCGCATCCGGAAATTTGAGAACTTTTGCAATAGCTCACCCGCTAACCGGGTTTTCAGATCAAAAAAATTGGGTGTGATATTGGCCTCGTGCAGGATGATGGCATCGTATTGCTGATAGTAAAGATCCGCCAGCAGGTCAGAGCCCTCGTCAATGCTACTAACCACTATTTGATCAGCCGTAACTTCAGCAACGTTTAGGTTGTTAACAGCGTGCGGATGGATCTCCATTAATTGTACACAAACTCACCAAACTCCGAGCGGATGGTTACCTGCTTTTTATCGGCAGCTTCTACTCGGCCAATGATCTGCGCATCAACATTAAAGCTCTTTGATATGGCGATAATATCGGCAGCGATGGCTTCGGGCACATAAAGCTCCATACGGTGACCCATATTGAACACCTTATACATTTCCTGCCAGCTGGTGCCCGATTCGCCTTGTATCAGGCTAAATAGTGGTGGTACCGGGAAAAGGTTATCCTTAATTATATGGAGGTTGTTGATGAAGTGCAGTACCTTAGTTTGCGCGCCGCCGCTGCAATGCACCATGCCATGTATTTGCGAGCGGAACTGATCTAATATTTGTTTGATGATAGGCGCATAGGTACGCGTAGGTGACAACACCAGTTTGCCGGCGGTAACGCTTTGGCCGTTGCCAACATCAACCATATCCGTTAACTGCTTACTGCCCGAAAATACCAGGTCGTTGGGCACGGCCGGGTCAAAAGTTTCGGGATAGGTATTGGCGATGGTTTTGTTAAACACATCGTGACGGGCGGATGTTAAGCCGTTTGAACCCATGCCGCCGTTATACTCACTCTCATACGTGGCCTGGCCCGATGAGGCTAAGCCAACAATTACATCACCTGACTGAATGGTATGATTCGATATTACATCACTGCGTTTCATACGGCAGGTAACGGTCGAGTCTACTATTACGGTGCGCACCAGATCGCCCACATCGGCAGTTTCGCCACCGGTGGAGTAGATGCCGATGCCCGCTGTACGCAGATCGGCCAGTACCTCTTCGGTGCCGTTGATAATGGCGGCAATTACTTCGCCCGGTATCAGATTTTTATTACGACCAATGGTTGATGATAACAAGATGTTATCGGTAGCGCCAACACAAAGCAGATCGTCAAGGTTCATGATCACGGCATCCTGCGCTATGCCCCGCCAAACCGAAATATCGCCGGTGGCTTTCCAGTAGCTGTAAGCCAGTGACGATTTAGTACCCGCGCCATCGGCATGCATAATGTTGCACCAGTCGGCATCGTTACTTAATATATCAGGGATAATTTTGCAGAAAGCTTGTGGAAATATGCCTTTATCAATGTTTTTAATGGCATTATGCACATCATCCTTTGATGCGGATACGCCACGCTGGTCATACCGTTGCGAAGAGATCATGTGGCAAATATAAGTATTGCCTGTGGAAGAATTAACCACAAAGATGATTTAACCACAAAGGACACAAGGAAAAAATCACAAAGGGCACAGAGATTCTTTCTTTTGATTTGAAGTGACGTATAAGTGAAAAAGGTCACAAAGTCATAGTTCGTAAACCATGCCTTTGTGACCTTTGTGAAAAATCTCTGTGACCTTTGTGGTTAAATTCTTAACACTTACTTAGCTTTCGGGTGCTTGGTCAAATACTCGTGCAGTTGCGTACCGGTAAGCAGGAATGCGCCTACGCCGTAAACTTCGGTGCTCTCGGCAGTGGTAGCATCGGGTGCTGCGCCAATGCGTTGTACGTAGCCAAGCATTCCATCAGGGTGTACGGCAACAGTTAAGGCGCTCCAGGCTTTTTTAACTACCGGCCAGTAGGTTTTTTGATCGAGCAGGCCATGATTCAGTCCCCATAAAATGGCATAGGTGTAAAAGCCGGTGCCGCTGGTTTCTTTAACCGGGTAGCTGGCAGGGTCTAATAATGAGGCATGCCAGCTGCCATCGGGCTGTTGGATAGAGGCAATGCGGCCGGACATATCTTTATACAGTTGCTCAAATTTTTTCCTGTCGGGATAGTTTTTAGGCATGTTTTCCAGCACGCGCACCAAACCGGCCAGCACCCAGCTATTACCGCGCGACCAAAATACTTTCTCGCCATTCTTCTCTTTTTTGTTCAGGTAGCTACCATCGCGAAAATAAAGTTTCTCCGCAGGGTCGTACAGGTAGGCGGTTGTTTGCCACCATAGTTTAGTGGCGGTTTGCAGGTATTTAGTGTCGCCGGTGGCGGTGCTTAGGTAGCCCAGGGCGGTTGGGCCCATAAACAAGGCATCGCACCAGGCCCACTCGCGCAGGTTGATCTTGTTTTTCCATTCCAGGCTTTCGGTATGCGGCTGGGCAACAATGGTATCGGCCAGGGCAATAAATGGCGCTATCATCTTTTTATCGTTAAAACGCATTGATAACAGCGAGTAGGTTTGGCCAATGCAGTAATCATCAGCAAAAAAGCGATCCTTACCGGTGTTCCATTTCAGGTCGTTGCCAATTTTTACCAGCGCGTCAATATATTTATCGTTACCGGGCATACTGCCAAAAGCGTAAATGCCGGTATAGCAGGCGGCGTTTGTCCAATCTACCTTGTGGTGTTTGAAGCCGGTGGTATTCCAGGCGTTTAGTTGCCAATCGGCCACGCGGTGCATAATGTTTTTAATGTATTCTTTATTAAGCGATGAATCGGCCACGGCAACTTTGCCGGGCTTATCAGCAGCTTTTACGTTGATGCTGTCGGCTAACAAAAAAAGCGCGGCCGCACCTAAAAAAAACGATTTGGTTTTTAGTAACATGTTTTTGATCGGGTTTTTGTTTGGTTAAGTTTTTAAAGATATGTAAATATTGACGGACAGGCAAAGTGTAAAATATACATTTAGTTCAACATGGTTAACGTAAATAAACGTCGTTTGTACAGGCAATATATAGTGTAATACGCTTAACTTAGCCCTAAGTACTATCGCCAATTAAAATATTTATCCATGAGTCATATCGTCCGCTGGGGTATCCTCAGTACCGCCAAAATAGCCCGTACGCAGTTAATTCCCGCTATGAAAATTGCCAGGTTCGCACAGGTAACCGCCATCGCATCGAGCGACCTTGCCAAAGCCCAACAAACCGCTGCCGACTTAAATATACCCCAGGCCTACGGCAGCTATGAAGCCCTGCTGGCCGACGCGGATATCGATGCGGTGTACATCCCCTTACCCAACCACCTGCATGTTGAATACACCAAAAAGGCTATGGCTGCCGGCAAACATGTGCTATGCGAAAAGCCCATTGGCCTTAATGCCACAGAAGCTGAAGACTTGCTTGCCGCCACCCAACAATATCCGCACCTGAAAGTGATGGAAGCCTTTATGTACCGTTTCCACCCGCAATGGCAAAAGGCTAAGCAAATAGTAAGCGATGGTTTGCTGGGCGAGGTGAAACAGGTGCAGTCCGTATTTTCGTACTATAATGTTGATGCCGGTAACATACGCAACAAGCCCGAAGCCGGCGGCGGCGCGCTGATGGATATTGGCTGCTATTGCATCTCGTTCCCACGATTTATTTTTGGCATTGAGCCGCAAAAGGTAGTAGCCCTTGCCAATACCGACCTTGATTTTGGTACCGATAACCTCACTACCGGCCTACTTGATTTTGGTAACGGCAAAAGCGCCAGTTTCACTTGTTCCACCCAGTTAGAGCCCTATCAGCGGGTAAACATCATAGGCACCAAAGGCCGCCTGGAAATTGAGATACCCTGCAACGCCCCTGCCGACGTACCCTGCAAGCTATGGCTGCAACGCGATAGGGTGATAGAAGAAATTACAACCGAGGTAGCGAACCAGTACACCTTGCAGGTTGATGCGCTATCGCAAGCTATTATAAACAACAGCCCCGTGCCGACGCCGCTTACTGATGCGCTTGGAAATATGAAAGTGATCGACGCGTTGAAAAAGAGTGCGGAGGAGTGGATAAGTCTGAACTATGATTAAACAGATTGTCATGATTATCAGGATGCTTTCAAATCCCGGTAATCTGGCCAATCCAATAAATCGTGGTTCAGACATCGTGGTTCCGTCCACGTAACATCTCAATTACAAAACTAACCTTTTAACAGGGCAGGATAATATTATACAAAACCTTGAAAATATGGTATATGAAAGCATCCTGCCCAGCCCCCATATTTGGTTGAGCATATTATAACCTAATAAGCGTAAACTTAACATGATGAACAACAAATGGATCGGCATAGCAGCTTTGGCTGTGGCCATAAACTCTTTTAATGCCTGGGCGCAATACCCAACTATCCCGCCTGCGCTGCAGGCTAAGTCCGACTCGGCCATGCACCAAGCACGTAAACGCTCGGATGCGGCCTGGGAAGTAGCCCTGCCTATTATTCAGCGCGATGAAAAGGCCGGCAAACCTTACGTACCATGGGCCAACAAACCCGAAGACCTGCCCCAGGCAAAACTGCCGGCATTCCCCGGTGCCGAGGGCGGTGGTATGTATACCGAAGGTGGCCGTGGCGGCCGGGTGTTTGTAGTAACTACACTGGCCGATAGCGGCCCCGGTTCGTTACGCTGGGCCTGCGAGCAAGGCGGCGCCCGTATCATTGTGTTTAATGTAGCCGGTATCATCAGACTAAGTGCGCCTATCAGCATCCGTGCGCCATATGTCACTATCGAGGGGCAATCGGCTCCGGGCGATGGTATTTGTATAGCCGGCGAATCGGTATGGATAGATACCCACGATGTGGTGATCCGTTATATGCGTTTCCGCCGCGGCGAGACTGATGTGACACGTCGCGATGATGCTATTGGTGGTAACCCGGTAGGTAATATCATTATCGACCACGTATCGGCCAGCTGGGGGTTGGATGAAAATATGTCTATCTATCGCCACGTGTACGACCGTGCCGGTGCCAAGCAGGAGAAAATGGCTACGGTGAATGTGACCATCCAAAACTCTATCTTCTCGGAAGCGTTAAACACCTACAACCACGCCTTTGGCAGTACAATTGGCGGCCATAACAGTACGTTTATGCGTAACCTGTGGGCCAACAATATATCGCGTAACCCATCGGTGGGCATGGACGGTACCTTCGGCTTTTTCAACAACGTGGTATTTAACTGGTGGAACCGCAGCGCCGATGGCGGCGACAACAAGTCGCTGTACAATTTCATAAATAACTATATGAAACCGGGCCCAATCACGCCGACCGATAAACCAATTGGTCACCGTATATTGAAGCCCGAAGCAGGCCGCGACCCGGCTAATAAAACCCACTACGGTAAAGTATACGTAGGCGGTAATATTATTGAAGGTAACGAGCGCGTAACCAAAAACAACTGGGACGGCGGCGTACAAATTGGCGATGAGAGCGAAGGTGCCGGCCGCTATACCGACAGCATCCGTTCGGACACACCACTACCTATTAAAAATAAAGTGACCATTATTGATACCAAAGACGCTTACAACTATGTATTGGCCAACACCGGTGCCAGCTTGCCAAAACGCGACCCGGTTGATCTGCGCATTATTGAAGAGGTACGCACCGGCAAAATTGTGTACGCGACCAGCGGCGTAATTAATAACGTTGGTGCCAAATACGTAAAAGAGCGTTTGCCCGATACCTACAAGCAAGGCATCATTAGTCACATTAGCCAGGTTGGCGGTTACCCTGAATATAAAGGTACTCCATACCTGGATAGCGATAACGACGGCATCCCTGATGCGTATGAAAAAGCGCACGGCTTAAACCCTAAAGATGCTTCGGACTCACCAAAGCTGGCTAAAAACGGCGGTGGCTACAGCAATATCGAGGTTTACCTGAACAGCCTGGTGCCGTTGAAAGCGGTGGTGCCGGTGAAGTAAGGTCTGAACCACGATTTGTAGGATTTTTAGGATAACAGGATGATATCCTAGACTATGAAAAGAGTCACATGATTTCTCATGTGACTCTTTTCATATATTGTCAAATCAAAAAATCCTGCCATCCAACAAATCCTATAAATCTCGGTTCAAACATTTCATTAATCTCAGTTCAGATATTTGCTATTTTCGACCATTTAGTCTAAATTTGCATTATTAAGTCATATCATGGGTAAGGCAGAACGTACACGGCAGTTTATTATTGAGCAGGCAGCGCCTGTTTTTAATGCGAAGGGTATTGCTGGCACTACTATTAACGATATTATGCAGGCCACCAAAATGGCTAAGGGTGGTTTGTATGGTCACTTTGAAAGTAAGGACGAAATGTCCGCTGCTATTGTTGACTATTTGTTGAGTACGCTGGCCGGTAAGGTCACATCCATAGTGAACAGGGAGCGGACAGCCTACGCTAAACTGATGGTACTGTTGGAGTTTTATCAAGATCCATTAAAGTCATATTGTGAAGGTGGCTGCCCTTTAGTGAACTTTGGTGTAGAAGCCGACGATACTAACCCGCAGATAAAAAAAAAGATAGCCGACCGTATGCTCACCACCCAAAAATACATTGCCGGTATAGTGAAGCAGGGGATAGCCGACGGTGAGTTCAGCACTGATTTTGATGCGGATACTTTTGGGATAAAAATGTTCGCGATGGTAGAAGGCGCTACAATTGTTAGCCGGGTTATAGGCGATGCATCGCAAATGCGCACTATTGTTAGCGTGCTGAAAAAAGAAATTGACAGCTACAAAATAGCGTAAGTTTTTTTGTGACAATAAAAAGACCATTTGGTCTATTTTAGTATTTACATTTGAGGCGTGATTTAACCACAGAGTATATAAGAAGGATCACAAAGAACACAGAGCGGTAACCTGATCATACAACTCTGCGAACTCCGTGAAAAACCTCTGTTAACTCTGTGGTTAAATTATAGAAACAAAAAGACCATTTGGTCTAAAAATAAAGCATTTTAAAATATACAACATGAAAACTCAAAAGATCGCCCTGATCACCGGCGCTAACCGTGGTTTAGGTTTAGAAACCGCCCGCCAGTTAGGCAAAAAAGATATTACTGTAATTGTTACCGCCCGTAGCCAGGATGCTGCCGACGAAACTGCCGGTAAATTAAAAGCCGAAGGTATTGACGCCTACGGCATCAAGCTGGATGTGACCAACGCTGCCGACCGTGTAACAGTTGCCGGTTATATCAAAGACAAATTTGGCAAACTGGATATTTTAGTGAATAACGCCGGTATCGCTTCAAGTGATACTGTAGAGCCGGGTAACCGCACATCGCAAACCCCGGCCGAGGAGATCCATCATATTTATGAGACCAACCTGTTCGCGCCCATCGCTTTAACGCAAAACTTATTGCCATTGTTAAAACTGAGTGATGCCGGTCGTATCGTTAACCTGTCGAGCATTTTAGGTTCGCTGGGTGTGCATTCGGCACCTGATAGCCCGATAGCGGGTTTCAAAAGTTTCTCTTACAATTCATCAAAAACAGCGCTTAATGCTTATACCGTGCACCTGGCCGATGAGTTGAAAGACACCAACATCAAAGTAAACTCGGTACACCCGGGCTGGGTTAAAACCGATATGGGCAGCGATGCCGCCCCTATGGAAATTGTTGACGGCGCCAAAAGCAGTGTGGAAGCAGCAACCTACGGCGAAGACGGCCCGACCGGTAGCTTTACACATTTAGGTGAAGTGTTGCCTTGGTAATAAGCATTTCGTTGATTTAACCACAAAGAACACAAAGGTCCTTTCACAAAGGAGCACTAAGGCTATTCAAGTATATTTAAGCTATGGCTTTGTGTTCTTTGTGTTTCTATTTCTTTGTGACCTTTGTGGTTAGATCATCATTGATATGTCATGTTGAAAAATACATTGACATATTTCGATATATCTATTTACATTTGATTTGGAAAAGGAAATTAGTTGTGGACATTAAAAAATTTGAGCGCATATCTAAGGCGCTGAGTGATCCAAACAGATTGTGTATACTGCAGGAGCTTAAAAAAAAGAATGATTGTTTATACTGTACCGAGATCCAGGATTTTGTAGTGCTTGCGCAGCCATCCATATCTCACCACGTTAAACAGCTAACAGATGCAGATCTGATCATTCCGACCAAAGAGGGGCGCAACCTCAAATACACACTGAACGAAGCCGTGCTGGATGAATACATAGACTATCTTAACAAACTAAAATCGTAAAGACAGTCTTAAATATTCCCCTGCTTAAAAGTGGTTTTAATTTATCGATACATTTAAATAAATCAATTAATATGAAAACTCGATCATTATCTATCAACATGGCGGCACCAGGTGCGGCTTGTTCAATTGCCTGTTAGGAGCAAAACCTTAAATCTTTATCAAATATATATCGATACATTTAAATATATGAATATGAAAGCTCAACATAAAACGATCAATTTTAAAAATGGCCTTGTCCTGTTAAGTATAGCAACCCTGGCCTTAGTATGGGCAGGCTGCAATACCCAGGCAGAGCCAAACAAAACCGCGGCAAAAACCGCAGCCCCTGCACCGGTAGGTGTACCGGTTGATGCCATTGTACTAAAAACAGAGATACTTAAAGACGAAATGGAAGCCACCGGCACGCTGGTAGCCAACCAGGCTGTTGATATTGTAAGCGAATTGAACCGCAAGGTAGTACGCGTAAACGTAAAGGAAGGCAGCGTGGTAAGTACAGGTGCGCTATTATTCCAGTTAGATGATGCCGATTTGCAGGCCCAGTTAGAGCAGGTGAACCAGCAATTAAAATTGGCCAAATTAAATGAGCAGCGTCTGAAAGACCTGATCGCCCACCAAGCCGTTATCCAGCAGGATTATGATCAAACCTTTACCAACCTAAAGGTAATTGAAGCGCAGGCGCAGCAACTGAAAGTACAGATCGCCAAAACCCGCATTCGCGCGCCGTTTAGTGGTAGAATAGGGATCATCCACGTATACCCCGGCTCGTTCGTTACCCCGCAAACGGTGATGACCAACCTGCAGGACTATACCCGCCTTAAACTGGACTTCAGTGTGCCCGAAAAGTATTCGGCCATTTTACACGAGGGTAGCCAGGTAGGTTTCACGGTAGAATCAACCGGGAAAAATTACACCGCGAATGTGGTTGCACATGAGGCCAAGCTTGATCAAAACACCCGCACATTGCTGGTACGCGCCGTAAGCGCCAATCCTAAAGAGGAATTGCTGCCGGGTCAAAGTGCCCGCCTGAAAATCGCTTTGTCAACCTCAGGCAATACGCTGATGGTGCCTACGCAGTCACTGATGCCATCGGCACAGGGATATAACGTGTACGCGGTTAAAAATAATAAAGCGGTAATTATCCCGGTACAAACCGGCCAGCGCAGCGACCGTAGTGTAGAAATTACCAGCGGCCTAACCGCCGGCGATACACTGGTGGTGAGCAACTTACTGCGCCTTTCACCCGGCTCGGCTGTACAGCTGGCCACTATTAACTCAACTACAAATCACTAATTTATTATGAGTGCTATATCACAAATGAGTATTTCCAGGCCGGTGCTGGCAGGGGTAATGTCAGTAATACTGGTATTATTCGGCATAGTGGGCTATACCTTTTTAGGTACAAGGGAATACCCGGTTACCGATTCGCCAATTGTGACGGTAACTACAGTTTATCCCGGTGCCAGCGCAGATATTATCGCGTCGCAGGTAACCAAGCCTTTGGAAGAGGCTATTGCCGAAGCTAACGGCATCCGCGCCATATCATCTGTATCGCGCGAGCAGGTGAGTATCATCACCGTAGAGTTTAACCTGAGCACTGACCTGGAAGCCGCCGCGAACGATGTGCGGGATAAGGTTTCTAAATCGCGCCAGCAATTACCTACCGATATTGAACCGACCATTGTCGAAAAATCGGGCCCGCCGGATATCCTGGTGTTCTTGACCGTAAAAAGCCAGACCAAAAGCCTGGAAGATGTGACCGACTTTGTAAACATCAACATTAAGGAAAACCTGCAATCTATCCCCGGCGTGCGTTTGGTAGATAGCTATGCCGGCCGTAAACGCGCCATGCGCCTGCGTATGGATCCGGTTAAAATGGCTGCCTACGGTTTAACCCCAACTGATATTCAGGATGCCCTTGCCCGCGAGAACGTGGATCTGCCAAGCGGCCGTTTGGAAGGCCAAAACAGCGAGGTTACCCTGCGTACCCAGGGGCGTTTAGTGACCGAGAAGGATTTTAGCGACATGATCATCCGTGAAAAAGATGGGGCTATTGTACGTTTCCGCGATATTGGTACAGCGGTGATGTCGTCGCAAAACGAGCGTACGGCTATGATCGAGTACGACGGTAAGTCGGCCAGTTATGGTGTGGGTACCGGTGTGCAGCCGCAGCGTGGCGCTAACTCGCTGGCTATTGTAGAGGAGTTTAAAAAGAAGTTTGCCGAGATCAAAAAGAACGCGCCTAAGGAGTATGATATTGCCCTGGGTAAGGACTTTACCGTGCCCGTACGTAACTCATTATCTGAAGTAAAAGAAACGCTGATCATCGCGTTCGGACTGGTAGCCCTCATCATCTTCATCTTCCTGCGCGATTGGCGGAGTACCATTATCCCGCTGGTGGCCATCCCGGTTTCTATCATTTCGGCCTTCTTTATTATGTATGTGGCCAATTTCAGTATCAACGTATTAACCCTGTTAGGTTTGGTGCTGGCGATAGGCCTGGTGGTGGATGATGCCATTGTGGTGCTGGAAAATATTTATAGTAAGATAGAAAAAGGTATGTCGCCCATTGAGGCGGCGCGTAAGGGATCTAACGAGATCTACTTCGCGGTAATATCAACCACCATTACCTTGGCGGCGGTGTTTTTGCCTATTTTATTCCTTGGCGGGATAACCGGGCGCTTGTTTCGCGAGTTTGCCATTGTGGTATCGGGCTCGGTACTGATATCGGCCTTTGTGGCCTTAACCTTATCGCCAATGATGAGTGCTTATTTGCTGAAAGCCGGCTCATCGCACAACTGGCTATATCGCAAAACCGAACCATGGTTTGTAGCGCTGAATAATGGCTACGGCAGATCGCTCAAGTACTTTTTAAAATACCGTTGGTGGGGATTTGGGTTACTGGCCTTCTCGTTCGGTTTAACCTATTTCATCCTGCCTAAACTACCATCAGAGTTAGCCCCCTTAGAGGATCGCTCCATGATCGGCCTGGCGGTGATCGCCCCCGAAGGTACATCGTACGAGAGCATGGAAACCACCATGAAACAGGTGGGTAACTACGTGAACGACTCCATCCCCGACTTGAATGCCGGGCGTACCTATTCTGGTATCGCGGCATCGGTTGGTACCCTGGCACAGCCGGTAAACGGCGGCTTTCAGTGGGTGTTTTTAAAAGACCCTGAAGAGCGCGAAAGTAAAATGACCCAGCAGCAATTGTTTATGAAGCTGGCCGGCGCATCGCAACAATTTCGCAATGTGTTAACCATCCCTATACAGGTGCCTACCATTGGCGGTTTTGCTACTACGCAACCCGTGCAATACGTAATAAAAGCGCCCGATCTGCAGCAACTGATCAAAGTGATGCCGAAAATTATGCAGGATGTGTACACCAACCCTAAACTGAGTTTCCAGGACCCTGATTTTAAGATCAACCGGCCGGAGATCAGCATTGGTATCGATCGCCAGCGTGCCGCGCAGTTGGGGATCTCTACGCAGGAGATCGGTAAAACCCTGCAACTCGCTTTATCGGGCCGCAGGTACGGCTACTTCATCTACGGCGACCGCCAGTACGAGGTGATCGGCCAGCTTGACCGTAAAGAACGCGCCGCGCCGTATGATCTGCGTTCGCTGTTTTTGAAAGCGGGTAACGGCAATATGGTATCGCTGGATAATTTGGTGAATATGAAAGAGGGTATTAGTCCCCCGGCTATTTACAGGTACAATCAATCGTATGCGGTAACGGTATCGGCTACTCCGGCAGCAGGTGTAAGTTTAGGCGAAGCCATCCAGGAGATGGATAAGATAGCCAAGAAAAACCTGCCTGCTACTGGTTTCAGTACTACACTGGCCGGCCAAAGCCGCGATTTTAGCGAGAGCAGCTCGAGCCTGATCTATGCCTTTGTGTTTGCAGTGTTGCTGATCTATTTGGTATTGGCCGCCCAGTTTGAGAGTTTGATAGATCCGTTTATCATTCTGCTAACGGTACCTATGGCATTGACCGGGGCGGTATTAAGCCTTTGGTTCACCGGGCAAACGGTAAATGTTTTTAGCGAGATAGGTATTATTATGCTCATCGGTTTGATCACCAAAAACGGTATCCTGATCGTTGAATTTGCCAATCAGTATAAAGAGGAAGGCATGAATATTATTGATGCCGTGCGCGAAGCCGCTATCTCGCGCTTCCGCCCCATATTAATGACCACTTTGGCCATGATATTTGGTACCCTGCCCATCGCCATGACCATAGGCAGCAGGCAATCGTTAGGTATAGTAGTTGTCGGCGGACTGGTTTTCGCAGGCGTGCTTACCCTGTATGTTATCCCGGCTATTTACTCCTTCTTCAGCAGGCCGGTGCGCCATAAAGCGCCCCACCCCGAGGAATTAGCAATAGCCTCACATGTTGAAACAAAAGAATATGAAGAATCAATTTAATGCACACCTGCTGGCATGGCTGGTGGTGCTGGCTATGGCTTTGGCAGCGTCCAAAGCACATGCGCAAACATATAATTTAGGCATTAACGATGCCGTAACGCTGGCCACAGCCCACAACCGCGAGCTAAAAAGTGACTCGCTGAATATTGGTAAATCGCAACAGCAAACTATTATTTCAAGGGCTTTGTTGCTGCCAAATATCGGTATCACCGGGCAGTACCAGCGCTATTTTCAAAAGCCTGTATTTTTTGGGCTTGGCGGTGGCAGCACCAGCGGCCCGGTAGGGTACAGCCGTTTTGGTGGCGATGATGTGGTGGGGGCACAGGTTAACCTGGTGCAATCGTTATATAATCCATCCGCAACAGCCGGGCTGCGCACCTCAAAATTGTACGAGCGGCAAGCCGCACTCCTTTACCGTGACAAGGAAGCCGACGTGACCGCCACCGTAAAACAGGTTTACCTGCGTATGCTGGTGCTGGGCAAAAGGCTGCAACTGCAAAAGGAAAGCATCACCCGTAACAAAAAAGCGCTGGACGATTCGCGCTCATTATTAGCACAGGGTAAAGCTTTGCGTGTAGATACCCTGCGTGCCTACACCAACCTCAAAAACCTGGAGCCCGATATTTTGCGGTTGACTTACGCCATTGAGGTGAGTCGCCAACAGCTAAAGGTTTTGCTTGCGCTGGATGAAAAAGCCGAGGTAACGCTGACCGATACGCTATCGTACAAAGCCAGTGATGTATTGCCGGACGAGAACGGTGTATACAAAGAAGCTCTTTCTCAACGACCCGACCTGAAAGCACTGGAGCTGAATAAAAGCATCAGCCGATCGCAAGTGGATGTGGCTAAAGCGGGTAAACTGCCTATGCTAAATTTTATTAGCCAGTACCAGTTGCAAAGCCAAACCAACGGTTTTAAATGGGGAGGTAGTAGCTGGCCGCCGGTATCATTCGCAGGTTTGCAGTTTGCTATTCCTATCTTCTCGGGTAATGCCAACAAGGCCAAGGTGAGTCAGGCAAGAATAGCGCTTGATCAAAGCACCATTAACTACAGCAACGCGCAGGAGCAATTGCGGGTAAATGTGAAACAGGTGATAGCCAACATTGCCGAAACTAACCAGCGCATACAAATACAAGCCAAAGTTGCCGAAACGGCAGCATTGAGTTACAGTATTACCCAGTATCGTTATGAAAGGGGCGTAGCCTCGCGGTTGGAACTGCTGGATTCAGAACTGGGATTAACCACCGCCAAATCAAACTATTTAGAGGCTGTATATGATTATCAGTCGGCTAAAATTGAGTTGGATAGGGTGCTGGCCGCTAAATAATATTATCATCTACCTATAATTTGAACGCCGGGCAACTTGTCCGGCGTTTTTTTGTTTGGTGGCGGCTTAAGCAGAAAGTAATTTTTAACTTGGCTGCTCAAAATGCAAAAAGAGGGCACAATTTTAGGCGTACAATATTTACGCGGAATAGCGGCTTTGGCAGTGGTGCTTTGCCATTTCGGCCAGGGCATAGCAGAGTATCCTTTTTTACAAAGCTTTTTTAAGTTTTGTGCCAATGGCGTGCACGTTTTTTTCCTGATCAGCGGGTTCATTATTATTTATTCGCTATCAAAAGTTAATTATAAGGCCACCCAGTTTTTTACTTTTTTGGCCAAAAGGAGTATCAGGATAGACCCCGCTTATTTTGCGACCATCGCGCTTACCTTGTTGCTTTTAAAGGTGCAAAGTTTATTGCCGGCGTTCAATATTCCTTGGCGTCCCATTGTGCTTCCGCAGTTGGCGGCTCATTTGTTTTACCTGGTTCCGTTCACTCACTACCAATTTTACAACCATATTTTTTGGACACTCTGCATCGAGTTTCAGTTTTACTGCCTGATCGGCTTATTGTACTTTTTGTGGGATAATGTCATCTATCGAAAGATGTTTTTAGTGGCTTTTGCGGCAGCATGGTTTATCCCCATAAGCAACGCATACTACATTGTATTTACTTACGCGCCTATATTTGCGTTGGGTATCTCGTTAATTGATTTGTATCGCTCCCCGCGCTGGCAAAATGGTATTTTACCGGTTTTATTTTTAGCCCTTATCGCTTATACTACCGGTTTAGGGATAGCCGTTTTGCTTTTGGTGAGTTCGGCTTTAATATTGGGGTTGAAAGTTAAGCTTACGCCCCTGTTTTTTTTAGGGCAAATATCGTACTCCCTGTATTTAACGCATGCATTGGTAAATGCCGCACTGTTTGGGCTATTTAATAAATTACATATCGATCAGTATCACCCTCCATTGTTTTGGCTGGTAATAAAGGTGTTGATCGCTATCGCCGTTGCCTGGTGCTTTTACTTGCTCATAGAAAAACCCTCCATCCAATTATCAAAACGGGTGTTTTATAAAAGGCAAACCAAGCAGGCGGATACACCTGCGTTAAAGCAGAATAGAAGTCCATCATAACTTTATCCATCGTATCATAAATTTATCCATTGAATAAATGGTAGGATCGGGTTATTATTGCATGGTGTAAACCAATTAAACATCTTCCCGATCATGGTAAAAAAGTCCATTGCTGCCCTGGTGCTGTTGTTTTGCGTTGTTGCTACTTACGCGCAAACGCCGTTCAAGCAAATTATAGTGCAAACTAAAGATGCCGACCTTGTTTTTAGGGTTTACGGCAACGGCCGGGTGTATCAAACTTATTTTGGTAAAAAACTACGCAATACCGACGAATACAAGGCCCTGCCCATCAACCGAAAAGAGATATATGTGACCGCCGGGATGGAAGACCTGTTTCAGCCCGCTATTAAAGTAACGCATACCGATGGCAACCCATCGCTGGTGTTGCAATACGTGAGCGATAAGCAGGACAAGCAGGGCAACATCACCGAAACCAGCATCGAACTTAAAGACCCTAAATACCCGGTGAGCGTGGTGATGCACTACCAGGCTTACGAGCAGGAAAATATCATCAAAGCCTGGACCGAGATCAAAAACGACGAAAAAGGTGCGATATCGCTGGTGAATTACGCCTCGTCTATCCTGCATTTTGATGCCACAAAATACTTCCTTACCCAATACCACGGCGACCATGCCAGCGAGATGAAGGAGCAGGAAAGCGAGTTGACCAGCGGCATAAAAGTAATTGATAGTAAGCTGGGCGCCCGTGCGGCCAAGTACCAGGCGCCAATGTTTATGCTATCGCTAAACAAACAGGCCGACGAAACCAGCGGCGAGGTAATTGCTGCGACCCTGGCGTGGACGGGTAACTTCCAATTTCAGTTTGAGCTGGATGAGCTGAACAGTCTGCGGGTAATATCGGGCATTAACCCCTACGCGTCCGAATATCATTTAGCGCAGGGCAAAACTTTTACTACCCCGGCGTTAATATATACCTACAGCACCACCGGCAAAGGCCAGGCCAGTCGTAACATGCACACCTGGGCACGTAACTACGGCGTGCTGGATGGCAAACTGCCGCGCACTACCTTACTGAACAACTGGGAAGCCACCTACTTCAACTTTAACGAGGAAGTGTTGGTGAACCTGTTTGATGGTGCCAATAAACTAGGCGTAGGTTTGTTTCTGTTGGATGATGGCTGGTTTGGCAACAAATACCCGCGCGATAATGATAAAGCCGGCCTGGGCGATTGGGAAGAGAACAAAACCCGCCTGCCGCATAATATTGAATACCTGGTAAAACAAGCTGAAGCCAAAGGCATAAAGTTTGGTATTTGGATAGAGCCCGAAATGGTAAACCCCAAAAGCGAACTGTATGAAAAGCACCCCGACTGGATATTAAAGCTGCCCAATCGCGATGAGAACTACCAGCGTAACCAGTTGATACTCGACCTGACCAACCCAAAAGTGCAGGATTATGTGTACGGCATTGTTGATAATATGATGACCAAAAACCCGGGCATAGCTTACATTAAGTGGGATTGCAACCGTACCATGAGCAACACCTACTCGCCATACCTGAAGGATAAACAATCGCACTTGTTTGTGGATTATACGTTGTGCTTATACAAGGTGCTGGATAGGATCCGCGCCAAATACCCGCACCTGCCTATTATGTTGTGCAGCGGTGGCGGAGGTCGCAGTGATTATGGGGCGATGAAGTACTTTACCGAGTTTTGGCCGAGCGATAACACCGACCCGCTGGAGCGTATTTACATACAGTGGGGGTATAGTAACTTCTTCCCGGCCAATACTATATCCAACCATATTACCTCGTGGAATAAGCAGACCAGCTTAAAGTTCCGCACGGATGTAGCGATGATGGGCCGCTTAGGTTATGACCTGGATGTGAAAAAAATGACCGAGGCCGAGATCAAATTTAGCCATGGTGCAGTTGACCTGTACAAGCGCCTGAGTCCGGTAATTTGGCAAGGCGACCTGTACCGCTTAATATCGCCTTACGAGGCTAATCGCGCGGTGTTGATGTTTGTGAATGAGGGTAAAGACAAAGCGGTGCTGTTTAACTATGTGCTGAATAAACGTTTCCGCGAGGTGTTTACCAAAGTAAAGCTGCAAGGCCTCGACCCGCAAAAGCAATATAAAGTGCAGGAAGTGAACCTGAATGAAGGTGCTAAAGCTACCGTGCCCGAAAGCGGCAAAACCTACAGCGGCGATTACCTGATGAATGTGGGGATCAGTCAGCCGGCCGGTAACGCTTTGCAGCAAAGCAGTAATGTGATAGAGATAGTGGCGTTATAATTTACACAGTAATCACAACCGCGTCATTGCGAGCGATAGCGTGGCGATCCCCGGCAAGCAGAGCGATAAGCAAATTAACTGTATAGCCGAGGATCGCTTCGTGCCTCGCAAAGACGAATAGTAAATAAAATGCTCTCCGTGCCCTTTGTGATTCACTCTTTTTGCCCGCTGTGGTTAAATTCAACATCATGCACAACAATTTCTTAACCAAAGTTTAAAACAAAGCCAACATATCTATGATTATTATTGTGTGTGACACTTTAATAAATTTGGATGGCTATGAGCTCTATACTGGAAATAACCGAAAATGAATACCTGATCAAGTTAAACCGCTCGCGATTCAATTTGTCGTTTGTGCGTAGTTTGTTAAAAATGGTGGAGTTTTCCAGTCCCGATGAGGATGATAAGCCTGCCGCACGCGCTACCAATAATCGCAAGGTAAAAGCGCACGCTGCATCATCACTTGATGACGACGATGATATTGAGATCCCCGACAGGCACATTGCCCCTGATCAAAACCATAATAACGAGCCCGATAATTTTGATTCGTTAGACGAGAAGTAGTTTGCTTTGCCAGTTTTCAGTCAGTAGTAGGCAGTTTGCTAGATCAAAGAATATAAAAAAGGAAAGCCTGTTTGCAATGCAAACAGGCTTTCCTTTTTTATGTGGTTTGCAAACTTTAAACTGCAAACTAAAAGTTCCTATATCCGCGCACTACTTGTTTATCCATTTGCGCCATTTGGCCTTTCATCATTTTTATCTGATCGGCCAGTAGCTTGTTTTTATCGTCTTTAGCGGCTTCTTGCAGGTACATTTGGGCTTCGCGTTTGTTGCGTTTAGCCATTGATATACCGGCAAGGCTTAACTTAGCCAGTGCGGTATTATGCGACATGCGCATACCCAGGGTTAACGATTTTTTGAAGTATTTCTCCGATTTCAGCGGCGTTTTGCGCGATTCGATCAATCCCATCAGCAGATTATAATAACCCCACTGGCCTTTGTGCAGTTGTTTTTCGTAATCGGTAATTTTTAGCAGGAACGCCTCGGCTTTCTCCGAGTTTTCTTTACGCAGGTAAAACTGGGCGATCAGCATATTCTCGTTAAAAAAGAAGCTAAGTAATACCAAACCTCCTAACAACAACACTAAAATTCCCCAACCCCAAATACCGAAGCCAGCCATAGTAACGGCCGCCCCCATGATCACACACGCTATAATTAAACGAACAATATTTGACATAATTTGCTATACCTATTTAACAGGCTGCAAATATCCGTTAATTTGCAGTGTAAATCAATAGCGAACAATAAATATGTCTGTAGCATTAGAAGCATCGTGGCTGAAAGTTTTAAAGGCTGAATTTGAGAAGCCGTATATGGTCAACCTCAAAAAATTCCTGCAGCAGGAAAAGGAAGTCGGCCAGCTGGTTTACCCCAAAAATGCCGATATTTTTAACGCCTTTAACAGCACACCTTTTGATAAGGTAAAAGTGGTGATACTTGGGCAAGACCCTTACCATGGCCCTCAGCAGGCGCACGGACTGTCGTTCTCGGTACAGAAGAGCATCGCTATCCCAAAATCGCTTATTAATATTTATAAGGAACTGGCTACCGACATTCCCGGCTTTACCAAACCAGCCCACGGCAATTTGCAGGAATGGGCCGATCAGGGCGTGCTACTATTAAACGCCACCCTCACCGTACGTGCCAGCGAAGCCGGCTCGCACCAAAAAAAGGGCTGGGAGCAATTTACCGATGAAGTGATCAAAATCCTATCCGACGAACGCAAAGGATTAGTGTTCATATTATGGGGGGCATATGCCCAATCAAAGATCCCGCTTATCGACGCCAATAAACATCATATTATCAAGTCGGTACATCCATCACCACTATCGGTAGAGCGCGGCTTTTGGGGTTCGAAGCCATTCTCGAAAGCTAACGCTTATTTAATTCAGGAAGGGGAGACGCCGATCGACTGGCAGGTGCATTAGTTTTTTGATTTACTGATTACTCCGAAAATGATAAACATGGATTCATTAGTTTTAGTTAAATACCAAGTGAGGTTTAAAAATGAAATTTACGGAGGCGAGCGCTTTCCTAAAATGTTTTGTAAGTGGGTCAGGACGATTAATGATTATTTAACTGAATTATTAGATTGTTGGCAGAATATAGATGATATTGATGAATATTTAATTCCTGGACTAAATGAAGGTGAAACAGGTTCTGAAGGTGTTGCTGTTTATGTCAAAAATAACACCGCTTATTTTTATAATCTATTCAAACCTGATTTTTCTAACTCATCGGCAGATTACAACATGCCATTAAATGATTTAATGTAAATAATTAATTTGTGGAAGGAGTTTTTGGCGCAGCCACCTTTAAACGGGGCAATAGTTTAAAATCCTATCTAACGCTAATGCCCGGTCAAGCGTGTCACTTGACCGCATGTTTTTTATGAGCGTCCCGCTCATTTTTGCGACGAATGTAAGCGGAACGCTTAAAGTGATTTTCAGTCAAGCGGCACGCTTGACCGGGCGGCGTTATGTTGATGTGTCTTCTATAAGTATTAGCCACCATTTACCCGATTTTAATTGAAATAGGTGAGTTATCATTACTCCCGTGTCTTCAATTGTAATATTAACGGCACATGCGTTGTTTTTTATTTTGCCAAATTTTAAAATGTATTTCTCCTTTTTACCACTAAGTAAATCGGTGTATTGCCATTTGTCTTTAGTAATAAATATCTTTTTGCGTTTATCGTATTGGTCAATTTGAATAACTTTCACAGGGAAATTTATTCTTGAAAATTGAAATGCTTTATCATGTTCAAACTTCTTAAAAAAAGCATTGAAATCTTCGCGTTGTTGTGCCTGGCCCCGGCCCATGCCCAATAGTAAAACAGCAAATAGTGTTATTAAACTTCGCAAACCTGAACTCTAATTAACTGATCTCCAATAACTGAGCGCTCCGCGCCCTAATATTCCAACGGCACTATCGGTTCCTTCTTACTAGTCGACATGATCATCATTGTTTGGAAGGTTTTTACCACGGGGATGCGGCTTATCTTTTCCATGATCAGTTGCTCGTAGGTTTTAATGTTGCTTACATACACCTTCAGTAAAAAGTCGCACTGGCCGGTTACGTGGTGACACTCGGTTACTTCTTTAATGTTCTTTATCTCATCCAAAAAGGTTTGGATGGTGTTCTTCTGGTGGAAATCCAGCGATATCTGGATAAAGGTTTTAATACCCAGTCCCAGCTTTTCCTCATCTACAAGGGCATGGTAGCTTTTAATGTATTCGGCGTTTTCCAGCTTGCGCACACGCTCAAGTGTAGGCGCAGGGGAGAGGCCGATCTCGTTAGAAAGCTGCAGGTTAGTTATCCGGCCGTTTTCCTGTAATATCTTAAGTATCTGTAAGTCGGTTTTATCAAGTTCAGTTGCCATAGGGGAACAAATATACGATTTAACGAAATTAAATTTTTTATAACAGCCTTCCAACAAAAAATAATTTTTTTCGTTGATTGATTTTTAGGTTAGTCTAAATTTTTTATTAGATTTGTTTAAATGCACACGTTTACCGAAGAGAACTACCTGAAAACCATATACCATTGCTCGCTGGCATCGGGCAGTGTAAGCACTAACCAGCTGGCGGCGGGCACCCATACCAAACCGGCTTCGGTAACCGATATGTTGAAAAAACTGGCCGATAAAAAGCTGATCAACTACACCAAATACCAGGGCGTAACGCTTACCCAAGAGGGCGAGCGCATTGCCCTGGGCATTATCCGCAAGCACCGTTTGTGGGAGTACTTTTTGGTAGAGAAGCTTGATTTTAAATGGGACGAGGTACACGACATGGCCGAAGAACTGGAGCATATCTCATCGACCGAGTTGATAGACCGCCTGGATAAGTTTATGGGTCACCCCAAAAACGACCCGCACGGCGACCCCATACCCGACCGCGACGGACAATTTAAACAGCAGGCGCTAAAACCTGTATCGGCATTAAACGTTGGACAAAGCGGCGTGGTAACCGGCGTTGGCGATCACTCGCCCGCGTACCTGCAATACCTGGAAAAAATTGCGCTGGTATTGGGCACGCCTTTAACAGTGATAGAAGTGATAAATTACGATAACTCGGTAATGCTGGATATAAACGGCAGCCGCCTAAACATTAGCCGCGATGTGGCAAAAAATTTACTGGTAGCAATATGAGCGATAAGCATACCCGATCGTTAGGGAACGTACATAACACGGTTGATACCAACAAGGCAACCGGCTGGAAACGCTTTTTGGCCTTTATTGGCCCGGCCTACCTGGTGAGCGTGGGCTATATGGATCCCGGTAACTGGGCTACCGATATTGCCGGCGGCAGTGCCTTTGGCTACAAGCTCATCTGGGTGCTGCTGGCATCAAACCTGATCGCGTTGCTGCTGCAATCGCTGGCGGCGCGGCTGGGTATTGTGCGCGGACTTGATCTGGCGCAGGCCAGTAAGCACTCATACCCGCGGTTTGTTAACTTTTGCCTGTATATACTGGCGCAAATAGCTATCATAGCTTGCGATCTGGCCGAGATCATTGGGATGGCCATTGGCTTAAAACTGCTTTTTAACCTGCCGCTGATCTGGGGCGTGTCGCTCACTATTACCGATACGGTGCTTATGCTTTGGCTAATGAACAAAGGCATGCGTAAGCTGGAAGGGTTTATCGTGTCAATGATCTTTATTATCGGTCTGTCGTTTTTGGTAGAGATGTTTATTGTAAAGCCCGATGTGATCGAGTTGGCTAAGGGTTTTATACCCAACAACCTGTTTAAAGGCGATAAGATCAGTTCGCAAATGCTGTACATCGCCATTGGGATAATTGGCGCAACGGTAATGCCGCATAACTTATACCTGCATTCCAGTTTAGTACAAACCCGTAAGGTGACCCGCACCAGCGAGGGATTGAAGACCGCTATAAAGTTCAATTTTTTTGATACGTTTATCGCGCTTAACCTGGCCTTTTTTGTGAACGCGGCCATATTGATCCTGGCGGCCAGTGCATTCTTCCGTAACGGCTATTTTGAGGTGGCCGAGATACAGGATGCCTACAAACTGCTGGAGCATATTTTTGGCGCTACGGCACCGGTATTATTTGCTATAGCGCTGATCGCTTCGGGACAAAGCAGTACCATTACTGGTACGCTGGCCGGGCAGATCATTATGGAAGGCCACATTAACCTGCGGGTTGAGCCCTGGATGCGCCGCCTGCTTACCCGCTTGCTGGCTATTGTACCTGCAGTGTTCACCATTTTGTTTTATGGCGAAGATGCCTTGGGCGACCTGATCATTTTAAGCCAGGTGGTATTGAGTTTGCAGTTGGGCTTCGCGGTTATCCCGCTGATCCACTTCACGTCCGATAAAAAACGGATGGGCGAGTTTGCCATCGGTACCAAAACAAAAATTGGCGCCTGGGTAAGTGCCTTGCTGATCGTAGCGCTGAACGCTAAACTGGTTTTTGAGCAAATTGTGAGCTGGATAGCCGGCAACCCCAATGGCGTGATTTGGATATACGGCTTGGTAGTGCCGCTAGTTATCGGCATATTTTTGTTGCTGATCTATGTATTCATCCGGCCGCTGCTGTTTAAACATTACGATAAACCAGCCTATGTGCCGCATGGTATCGCATCGGCCATTACCGAGCTGGATGCTATTGAGTATAAGCACATAGCGGTAACTATCGATTTTTCAAAAAACGATACCGACTGCCTGCGCCACGCCATTATGCAGGGCGGTAAGCATGCGCAATACAGCCTGATACACGTGGTAGAAACCGCTGGCGCGCGCTATTACGGCGGCCAGGTAATGGATAACGAGACCCAAAGCGATTTTGATAACCTTGACGTATACGTGGCCGCCCTGAAAAAACTCGGTTACAAAGCCGAACCGCAAATTGGCTACGGCACCGCCGCCAGCGCTATTGCCGACATTGTGAAGAAAGAAGGGGTGGATTTTATTGTGATGGGATCGCACGGGCACAAGGCTTTGAAAGATTTGATATTTGGCACCACAGTAAACTCGGTACGCCACATGGTGAATGTGCCGGTGCTGGTGGTAAAGCCGAGTAAGTAGCGCCTCACCCTGCCTCCTCCGGGGGAGAGGGTTCTGAAAGTATAGCTTTAGCATTTGTTGCACAACCGCTCATTATAAACCCGGTCGAAGTGGAAACCCCGCAAGCGCATCCGTTAGCTAACGGAGGAGCGCGGAGTTGCAGCGAAGAACGGGAACAACCGCCTGATCCGGAGGCATTGGCATTGCTTTTCCAATTAATTAAACGAATAAAGCGACGAAGAGGGTTTACCGCAATTTTTATTAACTTTATTTAATGGCACCGACATACAGAAAACGAATAATAAAATTAGCCCTTATTTGCTTAGTTGGTTGTGTGGTTATTGGGGTAGGCATAGCTATTCCTTCCCAAAAACAATATCTACATTCTTTGATTTGCTTGATTGGGACCATCATTATTGTGATCGGGCAAATTTTAATTGTTGTAAATGCTACAAGGGCGTCTGCTGACGAAAAAAGATCAGACTGAGGCACTACCAAAGAACAAACGTCCTCAAATAAATTATTCGCATATTTGCGATCCCAAAACGCGTATTGATGAGCAAGGATAACATCTACATAAAAAACAAACAGGCTTATTTTGAGTACTTCATATCTGATAAATATGTGGCCGGGATAAAACTGTTAGGTACCGAGATAAAATCCATACGCGAGGGTAAAGCCAACTTAAGCGACGCTTTTTGCACTTTTATAAACGGTGAGTTATATGTGCGTAACCTGCACATCAGCGAATACACCTACGGCTCGTTCTACAATCACGAGCAAAAGCGCGACCGGGTGTTACTCCTCAATAAAAAGGAACTAAAAAAACTGCAAACCCGCGGCGAGGAAAAAGGCTTTACCATTGTGCCCCTGGCTTTATTTATAAGCGAGCGTGGCTTTGCTAAACTGGAGATAGGTTTGGGCCAGGGTAAAAAGCTATACGATAAGCGCGAGACCATGAAAGAGCGCGATACCAAAGTAGAGCTTGACCGCGCTATGAAGCGCTAGCGGGCCTTTTTCGGCGTCTAGGCTTTTTCTGAATTTTCATCCCCAACGGCGCTTTCAATATGTGCCCCTGCATGCATTTGCTATCTCAAATAACATGCGCCCCCGTAAAAGTCTACATTTTTACTGGTCTATATTATCTTTAATGATCGTTGTCGCTTTATTTGCTATCGTGACGTTTTTTGGCGATACCCGAGCAGGCCGATAATATTTTTGAAATGTTTACCCCGGCAAAAGCGGTCACCAATGGTGAGCAGCCATTTGGCCTGAGTTTATCTATAAGCTAATTGTTGAAGGTCATGGTGGCAAATATGGTTTGAAAGCACGGTAGCACAGGCACTACGTTTGATATAGAAATACCGCGTTAATTAGTGTGTTTTTTTAAAACATTTTGGTTTAAAAAGTATTTATACCATTCAAGTGTTTAACCGGTTTATTTCTGTACATTCAAATTAAATATAGCCCTGGTCAATTTAATGTATTCTCAGCCCGAAGTATCTTATCCTGTTCCTGCTAACGAGGAAGAGCGCCTTGTTGCCCTGAAGTCGTACAATGTATTAGATACTGCCGAGGAGAAAGACTTTGACGAGCTTACCCTGCTGGCATCGGCCATTTGTCAAACCCCGGTAGCGCTGATCACGCTTGTTGATGAGGAGCGCCAATGGTTTAAATCGCATCCGGGCATACCAAATACCCAAACCCCGCGCGAACTGGCCTTTTGCAGCCATGCCATTGTGAACCCATTTGAAATAATGGTAGTGAATGATGCCCGCGAAGATGAACGCTTTGCAAACAACCCCTTAGTAACCGGCGATACCAAAGTGATATTTTACGCCGGCGTACCGTTGGTTAACGAAGATGGCCACGCCCTGGGCAGCCTATGCGTAATAGACCACGACCGTAAAGAGCTAACCGACGAACAGCAGAACGCACTGAAAGTACTGGCCAGCCAGGTTATGAATAAACTGGAACTGAAACGCAAGGTAGCCGTTTTAGAGAAAACCAACCAGGAGTTGCTGGATGCTAACGTATTTATCCAAAAGTTTGCCAGCATGGCCGCACACGATCTGAAGAATCCGTTGAGTAGTATATCATTATCATCTCAAGCGCTAAAACTGCGTATAAAAAAACTGCAGGATGACGGCTGTGAGCGATTGGTAGACCTGAACATTACTTCGACCAAACGGTTGCTTACGCTGATAGATGAGATGCTGGAATACTCAAAAGATCCGGCAACGCTGGTTAATAAAAAGCAAAGGGTTTTTTTACACGATATTTTAAATAATATTACTAATACCCTTACCCTGCCCGAGGGATTTATCATTAATATCCCGAAGGAAAGCTACCAGCTAAATACATCGGTAGTGGCCCTTGAGCAGATATTGAGTAACCTGATCAATAATGCGATCCGTTATAATGATAAAAAGGAAGGGTATATCAACATCGCCTTTACGCAGGATGAGTATTTTTACCGGTTTGAGATCGCCGATAATGGCATAGGCATAGCCGAACAGCATCACGAAAAGATATTTGCCAACAACGTTACCCTAAAAGTGGTAGACCGTTACAATAAAAAAGGCACCGGCATTGGCCTGTCAACCGTAAAAGGCCTGGTCAAAGCGCTCGATGGCAGCATCCGGGTGCAGTCGACAGTAGGTGAGGGCACTACCTTTTTTGTGACGATAAAAAAATAGCCTACGCTTAGCTGTTTTTCTTAGCCGAGAGCATCATCACAACACCACCAACGATCAGTATAGCGCCCGCGTACGGCGGCCAGTTAATGGTATGCTGTTTATCTGCCGATACCTGTATTGGGCCGGCATCGATCACTTTTTCTTTTTTAGTGTATGTAAAGCCTGTCCATATTAGCATTAATATGCCAATGGCTATAAGTGCAATTCCAATAGGTCTGTTCATTTTTGAGTTTTAGTTTTCACTCAATAGAATATGCGGGAGGGGCGAATTGTTTTAGCCAACAAATATAACCCCGTCATTGCGAGGAACGAAGCAATCTTTAAGCTACGTAGGTTAGCTATGCAAATTGCCATTTGAGTGTAGAGATCGCTTCGTGCCTCGCAATGACGTCTACGGGAAAATTACGGCGTGGTCAACGCTACCGGCAGTATCTTCCCGTTAAAAAAGCGGTGACCGGTCAAGGCAAAGTCGGCAATGTATTTGCCCATCTCAAACGCCATCACCGGCGATTCATATCCCGGGAAGGCTTGCTCCAGCATTTCCGTTTGTGCCGAGCCAAGGGCCAGGCAGTTCACTTTAATGTTGCGGTCGGTTAATTCAAGTGCCAGGCATTCGGTAAGCGTATGCAAAGCCGCCTTACTGGCCGAGTAGGCCGACAGCCCGGCAAATTTTGCACTGCCCTGATAGGCGCCCATGCTGCCTATGTTTACAATATGTGCGCCATCGGCCATCAGGGGTAGGGTAGCCTGTATCATGCGCACATGGCCAATGTAGTTGCTTTGCAGCATCTCCACAAAATCACTTTCATCCAGATCGGTAAAGTGCTTGTTTACCAGTACACCCGCGTTGTTGATCAGTATATCTATCTTCCCTTCAAAGCGGGTTTGTATAAATTGCTGCAGGCCGTGGTAATCATCGTGCACAATATCAAAAACCAGCGGGTACAAAACCGCGTCGGGGTTAAGCCCTAAAGCAATCTCCAGCAAACGCGTCAACTTATCCTGCGATCGCGCCAAAGCGATCACCTTATGCTTGCCCGACAGGATCAACTCTAATACCGCCTCAAAACCAACACCGCTGCTGGCACCTGTTATAATGATGTTCATAGTTTAAATGGATCGATCAATTTTACCCGGTCGCCAAGCTTTATAAAATCATCGGTGTTATTAGTAAGTAAGGGGAGGCCTTCAACTAATGCCGTTGCATAGATAATAGCATCGGGAAGTTTGATGCGATTTTTAGCTCTTAGTCTAATAGTTTCTTTTGCAACACTATCAGATAATGAGATTATTGGTAAAACACTGCAAATATCAGCCAGTAATTCGTGCTCAAATTTATTTTTAAAAGGATAGCCTAAAGCTTCAATTTGTGTGATGACCGAGATCTTTGCTTCTTCTTTTAATATAGCTTCGAGTGAAAGGGTGTGTTTTGACAGATAGATCAGCACGTTAGTATCAAAGATCACGATCCCATTCCTTTCTTATTTGGCGTTGCCATTCGGCAGGATCTTCAATGTCCTGAAATATATCTTTTCCTTTCGCAGTATCTAATATTTTTTTTAATTTTTGATACTGTGTCTGCGGCTCCGCAACTTGATCAGTGAAATTTTTATGTACAAATTCAGCCTTAAAAGATGCAGCATGGAGGACTTTTTTTAATTCGTCTTCCGTTCCATCTTCAATAATTAACTGTACCGTTGTCATAACCTAAAGTTAGCAAAAAATATTTCAAATCACCAATTTCTGCTCCACCGGGTGTTTGATCAGGTAAAATCCATCGCTGATCAGTTTCTTTAATTCAGGTTCCTTATCTGCCTTATCCTGTAAAAATGTCCTGACCTCGGTAGCTATTCTCGGCTCGATATTTTCGTGATCTAGGATCTCCAGTATTTCCATGGCGCATAGCCAGTCGTCGTGGTGGTTTTTTTGTAGTTTATCCCAGGCGTTGCCTAAAAACTCGTATCCGTTTTGATTTTGCCGGCAATCGCGCACTTGCTGGTACAGGCGGTGCAATTCGCGGGTGCGGATGTCATATTGAATGTGGTGGGTGCCGGTGGTTGATTTATAACTGATCTCCTCAAAAGCCTCCTTATCGGCAGCCCCGCAAAATACCGAGGTGATCAGTTCACCCACGGCCATATCATAAACGCCCCAGCTTGGGTCGAACAGGGTGTTGCCGGCAACGTCTTTTACCGTACAATCTACAAAAGTGATCAGTTGCAGCTTGCCGTTGTTAATGAGCAAGTTTTTGACTTTGCCCGTTACCGTGATACCGCTCTCAAAAACAAGATCGGTTGTGTTGCCTTCTTTTATACCGACTGCCAAAAGCTGATCTTCTACAAAGTCCTCAAGCGCCGTACTGTGACCTTTTAGCTTACCCACCGGCGAGCTAAATCCATCTTTATGATAATTTTTGCCATGGCCTTTTAGTTGCTTATTATTAACCGACAAGGCTGATGGCCCGGTTGTTTTGATGAACGATGGCAAACCTTTATCCTGTTTAATTTCAGTTACTGTCCCCGATACTTGTAAACCCGAGCTGTATTGAATAGTGCAAGTGTTTTTGCTATCGATAGCTTTTTCCAACCCATATACGCCGCCTTTGCGGAAGGCCATGGTATTGGCAAATTCCTCCAGTACATCGATCAGGTTTTGGAAGGTGGGGGTTACAAACAGCTGCGGTTGCTGCTTGGTAATATCGTAGCTATATTTCAGGGCATCTATAGTGTATGGCAGCTTTTTCACTTCGGGCAGCATACAACTTACGCTTTCGCCGATAGAGGAGAGCAGGCCGGCGCCATATATTTTAGGCTCATCCAGGGTGCCGATCAGGCCGTATTCCACCGTCCACCAATGCAGGCGACTTAAAAGCGCCATTTCTGATGGCGGGCCCATATTTTCCTGCCGGGTGGCTACCAGGTCTTCGGCGGCTTGAAGGTCGGTTGGATCGGCATCAGGCATTTCTTTTAGGATAGATAAGGCGCGGATGGCCTCATACAGTTCAAAATCCTGTGCCGAGAACATGGCTTTGGCCCCTATCGATCCAAAATAACTGAGGTACTCGTGGTAATCCTTATCGGCAATAATAGGCGCGTGCCCGGCCGATTCGTGGATAATATCAGGGGCGGGGGTGTATTCAATATGCTTTAACTGGCGAATATCAGCCGCTATCACCAGCACCCGGTAAGCCTGGTATTCCATAAAAGCGGCGGGTGGGATAAAGCCGTCGACCGTAACCGCTCCCCAGCCAATTTTGCCCAGTGCATCGTTCATTTCCTGCAGGTGGGGAATGGTCTCGATAGTCAAACCGGCTTTTTGCAGGCCAGGGATATAGGGATAATAAGCGACATCTTTAAGGTAACTGTAGTTTTGGCGCATTACGTAACGCCATACCGCATGATCAATAGGTGTGTAATGCTCGTATTGCTGATTGACAATAAATTGCTTTAAATGCGCGGGTAGCGCAGCCACCTGCGGATTGCCAAAATTGTTAAAGGAACTCATTAAACTGGTTTATATACTTGGTGTATAACGCCAATTTAGTGAAATGGTTGCGTGGCTTCCAAATTTCGGAATATGATTCTGATATGAGATTTTAAATCGAAATATTATTCCGATTTATTGCTATTTTCCAAATGCGGTTCGGCTGATTTAGGCAGGCCTTCCTGCAGGCGGCTGGGGCGTATCACGTAGTAGATACCCAACAAGGCTACTATTAACGATATCAGGTAAAACGTCCCGGGCAAAAACACCGCAAGGCTTTTGTCCATCGGGAACCAGTTGGTTAAATAAGTAAACACTGTTTCGCGAATGCCCGCCCCCCCAACACTGATCGGGATAATGGTTGCCAGTGCCGATATCAGGAATGATAACAGGTAAGGCGAAAACTTGCCATCGAAATTTTGGCCGAACAGTACAAAAACAATGGCGATCACCTGGAAACCCTGCACCAGTATAGCCTTCGCATGTGCTTCAAAAAAGTAACGGGTGTATTCTTTAAAAAATTTGTAGGCTACAAAATAATAAATGGCCGAGCCTACCAGTAATATGCTTAAGGGAATGCCGATATGAATATCAATTTGAGGGATCAAAAATATCAGTCCCACAGTAATTACGCCAATAGCCCAAAGTCCGCTTAACCTATCAAACATAATAGCCCAAAAAACTTTTTTACCGGGCAGGTTATATTTTTTGTGCAGCAGGTATATCTTGTATCCATCGCCACCTATGCCGCCGGGTAAAATAAAATTGTAGAACAAGCCTAACAAGTATAGCCTGAAGTTAAAACGCGCGTCGAGCTTTAGGTCTATCGACTTAAAAAAGCTGAGCAACCGCCATGATGATGCTACCATTGAGCAAAAGAAGCTTAACAGCGCGGCACCCATCCACCAGTAATTGGCATTGATAAGGCGTTTCTTCACATCGGCAAAAGGTACCTTCCTAAAAACAAAATATAGCAGTACAGCGGTCACCGCAATTTTTAAAACGGTTTTGGTGATGCTCCAAAGTTGCTCTTTCCAGGTCTTCTTCGGCTGGTATTCTACGGCTTCTTCTATTTCTGTCATGGATGGCGCAAAGATAGTTATTTTTTGATCTCGCTGATTTTGATGTGTGATTTCACCGATTTTATGAGGAGATCTCACCGATTCTGACGACACAAAAACGAAGTATGGTAACTTTTGTTGTACAAGTAAATATGTAATCGCACCGTAATCTGTGAGATCATCCTATCATCGGTGAGATCAAAACATTACTTTTGCGCAAAATTTTATCGGTTTATTATATGAGCAAGGTTAAAGTTGGACTGGTACAGATGACCTGTACGGCAGATAAAGCACAAAATCTGCAAAAAGCAATAGTGAAGGTACGCGAAGCCGCCGCTAAAGGTGGGCAGATCGTTTGCCTGCAGGAGTTGTTTACATCGTTATACTTTTGCGATGTTGAGGACTACGATAATTTTAAACTGGCCGAAAGTATCCCCGGCCCATCAACAGATGAACTGCAAAAAGTAGCGGCCGAACTGGGTGTGGTGATCATCGCATCGCTGTTTGAAAAGCGCGCCCAAGGGGTTTACCATAACACTACCGCCGTGCTTGATGCTGATGGCGCTTACCTGGGCAAGTATCGCAAAATGCACATCCCCGATGATCCCGGTTTTTACGAGAAGTTTTATTTCACCCCCGGCGATCTGGGTTATAAGGTTTTCAAAACCAAATTTGCTACCATCGGCGTGCTGATCTGCTGGGATCAATGGTATCCTGAAGCTGCCCGCATCACCGCTTTAATGGGTGCCGAAATATTGTTTTACCCAACCGCCATTGGTTGGGCCTTAACGCAGGATGAAGCTACCAACACCAAGCAATACAATGCCTGGCAAACTATACAGCGCAGCCATGCCGTAGCTAACGGCGTACACGTAGTAAGCGTGAACCGGGTAGGTGAGGAAGCCGGCGTAAAATTCTGGGGCGGATCTTTCTTTGCCGATCCCTTAGGCGAGATACTGCATCAGACTACGGTTGACGAGGAAGAAGTGATCGTAAAGGAACTCGACTTGGATAAATCGGATTATTACCGCAGTCACTGGCCGTTTTTAAGGGATCGACGAATTGATTCTTATCAACCGATAACCAAACGCCTTTTAGATAACGACTAAAATAGTCCATGGTCGATGGACCATAGACCATAGCAAAAGCAATGGCGTTTAAGTTTGAAAATTTACAGGTTTGGCAAAAAGCATTGGATCTAACTAATGAGATAGCCATTCTAACTAAGAGTTTTCCGAAAGAAGAACTTTTTATACTCACATCCCAGATCAAACGAGCCGCCGATTCTGTCGTATTAAATATTGCTGAAGGTTGCACCGGCCAAACAAATGCAGTGTTTAGTAACTTTTTAGGATATGCGTTACGATCAGGTATTGAGGTTGTAGCGTGTCTATTTATTGCAAAAAGGCGAAACATAATTAGCGAGGAAGATTTTAAGCGATTGTACAATGAGTATCAAGCACTAACAAAAATGCTCACCGCTTTACGTAATACTTTATAAACTATATATGAGCACCAATCCATCTACCATGGACTATCGACCATCGACTATGGACTTGCCTTTAGGCTTCACCTTCCCTGCCGAGTGGGAGCCGCACGTTGCTACCTGGCTGAGCTGGCCGCATAAGGAAGAGTCGTGGCCGGGTAAAATTGGGATGATCTACGGCAAGTATGCCGAGTTTGTAAAGGAATTGACCAAAGGTGAACTGGTGCGCATAAACGTAGCCGACGAGCAAATGCAGGCTTTTGCCCGGCTACAGCTTGAAATGGTGGGTGTTGACCTGAGTAAGGTGGAGTTTTTCCAGTTCCCCACTAACGATGCCTGGTGCCGCGATCATGGTCCGGCATTTTTGGTAAATCGCGCTACTAAGCAAAAGGCCATTGTTGATTGGGGCTACAATGCCTGGGGGGGTAAATATCCCCCGTTTGATCTGGATGATGTGATCCCAACCAAAATTGGCGAGCGCTTTGGTTTGCCCGTATACCATCCCGGTATTGTGATGGAGGGTGGCTCGGTCGATTTTAACGGGGCAGGTACCCTGTTAACCACTACGGCCTGCTTGCTTAATCAAAACCGTAATCCGCATTTAAACCAACAGCAAATTGAAGGTTACCTGCGCAATTATTACGGCGTGGAGCAAATACTTTGGCTGGGCGATGGCATTGTTGGCGACGATACCGACGGCCACATTGATGATATTACCCGTTTCACCAACGCCGATACGGTGCTTACCGTGGTTGAAGAAAACAAGAACGACGATAACTACCACCTGCTGCAAGAGAACTTGCAAACCCTTAAAACCATGCGCCTGCTCAACGGCAAGCAATTAAACGTGGTTGAACTACCTATGCCCGATGCAGTGATCTACGATGATCAGCGCCTGCCGGCATCGTACGCTAATTTCTACATCGGTAATGCATCGGTTATTGTGCCTACCTATCGCTGCGATAAGGATGATAAAGCGCTGGATATTATTCAGCAATGCTTCCCCAATAGGAAGGTCGTGGGGATAGATTCGACCGATATTATTTGGGGATTGGGCAGTTTCCATTGCCTGAGCCAGCAGGAGCCCGCGGTGTAAATGACATTAGGTTTTTACAAATGCCTCCGGACGGAGGCTACCTGTTTATAGCATGAAAGTGTTGTGGTGGAGGGTAGCCCCGTCCGGGGCATTTTTTCTTTTTTTGGGTTTGCTATAAACGGGTGATCCCCTCCGGGGACATGAACTAATATAGGGTGAATTGAATGTTTTCTAATCCAACAACGGGAACCTTGCCTGCACAAAACTTAATATCTCCTCGCCATCTTCCAGGTTCGAGTAAAAGATCCAAATGCGCCGGCCGGTTGATTTGGAGGTAAGCACAATACGGTAGCGCATGGTTTTTGGCGTGCGGCCAATTTTATAGCCTGCTATATCATTTAAAAATAACTCGCGCACCCCCAAAAAGCTGGATGCTTTAATGCTTACCGGGCTAATAATTACCCTTCGCGATGCCACAATGGGCAGCGCCACAAAAGCCACTAACATGGGCGCGGCCGCCACCAGCAGCCACTCGGGCTGGCCCGAATGGTTGTATAAAAAAAGGCACCTTACCAAACAAGCTACGGCCAGGGCCATAAACACGTACATTACTATAATAACCCTCTTAGTGGTGTGGTACTCTTTTTCCATTAATTTAGTTTTGGTAGGGGCAATATAAAAATTAGTGAGGAAGAATTTAACCACAAAGCCCACAAAGATATTCACAGAGCGCACAAAGATCTTAAAAAATATACCGGGAAGTATCAAAGCTTATCAGCCTGTCTTTGTTGTGCGCTTTGTGGTTAAATAATTCCCGGCCAATTTTTCACCGACATTTCTGCCTCGTTTACCGATTTGTTTGATGATCCTGCCAGTTAGCAGTTTGTAAAAGTGTGCTATTATATTAGTTTTACATCAGCAATTTATTTATACAATAACATTAGATCATGAGTATCGAACCACAATATCCTAACCAACCCCGCAATGGCAAAGCGCTTGCTGGGGTTATACTTTTATGCATAGGCGGCGTGTTGCTGCTGCAACAGCTTAGCTGGTTTATTTTCCCCGATTGGGTAATTAGCTGGCCTATGTTTTTTATAGCCCTGGGTGTTTACTTTGGCGCTAAAAACAACTTTCGTAAGCCTTTTCCAATTGTACTTATTGTAATAGGCGTAGTAAACTTGGCCGATGATATTTTCCCGGCCATAAATATTGACCGCGTGATTTGGCCCTTAGCCATTATTGCCTTTGGAGCCTGGATGATCATGGGCCGTCGTAACAATAAAAATGCTGATAAATATAAAAACGTAGATTTTGCCGGCCAGCAGTATGCCAACCCTTTTGATCCGCAACCTAAACCAGCCCCGGCTGCCAACCCAAACTTTGATCCAAACGCACCCGCTGCTGATGCAGGCCCAACATACACCCCACCGTTTATGGGCGATGACCATATCGACACCGTATCGGTTTTTGGCGGTGTTAAGCGCACCATCCTTTCTAAAAATTTTAAGGGCGGCGAGATAGTCAACATTTTCGGCGGTACCGACCTTGACCTTACCCAGGCCGATATTAACGGCCATGTAATTGTGGAGATCACGCAGCTGTTTGGCGGTATAAAACTGATCATTCCGCCGCACTGGCAGGTAACGTCGGACGTGGCCGCTGTGTTTAGCAGCGTTGATGATAAACGCCGTAACATGGGCGTGCCCCTAAGCACCGATAAAGTACTGGTGATAAAAGGGGTGTCCATCTTCGCCGGGGTTGATATCCGCAGCTTTTAACCTAATAACTAATCTTGCAAAACTATAGCGATGGGGTTAATGCCCATCGCTATTTATTATAAGCGATGTTAAACCCATCGCCAATAAAACATTAACTGACAACAACCTGTGAGCAATCAAATATCGGCATCTGTAAAACTGGACTGGGCTTTTGCCGGCTGCGGTGTGGCATGGTGTGTTTTGCAAACGTATATCGTCCATAGCTTTGGGTTCGATTGGTATTTAGCAGGTACCGATGGGGTGGTGAGTACCATATTGCTTACCGCCGCTTGCTGGTTAATTAACAATAACCTGCGCTACTATCAGCCGGGCAAAGGCAGCTATATTAACCTGTTAATTTGGTGCCTGGCGTTGGCTGGTGCCAGCATGGCGGGTAGTCGCTGGTTTCTGCCCTTTGTTTATAACGATGCGGTTTACCTTAAATTTCTGTCGCAATCTATCATTATCCGCTTTTTCACTAACTTTTTGGCTATTGGCTGGATGGCCATGATCAGCCTGGTATGGTACGCCCAGCTAGATCATAAAGAGAACGAGAAACGCAAAGGCGAAGCTGAGCGCCTGGCCCGCGATGCCGAACTCTACAACCTGCGCCAGCAACTACAGCCCCACTTTTTATTTAATAGTTTAAACTCCATTAACGCGCTGATCGGCTTTAAGCCCGACGAGGCCAGGAAGATGATCCACCAGCTGTCGGACTTTTTGCGGGGCACCCTTAAAAAAGACGACCAGCAAATGGTGCCCCTTACCGAAGAATTAGCGCATTTACAACTATATTTGGACATTGAAAAAGTGCGTTTCGGTCATCGGTTAAATACCGAGATCAGTTGCGATAACCAATGCGGCACATCATTGCTGCCAGCATTATTATTGCAGCCTATTGTAGAGAATGCCATTAAATTTGGCCTTTACGATACTACCGATACCGTTACCGTAAGCATACGCGGCGAGGTGGACGAAGGTTACCTGGTGATAATGGTGCAAAACCCTTACGACCCGAAAACCGCCCGCCCGCGTAAAGGCACCGGCTTTGGGTTAAGTGGTGTACAACGCCGTTTGTACCTGCTGTTTGCCCGTAACGATCTGGTTGAAACGCACAGTGGCGACGACATATATACAACTATTATAAAGGTACCGCAGGTATGAAACGTGTTTTAATTATTGATGATGAGCCTTTGGCCCGCATGGTGGTGCGCGAGTATTTGCAGGGTATTGATGAGATAGAAGTGGTGCAGGAATGCGGCGATGGCTTTGAAGGCATAAAGGCCATTAACCAGCATAAGCCCGACCTTGTTTTTTTGGATGTGCAGATGCCCAAAATAAACGGCTTTGAAATGCTGGAACTGTTAGAACAGCAACCTGCGGTGATATTTGCCACCGCGTTTGATGAGTACGCCATTAAAGCCTTTGAAGCCCACGCGGTGGATTACCTGCTAAAGCCTTTTAGTAAAGACCGCTTTTTGAAGGCGGTAGAGAAATACCTGGGCCAAACGCCCGCCCAAACCCAAAAGCAAACCGAGCAACTACTGGAAAGCCCCGCTATGTCGCCCGCGCAAAATGAGCGCATTGTGGTGAAAACCGGCACCAAGGTGAAAATTATCCCTGTGCATGATGTGCTGTACCTGGAGGCTGATGACGATTACGTAAGCATCCACACGGCCGAAGGTTCGTTCCTTAAGAATAAGACCATGGGCTTTTTTGAGCAAACGCTTGACCCGCGGCACTTTGTACGCGTGCACCGCTCATACATTGTAGCCATCCCCGAAATTACCCGGATAGACCCTTACGAGAAAGACGCGCACCTGGCCATTCTGAAGTCGGGCGCTAAAATACCGGTTAGCAAATCCGGCTACGCTAAGTTAAAGCACGTGCTGGGGATATAGATTGGTCAATTCGCTGCGCTGTCATTTTGCCTTCGGCGTCATTAGGTCATTCGCTGCGCGGTCATTTAACATCATGTCATTGCAAGGTGCGCCAGCGACGTGGCAATCTCGTAGTACGCTGATCAAGCTACGAGATTGCCGCGCTATCGCTCGCAATGACATATTGTTTTAAATCATCACCCCTTACTCTATTTCAGAGTAACTTATCAGTTAATTTTTTAACTATAACAAAACCTATATGGTACTGATGCCGTAAATAGTGGTACAAACCTAACAGCCCCAAGCTTTTAATTTGTTTACTATCAGTTACCTAAAAAGTGGATACAGCATTTATTAACAACAACATCAGAAAATTAAGAGAAAGAGATTACATAACGCAGGAATACATGGCCATGCGTTTGGGCATTAGTCAAAACACCTACAGCAAAATTGAGATAGGCAAAACCAAACTCACGGTTGAAAAGCTGATCGCCATTGCCCTCATTTTAGAAGTTAACGTTGCGGAGTTATTGAAGCATAAATAGAGTATCGTCATTGCGAGGAACTAAGCAATCTCTACACACAAAGGTCGATTTGCATAGTCGTTCTGCATAGCGTAGAGATTGCTTCGTTCCTCGCAATGACGGAAGAATGTTAATACAATAACCTGAAGCGGATAGTTTGCTCAATAGCCTTTAGTTCATCTAACACCTGGGTATCGTAACCGGTATTTACGTCGGTAATTACATACCCTATTTGGGTGTTGGTCACCAAAAACTCGCCAACGATGTTTATGTTATGGCGGGCAAACACATCGTTAATTTTGGCTAGTATGCCCGGCACGTTTTTGTGTATGTGAATTAAGCGGTGGGCGTTGCTTACACGCGGTGGCTGCAGATCGGGGAAGTTACAGCTGGTATGGGTTTTACCCTCGTTCATAAAGGCGATAACGCGTTTTGGGATAAAGTCAAAGCTACGCGGGTTATCCTTCGGGTCGTCAAAAATAATAATGCCGTTCTCGCAGGCGGTTTCGGCCAGTTTGCGGCTTTGTATCTTGCCAAAGCAGCCTATTACTTTAAGGCGGCCAGCGTTTTCCAGTTGCTCGGGGGTGGGCTGGTTGGCCTCATCGCAAAACAGTACGCCGGCTTCCTGCAGGTACTTATCTTCAATGGTATCTTTTTGGCGGATGTTGTAGCCTTCCTTGCGCATTTGCGATAGGGCTTCTTCATCAATGTTACCTATCACCAAACACTTAATACGGTTTTTGGGGTAGGAGATAGCACGCGGCAGCTTGTTAATGTACAAAAACTCGTCAAAGCTGGGGGTAATATGGTCGGCACGTTCGGTTACCGATTTGCGCTCGATATTTTCGGTATAAGCAAAAAACTTCTTGATCATCCCCGATTCGCGCAGCTGGAAATCAGAATAGCCATCGCCGATACCAAAAATGGTTCCGGGCAGGTTCAACTCTTTAAGCAGCTTTACCTTACCACCCTCTTGCGATAGTGGGTTCTCCGTATCGTAACCAATGATCTTGCCATCCTCGTCAAACACAAAAGTATTAGCGTAGATGTTCTCTTTTTTAATATGGTACTCGGTTACCACCGGGATAATGAATTCCTTAAAGCCACCCGATACGATCAGCACCTCATCGGCATGGTTTTTAAAAAAAATACTATTGCGCGAAAACGAGGTAGACACCTTCTTTTTTAAATGGGTGATAAGTTGTTTCAGGTGATCGCGGTTGGCTTCCAGCAGTTTTACACGCTCGGCCAGGCTCTCGGTGAACGACAGGCGGCCTTCCATACTGGCGTTGGTAAGGTCTTCAATTTGCTGATAGATCTTTTCGCGGTCGGGATGGCTTTTTAGCGATATGCGGGCCAGTTCATCCAGCGCTTCAACCTGGGTAAACGTACTGTCAAAATCAATAATATAATATTGCCCCATGGGTGTGTGAAATGGTAATGCCCGGCAAAAATGCAAAATTTGCCCATAGGTTTATCAACAAAATGTGATTGTGGAGAATGAGTGTCTTAAGTTAGCAGTGGACAGTTAGCAGTTTGCGGTAGGTAGTAAGCAAGCATCATTATAAGCGCAAGGTTATTACCCTAAAGATAACTGCACACTTCTAACTGCCCATTGCCACCTGCCCACTGCAAACCGCCCACTGCAAACTGTTACTTAGGCGCATTAGCCTCGTCTATATAAGCTATTTCAAAAAGGTGGCCGTTCGGGTCGTAAAAGTTGCGGCTGTACATCCAGCCATAATCGCTGGGTTCGCGGTTGGGGCTTCCGCCCGATGCCAGGGCTTTCTCTGCTATCTCATCTACTTTCTCACGGCTTTCAACCGAAAGGCAGTTGATCACGCCGCTGGTTTTAGTGGCGTCGGCTATTTCTTTATCAGTAAATCCTTTGTAAAAAGACTCGGTTAAAAGCATAAAGTAAATAGTGTCGCTAACGATCATGCAGGCGGCCTGCTCGTTAGTAAATACGGGGTTAAAGCTATAGCCAAGTCCTTTAAAAAAGTCCATTGATACGTTAAGATCTTTAACAGGTAGATTCACAAAAATTTGAGTTGCCATGTTGTTGTATGTTTTAAATTGATAAACAAAGGTACGGCGGCATGTGCTAACCTATGCAGTATCAATGCGACAAATTAAGGGGGGTATCCGGCCAAATTAAGCCTGTGTTCATCATTTCATCAGTATTTGAAAATATCATACTATTATATCCTGCGCAAATACCTTTATATTAGTAAAACCAATGGGAGCGCATCCGTAACAAAACACACGTTCTTTATAAAATTGTTGTGGCGAATACGGCGTAATTAAAATATTTTACATAGTTTGCTTCGTGTTTTAATAACACTATCAACATAAACCAATAAAAACGGCCAATAATTAGTACCACATGATCGGTCGGCTGTTTTAAATTTTGGTTGATTTGATCTTTAATATGTTCATAGACAGTGAATTGTTTCCTGAAACTGCCACGGATAAACCTTCAACTATTTGGGGGAAAGCCAATTTAAACCCTAAGTACAACTGTGTTTTTGACAAATAAAAAACTAAACATCTAAATAAAAATAAACCTTTTTTATGGATAACATTACCAATAAACCTACCGATCAGCCTAACGATTCGTCAAGGCGCGATTTTCTGAAAAAAGGCGCCATTGCAGCAGCCGGTATTATGATCGTACCGCGCTACGTGCTGGGCGGTAAGGGCTTTATTGCCCCAAGCGATAGATTGATCATTGCCGGCGTAGGTGTTGGCGGTAAAGGCCAAAGCGATATTGCCGCGTTCGCAAAAAGCGGTAAGGCCGATATCGCTTTCCTTTGCGATGTTGACGACGCCCGCGCTGCAACCACTGTTAAAAACTTCCCTAAAGCCAAGTATTATAAAGATTGGCGCGAGATGTTCGATAAAGAGTCGAAAAACTTCGATGCCGTATCGGTATCAACGCCCGATCATAACCACGCTGTAATTACCATGGGTGCCATGCAATTGGGTAAACACGTGTACGTGCAAAAACCAATGACGCACGACCTTTACGAGGCCCGCGCGCTTACTGCCGCTGCTAAAAAATATAAAGTGGTTACCCAAATGGGTAACCAGGGTGCATCAAACGATGGGCCGCGCCAAATGAAGGAGTGGTACGATGCCGGCCTGATCGGCGATGTACATACCGTTTACGCCTGGACCAACCGCCCCGTGTGGCCGCAAGGTATTCCATGGCCGGGTAAAAAAGCCGATATCCCAGCTACTTTAGATTGGAACTTGTGGTTAGGCACCGCCCCGCAAAAAGATTTTGTAGAGAAACTGGTACCATTTAACTGGCGCGGCTGGTGGGATTATGGTACCGGCGCACTGGGCGATATGGGCTGCCACCTGATGGAAGCACCATTTAGCGTACTGGGCTTACAATATGCTAAAGAAGTAGAGGCCAGCGTAGGCTCGGTTTATGTGGATGAGTTTAAACGCGGATATTTCCCTGAAAGCTGCCCGCCATCAAGCCACGTAACGTTAAAATTCCCTAAAACCAATAAAACCAAAGGCGATGTTACCGTACACTGGATGGACGGTGGTATACAGCCCGAGCGCCCGGTTGAGTTAGAGGCTAACGAAACCTTTGGCGATGGTGGTAACGGTACTTTGTTTATTGGTACCAAAGGCAAAATGATGTGCGAAACTTACAGCGCTAACCCAAAGCTATTGCCGTTAACCCGTAATGCCGATATTAAAGTGAAGCAAAAATTTGCCAGGGTGCCGGGTGGTGCCAACGGCCACTACGCCCAATGGGTTGATGCTGCCATTGCCGGTTACGGCAAACAGGAAGTAAGCTCGCCGTTTGAAATTGCCGGCCCGCTTACCGAGGCTTTGCTAATGGCTAACCTGGCTATCCGCAGCTTTGATATTAAAAAGGCGGTTAATGGTAAGGATACCTTCCCTGGCCGTTACATGAAAATGCTTTGGGATAACGAGAACATGAAGATCACCAACTTTGATGATGCCAACCAGTTTGTAAAACGTACCTACCGCGAAGGCTGGAAACTTGGCGTATAAGTCAGGGCGTTCAACAAAATAATTAACCCTAAAAATGATCTTAATAGTCTGCATTGTACAACACAGTGCAGACTATCATTTATACCTAAAAGTATGGCAAACAAACAAAACCGCCGGTCGGCAATAAAGGATATTATCACAGGTACGGCTGCCATTGGCGCGGCGGGTGTATTAACATCTTTTACATCAAATGCCGAGGAGCAGCCTCAAACTATGGAATTAAAAGGAAACATCAACCACTCGGCCTGCCGCTGGTGCTATAGTACTATTGAACTGGATACCTTTTGTGCCGAAGCTAAAAAGCTGGGCCTGACAGGTGTTGACCTGGTTGGCCCTAAGGATTGGGCTACGCTTAAAAAGCACGGCCTGCACAGTACCATGTGCAACGGTGCCGAAATTAATTTGGTTGATGGCTTTAACGATAAAAAGTTCCACGCGCAATTGTTTAAGCAATACTCGGAGATGATACCGCAGGTTGCAGCTGCCGGATATACCAACCTGATCTGCTTTAGTGGCAGCCGCCGTGGCATAAGCGACGAGACCGGCTGGGTTAATTGCGTGGAGGGCCTAAAACCACTGGTTGCCCTGGCCGAAAAACACAAAGTGGTATTGGTAATGGAGTTGCTGAACAGCAAGGTAAACCACAAAGATTATCAGTGCGACCGTACATCGTGGGGGGCGGAGTTATGCAAACGCTTAGGATCAGAGAATTTTAAGTTGCTGTACGATATTTACCACATGCAAATCGACGAAGGTGACGTGATCCGTACCATTAAAGATAATCACCAATACATTGCACACTATCATACCGGCGGTGTACCCGGCCGTAACGAAATAGATGAGAGCCAGGAGTTATATTACCCGGCCATTATGAGAGCCATTGTAGAGACCGGTTTTAAAGGCTACGTAGCGCAGGAGTTTATCCCTAAAAACCCGGATAAGCTGGCATCGCTTAAAAAAGCCATACAAATTTGCGATGTATAGCGTTTAACATCCAAACCAATTTAATATAACCATCTATATATATGACCAACAGAAGAGATTTTATCAGGCAAACGGGATTACTATCGGCGGGCTTACTAATGGCAAAGCCCGATATGCTGTTTGCTAAACCGGCTAAACTAAAGATAGGCCTGCAACTGTACACCATGCGCGATCACATTGAGAAAGATGTAAAAGGCGTAATTGCAGGCATTGCCAAAGCCGGTTATACCGAACTGGAAACCTACGGTTTCGACCCTGCTAAAAAGACATTTTTTGGCTGGACGGCTAAGGATTTTAAAAAGCTGCTGAGCGATCATGGCATTAGTTCGCCAAGCGGGCATTACTCGGTTGATACGTATTTTAAAACCGGTAGCGATGCCGATCAGAAAGCCTACATTGAAGCGGCGCATGCTTTAGGTCAGCAAACTATTGTGGTGCCTTATCTGGATGAGAGCTTCCGTGCAACCAGTCAGCAATTTAGCGTAGCTGCCGATAAGGTGAACAAAATTGCTACCATGAACAAAGCCGCCGGCTTAAAAACCGGTTATCATAATCACGATTTTGAGTTTAAGGTGATAGATGGTATTAAGTTGTACGATGTGTTGCTTAAAAACACTGATCGGGCCTTAGTCACTTTTGAAATGGACTTATACTGGGTGACCCGCGCGGGGCAGGACGCAGTTAAAATGTTCAAAGCGCATCCCGGTAGGTTCAGCGCCTGGCATATTAAGGATATGGATAAGGCCAAGCACGAGATCAACACCGAGGTAGGTACCGGCACGGTCGATTTTAAAAGGATATTTAAATACCAGCAGCTATCGGGCGTGAAACATATTTACATGGAGCAGGAAAATTTCTCGAAAGATGCCTACGCCAGCATCACTCAAAGCGCATCGTACATTAAAAACACGTTATTAAAATAGTAAAAAATGAAACGTTATATATTATTGGCTACCATGGCTTGCGCCGCATTTGTTGCTAAAGCGCAGGATAAGCCAAAACCACAGGATACTGAATTTTACACCCCCGTACCGCCAGTGGTAACCCCGGGTGCGGTCAACTCCAATGCACCGTCGGATGCGATCGTGTTGTTTGACGGTAAGAACCTTGACCAATGGATAAGCAATAAAGATGAAGGCGGCCCCGCCAAATGGAAGGTTGCTGATGGCATAATGACGGTTGATAAATCGACCGGTGGCATCAAGACAAAAAGATCGTTCACTAACTATCAATTACATATCGAGTGGCGCATCCCCGCAAATATTACCGGCGAAGGGCAGGCGCGTGGTAATAGCGGCGTGTTCCTGGCCTCGATAGGTAAAGGCGATGCCGGTTACGAGTTGCAGGTGTTGGATTCGTACAATAACAAAACCTACACCAACGGGCAGGCGGGCAGTATTTACAAACAATCGCCCCCATTGGCTAACCCTAACCGCAAACCGGGCGAGTGGCAAACTTATGATGTGATCTGGACGGCCCCCACTTTCAACACCGATGGCAGCCTCAAAACCGCCGCGCGTGTAACGGTATTATTTAACGGCGTATTGGTACAAAACAATTACGAACTGACCGGCCCAACCTTGTACATCGGTAAACCGGCTTATACGCAAGCACATGGCGCAAGCCCCATTATGCTGCAATCGCACGGTGATAAAAGTGAGCCGATCAGCTTCCGTAATATTTGGGTGAGGGAGTTGTAGCTGTAATAGCTGATGGTATGAATTTACTAACAGCGAATAAAAAGTGTAAACCCTGTGGTTTTTATAATGGATTGATGGTCAATATATTATAAAAAACTAAATAAAAAAGTGTTAACTTGTGTTAACCCTTGCTTTGCAATATAATACCATACATTGGCAAGGGGCATAAAATGAATTATAGCGAATGAAACTGAGATTAGGCATGATAGGTGGTGGCAAGGGCGCTTTTATAGGCGCGGTGCACCGCATAGCTGCCCGTATGGATGGTGACTACGAACTGGTTTGCGGTGCCTTTAGCAGCAATGCCGAAACATCAAAAGCCAGCGGCCAGATGCTGGGCCTGCCCGAGAGCAGGGTTTACGGATCGTACACCGAACTGATAGAAAAGGAGCAGCAACTGCCCGAGGATGAACGCGTACAGGTGATCAGCATTGTGACCCCCAATCACGTACACTTTGCGCCCACTAAACTGGCGTTGGAGAGTGGCTTTAATGTGATACTGGACAAGCCGATGACCTTCTCGTTAGCGGAGGCTTTGGAACTGGAAAAGGTGGTTGAAATAAGCGGCAAACTGTTTTGCTTAACGCATACCTACACCGGCTACCCCATGATCAAGGAGGCTAAGCAGTTTATAGCATCGGGTAAGTTGGGTAAGGTGCGTAAGGTATATGTAGAGTATCCCCAGGGCTGGCTAAGCGCCCCCGAAGAACCGGATAACAAACAGGCCACCTGGCGCACCGACCCTAAGCAAAGCGGCATTGCCGGTGCCATGGGCGATATTGGTACCCACGCCTTTAACCTGCTGGAATATGTAAGCGGTTTACAAGTAACTAAGCTTTGCGCCGATATTAACATTGTGGTAGAAGGTCGCCGTTTGGATGATGATGGTGCGGTGTTGCTTAAGTTGTCTAACGGGGCAAGCGGCGTATTAATGGCTACCCAAATTGCCGCCGGCGAAGAGAACAACGTGAAGGTACGTGTATACGGCGAGTTTGGCGGACTGGAATGGCAGCAAAGCGATGCCAACACCCTGCAGGTAAAATGGCTGGATAAGCCGATGGAGATATGGCGCACCGGCGCGGGTTACCTAGGCAGCTACGCGCAGCATAACCACCGCACACCGCCCGGCCACCCCGAAGGATATCTCGAAGCATTCGCCAACCTGTACCACAATTTCGCGCTTTGTGTAAAGGCCCAGCTAACAGGCGAGCAAGCCCAGCCCGAATGGCAGGACTACCCCGGTATTGAGGATGGCGTGCGTGGCATGGCGTTTATTGAAAAAGTAATTGAATCAGGAAGATCCGACCAGAAATGGGTCGACTTAACTATATAATTTAAGCATGACAACAGTTAAAGGCCCCGCGGTTTTTATAGCGCAGTTTATAGGCGATAACGCCCCGTTCAACAGTTTAGAGTCCATTTGCAAATGGGCTGCCGACCTGGGTTTTAAAGGCGTACAGCTACCCACGCTTGATGACCGTTTCATCAACCTGAAACTGGCTGCCGAAAGCAAGACCTATGCCGATGAGGTAAAAGGTAAAGCCAATGCTGCCGGGGTGGAGATCACCGAACTATCTACCCACCTGCAGGGGCAACTGGTGGCGGTTAACCCCGTTTATGATGAGCTGTTTGACGGCTTCGCGCCCGAGGGTTTGCGTAAAAACCCAAAAGCAAGGCAGGAGTGGGCGGTACAGCAATTAAAGTATGCGGCAAAGGCATCGCAAAACTTAGGGCTGGCTGCCAGCGTAACCTTTAGCGGCGCGCTGCTTTGGCCAATGATGTATCCATGGCCGCAACGCCCTGCCGGACTGGTAGAGACCGGATTTACCGAGCTGGCTAAGCGCTGGGAGCCGATATTGAACGTGTACGATGAGCACGGCATTGACCTATGCTACGAGATACACGCCGGAGAAGACCTGCATGACGGCATCACTTACGAGATGTTTTTGGATAAGGTGAATCAGCACCCGCGTGCCTGTTTGCTGTACGATCCATCGCACTTTATATTGCAATGCCTGGATTACCTGGAGCATATCGATATCTACCACGAGCGTATCAGGATGTTCCACGTTAAGGATGCGGAGTTTAACCCGACCGGCAGGCAAGGTGTATACGGTGGCTACCAAAGCTGGGTTGACCGCGCCGGCCGCTTCCGCTCGCTGGGCGATGGTCAGGTCGACTTTAAATCCATCTTTAGCAAAATGGCACAGTACGATTACAAGGGTTGGGCTGTGCTGGAGTGGGAGTGTGCCTTAAAGCACCCCGAAGATGGCGCACGTGAAGGTGCCCAGTTCATCAAAGACCACATTATCAGGGTAACCGATAAGGCGTTCGACGACTTCGCCGCCTCGGGTACCGATCAGGCTTTCAACAACCGAATATTAGGCTTATAATCAAATCAAACAATAAAAAATAGTAATGAAAAAAAGTATCTTATTTCTTTCTTTATGCATCGGTCTTGCGGCCTGCGGTGGCGCGGGTTCATCTGGCGGCGGTGCCGATACAGCTAAAACCGCGAAAGCCGATCCGGCCACTGCCGAGGCTGCTTCAAAAGGCGAGGCGCTGATGGCCACGTCTGATTGCAATACCTGCCACCGTCCCGATACCAAACTGGTTGGCCCGTCATTTAAAGATATTGCCAATAAATACACTGCCGATGATATTGACCTGCTGGCTACCAAAATTATTAAAGGTGGCTCGGGCAAATGGGGCGATGTACCAATGACCCCGCACCCCGCCCTGGCCGAAAGCGAAGCCAAGCAAATGGTACAGTACATCATGACCAAAAAATAGAGAGAAGAACCAATACTAACCAATTATAAACCTTTAACCAATTGTATAAATGAGAGCCACAACTACAATTAAATTGTCAGTTATGATGTTCCTGGAGTTCTTTATCTGGGGCGCATGGTTTGTGACATTAGGGCCGTTTTTAGGTAACACCCTTAAGGCCTCGGGTGCCGAGACCGGCTCGGTATTTTCAACCCAATCGTGGGGTGCTATTATAGCGCCTTTCATTATCGGGCTAATTGCCGACAGGTATTTTAATGCCGAAAAGATATTAGGTGTGCTGCACATTGCTGGCGCCCTGTTAATGTACCAAATGTATAAGGCAACCGATATTTCGGTGTTTTACCCTTACGTGTTGGGCTACATGATATTGTATATGCCAACCTTAGCGCTGGTTAACTCGGTATCGTTTAACCAAATGAAAGATCCGGAGAAAGAGTTCTCTATCATCAGGGTATTTGGCACCGTAGGCTGGATAGTGGCTGGCTTAGCTATCAGCTATATCTTCCATTGGGATTCGCCCGAGGGTGTACAGCAGGGCTTGCTTAAAAATACGTTCCTGATGGCTGGTGTTGCATCGGCTATATTAGGTTTGTTTAGCTTTACCTTACCAGCCACGCCGCCAAAAACATCGGCCGGCGAAAAGGTAAGCATATCGGCTGTATTAGGTTTAGATGCCTTGAAGCTGTTGAAGGACAAAAACTTCCTGGTATTCTTTTTGGCTTCGATACTGATCTGTATCCCACTGGCATTTTACTACCAAAACGCCAGCAGCTTTTTAACCGATATTAAAATTGATAACCCGACCGGTAAAATGACCATCGGCCAGATCTCGGAAGTGGGCTTCCTGCTGTGCCTGCCTATCTTCTTTAAAAAGTTTGGCTTTAAATGGACCATACTGGTAGGTATGCTGGCCTGGGCAGTACGCTACGCGTTCTTCGCTTACGGCAATGCCGGCGACCTAAGCTTTATGATCATATTAGGTATCGCGCTTCATGGCGTTTGTTACGATTTCTTCTTCGTATCGGGCCAGATCTATACCGACTCGAAAGCCGGTGAAAAATACAAAAGTGCCGCGCAGGGAATGATCACCCTGGCTACTTATGGCGTGGGGATGCTGATAGGCTTTTACGTAGCGGGTTTAATATCTGATAGCTACAAAGCTGCCGATGGCGCGCACGACTGGAAAATGATATGGCTGATACCGGCCGGAATAGCCGCTGCTGTAATGCTGCTGTTTTTGGTATCGTTCAGTAATACCGATAAGGGTAATGCCTCGGCTGCCGAAAAGGTAGATATGGTATAATTAAACCACACGCTTATAAATAAGTCAAAAACCCATCAGAGCTAAAATTTTGATGGGTTTTTACGTTATGTGCTACATATAAAGGTTAACCAAATTGAAGAAAAGGGTAATTGTGGCGATGCTGTTATCAACAATTATTCGGTATTTAGTATAACCAATACCATCTTACGTAAACCAAATTATAAACCCGTTAAATGGAAAAACGCAGGGACTTTATAAAAAAGATGGCGATCACATCGGCAGGTGTGGTTGCGGGTAATAGCTTATTTGGCATGAGCGCCAAAAGTTATAATAACATTATTGGTGCAAACAACCGCATCCACATGGCTATTATTGGTTTGAACGGACGCGGTACCAGCATGGCAACCACTTTTGCCCAGCAAAAGGATTGCGAGGTAACCACCCTTTGTGATGTGGACACCCGCGTATTTGCCAAAGCGCTAAAAGCGGTAGCAGATGCTAAGCAGACTACCACTCCCGGTACCGAAGGCGATTGCCTCAAGGTATTGCAGGATAAAAATATTGATGCCATTTACATTGCCACACCCGATCACTGGCACGCCCCACTAACCATTATGGGTTGCCAGGCCGGTAAGCATGTATATGTAGAAAAACCTTTAAGCCATAACCCTAACGAGGGAGAAATAGCCGTAGCTGCCGCCCGTAAATATAATCGGGTGGTGCAAATGGGTGCGCAACGCCGTTCGGCACCAACACTTACGCAGGGGATAAACGAATTACATAACGGCATTATAGGTCGTGTTTACCTGGCCAAAACCTGGTATACCAATAAACGCCTGGCCACCTTTTTAAAACCTGGTACCGTACCTGCCGAACTGAACTACGACCTATGGCAGGGCCCTGCGCCACGCAAGCCTTACCAGGATGGATTGATCCATTACAACTGGCATTGGTTTTGGCACTGGGGCACCGGCGAAGCCTTGAATAACGGCACGCACGAGGTTGACGTTGCCCGCTGGGGACTGGGTGTTGAGTATCCGACAAGGGTAACATCGGTAGGGGGCAGGTATCAGTTTAAGGATGACTGGCAAACGCCCGATACGCAGATCATCACTATGGATTTCCCTGGGAGGGTATCGCTGATGTGGGAGAACCGCAGCTCGAACGGGCGCAAGATAGAAGGGCTTGACCGCGGCGTTATTTTTTACGGCGAAGGCGGCAGCCTGGATACCGGCGGCGATAGTTACCGTGTTTATGACCTGGAAGGGAAGTTGATGAAGGATGTGAGATCGAACACTAAAGAAGAAGCCGTGCAAGGCCGCAACACTGCCAGCGTTAGTTTAAGTATGGATAGCATGCACGTGGCCGACTTCTTAGATGCCTGCCGCACTAACCGCCGCCCCAACTGCGATGTGGAGACCGGGCACAAAAGTATACTGGGCATGCAACTGGGTAACATCGCCTGGCGCGTAGGCCGCGACTTACACATCGACCCTAAGATCGGCCACATATTGCACGATACCGAGGCACAAAAATTATGGAAACGAACCTATGAACCGGGCTGGGAGCCCAAAATATAATTGATAAACCAATAAATAAGATGATAAGATCGCTAAAGAAAACATTAATGGTAACCGGACTGGCTGTAATGGCTGGTGGGTTTTTAGATAACGCCAACGCGCAGAAAAAGGACTTGCTATTCCCCGAAGCACCGGGCATTGTATCATTTACCTACCGCAATAACTTTGCTAAGGATGTTCCGGCTACGCTGGATATTGTAAAAGGTAACGGTATTACCGATATCGAGTTCTCCAACCTTTTTAAACAAAAACCCGAGGACCTGCGCAAAATGCTGGACGAGCGGGGCTTGAAGTGCTCATCGTACGGGGTAAGTTTTGAGGACCTGACCACCAAAATTGACGAGGTAGCCGCGGCAGCAAAAGCCCTGGGCGCGCAATACGTACGCGTGGCCAGCATCCCGCATGTTAAAGGCACTTTTACTTTAGATAATGCCAAACTGGCCGTTGCCGAGTTTAGTAAGGCCGGTAAAATATTAAAGGACAAGTACGACCTGGGCTTTATTTACCATAACCACGGTTTTGAATTTGAACCTTACGAAGGCGGTACCTTTTACGATTACATTGTTAAAAACACCGACCCTAAGTATGTAAGCTTTGAACTGGATATCCTTTGGGCGTTTTTCCCCGGGACAAGACCCTGCCAAAATGCTAAATACTTACGGCAGCCGTTATAAAGCCCTTCACTTAAAAGATCTGAAAAAAGGTGTAGCCGGCAACCTTTCCAGCACAGTGGGATCCGAAGCTTGGAATTCACGTGACTTGAAGTCGCGGC
>JADMIO011301936.1_pt1 | contig 103940 bp, 72 predicted proteins | sample 8958161 | NCBI WGS metagenome assembly JADMIO01 (sample SAMN16585339, study PRJNA669376) | soil metagenome | isolation source: Crop rotation soil | place: USA: Cullars Rotation, Alabama | collected 2011
CCGAAGGTGAGCCAGTGTGATTACATTTGCGGCCTAACTGTGGCCAGTCCAGTTACGCTGGAGTCACTAGTATTTAGGTGACACTATAGAAGCGGCCGCGACAACTTGTCCACGTGGAATTCTAAGCTTAGGATCCCAATGTGCTGGAAAGGGGAAGCGGGTATGGAGATATCTATTTTGTTAGAACCTGTTTCCATTTTTTCAGTTTTTGGTTGTTGGCTAATAGGGTTTGTCTTAACAGCTTTATTGTCAGGGGTTGGCTCGATACTTAATTTATTGATAAGCGAATTGTCCGGGAATTTTCGATGAATATCTTCCAGGATAACACTTATTCTTATTCCTTCATTGGCGATCCAGTGCAGTTTTGCTGCGTCGATCTGGTCTCCTTCCTTAGGAATAATATTACCCTTCTTATCCAGATAATCACCATTGGCATTTTGATCGGCAACTCCCATGTGATGCAATGCCACCACCTGGAACTGGTCGTTGAGTACAGGGCTTCCGCTGCTGCCCGGGGCAGTATCAGATTTATACCAGATCGTAGTGGTCAGTATCTTCTCAAACTTATTCTCTCTTATGGAAAGCTGTTTGTAGTCCCCGTCGGGATGATGAATGATATTGAGGCTTTCTTTATCCTCATCTCCCAATTTTCCAAGGCCCGGGTCAAGAAAGAGATATCCTATATCATCGATGCTGAGTTGGCCTGTAACATCCATTTTTTCCACTGCTATAAAACAATAATCGAGGTCTTTAAAAGAATGGAAAAAAGTTTTGCTGTTCAGTCTGAAAGAATAATGCTGTCCAAGATTTCCCTGTGCATCCAGTTCGTAAAAAAATTGTATTTCGCTTTGCTGAACAGCGTCTTCGCTTTTGAATACATGCCAGTTGGTCAAAAGCAGCTCTGGTGACACCATGAATCCTGATGCATAACCAACGATCTTGCTGCCAGACTTTATCACAACCCGTCCTACTTTTCTTTTGGCGTTGAGGATCAGTTCAACAAAGTTGCTGTAAACAGAATCATTATCGCCTATTGCCCTGTCGTATGCAAAATCAAGAGGCTCTTTGTCAAGCGCCCTGATCATTTTCTTTCTTAACTCCTGGTTTTCCTTTGTACCCAGTATCTTACCCTTCGGAACATCATCGGGGATCGTTTCATCCTGGTATTCGGTTGCGGATTCTTCTGCAGGCTTTTCTTTCCATGAATTGTAACGTTTGCCGGATTCGTTGAGCTGATCTAAGGGAATTAAGGGCATAGCTGGAGTTTATATTATTAATTAAGCTACTAAGTACAAGAAAGGCAAAAGTTCTCGGATTTGCAAGGGTTAAAAACACATTTAATACAGGCTTCACGAGGAATTATTTACCCAACTACAGCTGACTACAAAATTTGATCACTGATGAGAAAAAATGATTTTGTTTAACGAGTGATAAGGCTCTATTATCATTCACTATACAAAATCAATAGCCTGTAGCCCTAAGTTCCTGTATTACACTTATATGCCTTTTAACTAATTTTTTGTGCGGCATGAAAAATGCAATGAGGGTTACGATAATTGATTATAATACTAACATTAAAACAAATTACTAACACTAAAACACAAGTTATGAAAAACGTTATTTTAATTTTATTGTGCCTGGCATCCTTGTCAATAACGGCGCAGGATAAAAAGAAGGATTGGAAATCCGGTAAAATGGGAATGCCGATGATGACAAATGGCGTCGGTGTAACATTCGTGAATTTTGATGCACTCAACAGTCGTATCTCCGGTTTTCCTCAATACAAGCCTTTAAAGAATTCGATCTTTACGATCTCGGCCGGTTCGATGCACGAAATGCACAATTTTATTTCGCAAATGACGGTTACAGCAGGAAGTACTTTAACCGGCGATCCTGATAAAAGAAGCAGCGCCGCCCGTATGTTGGGTGTAGGTATCGATCTTGGTTATGATGTTATACCTGCAGAAAGAGTAATGGTCTATCCCCTGGTAGGTATTGGTTTTGAAAAATACCACGCCGTGTTTTACAAAGATGTATCTGCTGTTGACTTCGATGATGTAGCAGCTTCACCTTCTGCACAGAACAGCATTCGTCCCGTGAAATTCAAAAATTCATTCATGACCTACAGGCTTGGACTGGGTATTGCATTCAAGTCTCCCAAGAATTCAAACAGCATAGGTATACAGGCAGGATATGTAGGTGGCTTTAAAGACAGGAGCTGGAACAGTACAGATGATCAATTGCTGACCGGTGCACCCGTTGATCAGTTACATCGCTTTGGAGTTTCGCTTGTTCTCACAGGCGGGATGATGGGTATGGGCTGCAAGAAGTAAAGAAAAATTATCACAGTAATTAAGGTATGGAATGATCCATACCTTTTTTTATTGCCCATACCTGGATGGGTACCTTGACAAAATGAAAAGGAATATCTACTTTGTGTGATCTTCAGATCCCGCTGCCTCTTATTCCCCGGAAAAATATCCCTAATACCAAAACCCAATACAATGAAACTTAATTTTTTTGCAGTAACCCTGCTCGCTTCATTCCTCATTCTCATTTCCCTTTGTTTACTGAACCGGCAAAATGACATCGCTTCCAATGGCAAAGAAGGTCGCGGCTACCTGGACTTCAACAGGGCCAGGCAGGCAGATGCTGCTGTTATCATGCAATACTGGAAAGCGGAGCCCACCCGGGCTTCCGCGGTAAAAAAGATGATCATTATTGATTATGCATTCATGATCGTGTATTGCCTTTATCTTTCTTTTGCCTTCCTGTATTTCCGTCGCAGGGCTGAAAACAGGTTCCTGAAAACATTATTTGGCATTGGATTCATCATTATTATCATTGCAACGGTCATTGATGCAATACAGGACTGGAAAATATATCATTTTATTTCCTCTTCGGCCACCGTACAGGATATGCGTACCTATACCAGGGTAAAATGGTGTGCACTGATTGCTGTCCTTGCCATATTTGTAATAACCATATTTCCCAAAAACTTTTTTAAGGCGGAATTCTGGCGGGGTGCGATAAGATACCTGTCGCAATTATTCAAATCATTATGGCTTTTCTTCCCGGGGATACTCTTCCTGCTCTTTCCTATATTTTGTTTCTGGTCATTGGGCCAGGGAAAAGATATCATGGCTGATTTCATCAATATCAAAGGAGAGCCGCATGAATCAACCTCGCATTTTGACCATACCCGTTTATTGTTCTTTATTGGCATTGCTTTCTGGGCCTATGTAAGCTGGTATTCTGCCAGGATCATTGCTTATATAAAAAAGACGAGGCAGGAACGAGATATGGAAAGTGTTAACAAGGATCATGATACAGCAGAAAAAGCATACAACAGTAATGCTCCTTTCTTTGAGATCGGTAAAACTTTCCTGGATGATTTTCCGCGGGGCATCGGTAATTGTTGCTTCCTGGTACTGGAAATAGCCATATTCCAATCCTCTATCATTAAAGGACCGATAACAGGATTGGCAGCCTGGCTCTTTTTTGCCTGGGCGATCGTCAGCTTTGTGTACATCAATAAATGGGTAGAAACAACGCAGTCGAAAAAGGCCGGCTTCAGGAAAACATTCTGGGGGTTGATGATCGCTTTTGGATTAGCCACACTTGTGATCAGCTTTACCGGAATGACCATCTGGGGGTTATTCATCATGCTTTTGTTCCTGCACGTGGTATTCATATTCTATATCAACCTCCGCAGGGTGATGATGGAAGAAGATGCTAAAACACAGGTGATAAGAATGGGAAAAGACAGAAAGATACTTGAAAGAATAATGGATTATTTCTGTGTACCCCGTATGGAGTCTGGCTATTTCCGATGGTTCCTCATTATTTGTATCATTGGTATTGCACTTTATATGGCCGGTATTTTCTGGCTGAATTTTTCCCGCAGCCTGGGGCCCTTCCCTTTTATCATCCTTGCATTTGCCGTGCTGCTTGCTTTCGGAAACGTGGTGACCGCTTTTTCAGTACGCTACAAACTCAATTTCCATTTTATATTACTGATGCTTGCTTTTTTATTGGGCACGAAGGAAACGCATTCTGTCCGCACATCTGAATTGAAAGAAAATGCTGTAAATGGCTACAATAAAAAACCTAAGCTCAAAGAATACCTCAGCGCTTGGTTGAATGAGCGCCTCGACAGTACTGATTCGAGATATGATATGTATTTTGTTTTGTCTAATGGTGGCGCTTCCCGCTCGGGTTACTGGACCGCTGCCGTGCTGGGAAAAATTGAAGATGCTTCATTAAAGGATTCATTGCCCGGTAGGTTCTCTGATCATATTTTTTGTTTGTCAGGAACATCCGGTGGAGGCGTTGGTGTTGCTGCATTCTTTTCTTTATTGAGGGACAAACAACAAAGGACGGATACATTATATTACGCTTCTGCAGTCTCGTTCCTGAAACAGGATTACTTTACCTATACATTCGCCAGGATGCTGGGCCCAGATTTTTTCAATTATATATTTCATGTTCCCCTGATGGATGACCGTGCCGGTGCACTGGAAAGTTCATTTGAAATATCTGCAAGCAACGGTGACAGCAAGCTTTACAAAGTTCCGTTCAATGATAATTTTTCATCATTCCCAGTCATGAAGAATGGAAAAACCTTTATGCCTGTATTGTTCGTGAATACAACCCGTATGCAGGATGGTAATCCAGGGGTGGTTACCAATCTTGAACTTGAAAAAGACCTCTTCAACAGCAGGATCGATGTGGTAAAGCTGCTCGATACTAACAGGGATATGAGCATTACCACAGCATCCATACTGGGAGCAAGGTTTCCTTATTTAAGTCCTGCGGGCAGATTACAGGACAGTTATTTTGTTGATGGTGGTTATTTTGATAATTCCGGTGCCGGTGCAGTACAGGAAATGATCAGGGGGATTTTTAATGAAGCAAAAAAGGATCCGGCAATAGGCAAAAAATTAAGCAGGATCAATTTCAGGATACTGCATATCATCAACAGTCCGCCGGGTGATGGTTTTGTGCCCGCGAACATTGTTGGCGTTGCACCTTTTAAAAACGATATTCTTAGCCCCGTACTAACCATCGTAGGCGCCTATGATATGCAAACCACCGTGAATGATAGGAGGCTTGTCAACTATATCAATGATCTCGATAGCGGCAGCAGGTCCCGTGCCCTTTACAGGCAGGTATCCCTTTATCTTACCCGTACAGAATGGGATGCAGATACAACTTACGAGCATATTAAAACAGAGCCGGGCTATGCGATGAACTGGTTCATGTCTGATACAACATTAAGAAGGATCGATAAAAGGCTGATGAATAATCCGGAAATAAAGTTCCTCTGCGAGTCGGTTAAATGGTGATTTTAATTAATCGTTTGAGTAGTTATTAATATCCGCTGGTGGATAGCGCTTGTCGTGGCGGTAAGCTTTAGCAAAGGGAAGGGTTCTTAAAAAATTTTGGCAACAAAAGCAAGGAAACCTATCTTTGCCGTCCTTTAAAAGACGGATCGGTAGTTCAGTTGGTTAGAATGCTGCCCTGTCACGGCAGAGGTCGCGGGTTCGAGTCCCGTCCGGTCCGCATGATCAAGACCAGAATCGCGCAGAACTGAGCAGGGGTGCGAACTCCATTTTTCAATTGCTCAATAATGCCCGGTTGCTCAATAAAATGCTCAACGATTTTCGTTGAGCATTTTTGTGAGCATACATGTAGAGTCAGGTCCCACGACTCAGGTAAAAAACTCAATAGAATTTTTCAAGTATTCCAGCTTAGCGCATCCGCGCCCGGTTTTGCAACCGAAGGCAAGGGTCGCAAGCGAGAACTTTGTAAAATCTATTGTTATGTCATACAAACAAAACGCTACAAGCGCCCCTGCCTTTATGGTCTATCCTAAAAAGAGGCATCAGTCCAGCCCTTTTGCTGAAATGTATATGCTGATTACTTACCAGCTCAGCAAATGCAACAAAAGCCTTGGTATCCGCATCGAAATGGAACAATGGGATCCACTGACTCACTCACTGAAATCAGGGTCATTACAGTGTCAGCAACTGGCTCAGAAGATTGAAGAGTACAAACAAAAAGTAATGGGCGCTAATTACATGATCACCCAGAACGGTGCTGAGGTCACTCTGCGGGAAATTCTTGATATGGCTTTTGGTAAGGAGGGGGGAAAAATCTATTCCTTGTTTAGTGTTTTTGAAGACCATATAGTTAAAATGGAAAAAATGCTTAAGCAAGGCCAAAGCAAGGCTAATTTGCACAAGCACCGCTCCTGCCTGCAGCACCTGCGAAACTATGTCCGCCAGCAATACCGCTGCAACGACATTCCTTTCTCCAGAATCAACCGTCAATTTATAGACGGGTTTGATTGTTACCTGAAAACCGATGCCGGTAACTGTCACAACGCCGCCAATAAAACCATACAGATCTTTAAAAAGATCTATACCATTGCCGTTGACAACCGGTGGACAGCCAGTAATGCATTTGCAGGACGCAGGCTGGTTTATCAGAAGGTAGACCGCCCCTACCTGACCAACCAGGAATTGGAAGTGCTAAAGAGCTGTGAACTCTCCTGCCAAAGGCTTATCAGGGTCAGGGATTGCTTTTTGTTCAGTTGTTATTCGGGTTTGGCTTACATCGATATCCTCACCCTGGAACGCCGTCATATTGAGTATAATTCATCCAGCCGCCAGTATTTTATCCGCAAGAAACGGGCAAAGACCGGCGTGGAATCGATCATACCGTTGTTTAAGCCAGCCGAAGAAATACTCAACCGCCACTGCCCTGAGTGGAAAAATTGTGCTTTTGACACCCGCCTATTACCTGTAATTTCAAACGTCCGGTACAATGTTTATCTCAAGGAAGTTGCTGCGTTCTGTGGGTTTAATAAAACCCTCTCATCTCACGTTGGACGACACAGTTTTGCTACTACAGTAACACTGGAAAATGGCGTTTCCATCGAAAGCGTTTCTAAAATGTTGGGGCATTCCAAACTGAGCCAAACACAGCAATACGCAAAGGTGACAGAGATAAAGATTGAAAAGGATACGCGGGTGCTTTTCAATATGCTTACCGATACAGGTCATGCTGAGAAAAGCAGGGTGATAGAACTTAAAACAAAAAATGTATGTTAGAGACAACGCTAGTAAGACATGTATATGATATTGAACTGGTTTCCCTACTTAAAACCTATGCCCAGGGGATCAGAAAAGTAACACTTGATTACGCGGATAAGACGCCTGAATATTTTATTGACCTGATAAAATTCCAGATCAATAACTACTGCGAGGGTAAGGGGATTACGTTTGTTGAGGAGTTACAAATCGTTGTTACGCCTGAAGAAGCAGGTCCCTATAAGGTTTTTCTTGGGCTGTCATTGATATTTTATGATGTGCATAAAATACGGCAATATCTAAATTACCATGAGAATCAATTCAACAGTTGCTCAAAGTCAACGGAGGAATTTCTCAATGTTGTGGAATTCCAGGTTGATGAAATATTAAAATTCAGCAGCCCCTTTGACAATTCAAAAAGACTTACCGAAGTAATGCGGTGGGTAGAGGATAAGCGTATCGCTATAAAAAATGAAATAACAAAATCTGCGGTTGATGCTGCAACCAAAGAATCCGAATCAGCAATTAAAAACGTCCCAGTTCCTGTCCCATCCCTGGATTGGGATATCCAGGCGAAGCCGCAATTACTAAGATTCTCAGACTTGTTATCTAAAAGGGGATACACAACAGCGCCTCTTGCATTTCGGGAGGCAATAATGTCCGGGAAAATTACAACCTGGAAAGCTAACATTGAATCTTGGGTTTATTTATTGTACCGACTGACGAGATCGCCGTACGGCTTTTTAACTTCACAGTCAGGGAAACGGCCATACTTCACAGTTGCCTCTCTCGTGTTCAATTTTTGCGATGATTACAAAAAAAAATCTAAGAAAATTAACTTCGCTTCGAAATTATCCCATGTTAGGAATCCAAAACTTATTAAGCACAGGAAAACCAGAGCAGATATAGATTTAATGCTGGAACAGGTATTCGGTACAGGCACAGTTTCCACATAATTCTGCGCAAGTTTTTGTGATAATGCTGTTATCATCACTTTCCAGGTGTTGCAATCCATGTTGACGGGAAATATCTTGCATGAAATACAATACCATGCATACCGATTCTATTGAGGCAAAAATTAATGGCTATCACAATGAAGGAGAGATAATAAAGCTTATTGAAAAGCACGCTCGCCCTGCATCAGAGATCATCCTTGACGATGTAGATCTGCGAAACCTTTTGAAGATTTCAAGACGCACTGCTCTTGAATACCGCAAAAAAGGAATTTTCCCTTATTACAAACTTGACGGAAAGATATTTTACGTCTTGGAAGAAGTCATCAATGGTATAAAGAAGAAAGGAGGTAATCATGGACAGTAGAATGTGTCTTTACTGCCAGAACAGCTTCATTCCTACCCATGGTAACATGGATTATTGCCCAGGAACAAATCATTCTTACCTGGCAAAGCTAGAACGCCAAACTGCAAGTCATATGATAGGAAATGACGCCAAAAAAGCCATTCAGAAAAATTATAGGGTTTTCCAAAATCTATTAGGAGATAAAAAGAGCATCGAAGTTGATCTTTTGACTGCTTTAAAACTCGGGTTTAATGATATCGGATATTTCGGTATGAGGCGGACTAACGATACCCAAAAGCAATGCTTTAAGGTCCACGATTGCTTTTTTCATTTAACATCTACTAATCCTCAAAAGGTTCAGATATGGAAGACATCAGCGAGTTAATGTCAGATACCGTTCCGCATGGACCAATAGAAATGGCCGGCGAATTAAAGGTTCCATCTAAATCTTCAGGCATAAGTATTGGAAAAGTTTTCGTAGTATTCGTTTTAATTAGTATTTCCGGGCTGGCAATTTACTTTGCATTCATTCCTCCCAAACCAAAATCTGATCACCGCCAGGTGGCTTGATTTCTGACTGCTGACCTACTGGGATATCTCCTATCATTAGCATTTCTTTTAATTTCTAAACATTATCTTTAATTCCAAAATATTAGCGTTTAGCTTTTCAGTGTAGTCGAAAACCGCGAAACTTTCAGAGTATACAGTTGAAAAAGCAAAATGCTCATGCACAGCGTGGGCCATTGCTTTCTGTATACAGGTGCTTCGCGGTACCTCGACTACGAAGGTTATATGTCCTACGCTTTTTTTATCTAGAATCTGCCTAAAGGGACTGCCGCAGTTAAACTTAAAGCAATGAAGCCCTTTCTCATCTTCATCACACTCTTTATTTCTACAAATCGGATTTATGCCCAGCAAGACAACTCAAACAGACCGGCTATTCCACAGTTAAACAGGATTGTCAAAGTTTATCCATTAGTTGAACAAGTAACCAAGAAGCTCAATGGCACTTTTAATGCGGCTTTAGGAGGTACTTCCCGGACATTGATTGAGATTTCCCTTCCTCCAGCAACTGTGGAATGGCACTATAGCTTCTCAACTAGACGTGATGGGACAGCAACCCAGAATCTGCAATTAGCCTTCCAATTGAACAGGATAGTATCAGCCTTAGTTCCAGGCTCAACAATATTTAACGGTCTATCAGAAACGGCGCTTAGCTCTATTTTAACACCGACAGGTAGCATTACGGCAAATATTTATGTGTTGGATGCAACTAACGCAAACGCCTTCAGTGCAGGGAAACCATTTACCTATTTTACGGGCACATCTGTTACAGATGCCACACAAGGCAGAAAGACAATAAGAGACTTAAATTCGGGAACATACTATATAGCAATACAAAACATAAATGTGAGGTCTGCTGTTTTGGTAGATTTCGAAGCGGCAGCTATACAATCGATAATAATACATCCTACTTCAAAAAGAGGAAGTCATTGATTACAAATCCTAAACGCAAGCCAAACTTAATATTGCTTGAGTGCCTCCGCACCACTGCTTGGGTCAAGATCAAATGCTGGGATTTTGTTTGTTCGGCCACAATGTTGGCAATGCAATGTTGGCTGTAGCTTTTTTTAATTAACAGGAGTCGCAGTTTTGATCTGAATTTTGAAATTCTTAAATCCAGATGGGGGATAGACTTTTTCTTCAAATTCAGTTGTACTATTTGGATTAAAGAATTTGTAAATGGTAATCTCCTTAGATTCTATTTCTGAGTCAGTGTCTGAAAGATATGTTAGAGTATAAACTGCATCTTTAAATTTTGCAATGCTAGCTGAGTTTTTAACCAATCCAGCAAGAAAATATCCATCAGTTTTTGTATGATGAAAAAGATCAGGCTTCTGTGTTATATTTTCTTTTAAATTGGCCCTAATAGTCAAATAAGCCGCTGGATCAGATTGTTCCTTTTCCTTTAATTCTTGTTTTAAATCCTCAACCGTTTTTGGTTTGGCAACAGAGTCCAAAGAAGGTGAACTTGACCTCGAATTTGAGTTGCAAGCGTGAAAAGTTGTAATAGCAACCGTCACGATAATTATTTGTCTTAATGTTTGCATATCAAGGCTATATTAAAGTATTAGAGTGTATAATAAAATTGCAGCCAACGTCCCGGTATTTGCGAAGTATAAAAATTAGAACTTCGTCAGCCTGAGTTGTCAACACGTTAAAGAAACGAAATTTTTCCTTTGAAAGCAAACCAGTTAGCGGCACTGGAAGCTAGGTCAAAATCCGCTGGCAGATGAGTAATGGTCAAGCTCATAACCAATGTCCTAGATGTGTACTAAAGTTAAAATTTTCTCCGGCAGCCCAATTACATCAAACTAATGTTAGGTGATGCTTTTCTTAAACCTCCTATCTAATAGGTTCAATTCACTATGAAAGAATTTATTAGATCTACTTCGTATTGAAGGTGTTGTAATTTGCAACTCATGCAATAACTGTGACTGTTCTTCTTTTGTTAATTGCTTCCAAATTTTTGGTGAAAAAAAAGTATTTTCTACATGTGACACAGCTAATGAACTAATCGCCTTCAAAAAAGGAATTTCCTTTAAAGAGTCAAGCTGATCAATAAACTTTATAGATTTTGTATGCTCTGGCAAACAGGATAATAAAATAAGCGTTTCTCCCGTTTCAACTGGCTGTATCACAAAATTTACAAATTCATAAAACGTCGCGGGATCGCTAGATTTATTTAGCACCTCATTTTTGTATGAATAATCAGGAGTCATCGATGAGGCCAATGCAATAGGAACCATATAATCAAGCTTAAACGTCAATACTTCTAATTCATCATAGGCTTGTGCTTTTAAAATATTATTCATTCGGTCTTTCATAATCAGACTATCTCGAAGACCTAATTCACTTCCTGAAATTAATTCATTAACAAGATTGCCAGGACTATCTCGCATGTCCTCATTCGTCCTATATCCCTGAAGTGATTCATATTTTGCATGAAAGTCCTTTGCAAAAGCCCTGTAAGATAGCAGAAAGCAATGCTCATTATTTTCTAAATCAATGGGGAAGTTTTCAATTGGGCTAAATGTGAAATTGTCGTGATAACTACAAAAACCAAAAAACGTAGAAGCTACTTTTTTCCCTAGTGGCTCAAAGCCAACAATGTCACCTTCAGGAGAATATTCGTGATATAGGAAAGAGTATACTGCAAAATTTTCATTCACCTTATCCTGTAATAGGCTCAGAACTTTATTTTCTTGTAAACTATGAGCCGAAATAATATCTTTAGAACAAGAAGCCTTATCAAAATGAAAACATTCTTTAATCCTTGAATCTTTTTTTAACCTGGCTTGAGCTTTTTTTAATTCAATATCTAGTCTAAGGTGCATGCTTTTAAAAATATCAACTAACATCTGGGCATTGCCGAAGTAAGGTATTAGTATTCCGTCTATTCGGTGAGTCAGCCTATTAAAGAACGCAAACTTTATTGATAAAACCAAGTTAGTCAGCCCACGGCACTTACACTTGGCCAATAGGTAGCTTTGGTAAACGGTCTGACCCAGACTGAAGATCGGTAATAATTTGCAGTTTACAGTTTTCCATTCGTCGTATTTACGTCAATGATTTTGTTAGAAGCGCTATGGAGATGATATTATATTTTTTGAAAGTCAATACTTCCAATTTGTCTTGCACTCAAAATTTCCAGAATTACTTTTTCCTTCCATACTATCCCGAGTTGTGCTTTAAATTCATCGTCAGCACCAATTCTGCCGGAATATATCCCTATAAATTTTTGAACAATTCCAAAAAATTCAGAACCAGTTAACTTATTATCGCTCCCTATTCCATGCAACCCATTCCTTTTCATAATGACCGGAGATCCCGACATCCCAGATCTAGATGCTGTGTCGACATAGAATTTTGGCAACTTATCAATATCAATAAAAGGTTCTGTAGCAATCGTGCCTCTTTTCCAAATTGGTAGTTCTAAAGCATCCGTGATATCAAAGGGGTAGCCTAAGATAAAAACATCATCTGAGACTAAGGGTTCGAATTGTGTATCAAATTCAAAATTGTTGATTGGGAAGCATCTAATGTGAGATGGAATATTATCCTTTTTTTCTAAAGGAATTGCGACTACATCTATTAGGTACCCTTTTTCTGGATGAACATACCATTTAGGAATTTTGAAATCCTCATCTTCATACAAGTCAACTATAAAGAATTCAGAAAGACCGTAATAATTAGGACTTCCTGAATAGGCAGACCTGGTTTTAGATTTTATCTTTACAGGAAAAGCCGCAGAATCAACAATCCTTTTTGTTAATTGAGGGTTTGTTCTTGTCAAATTGTGTCCGTTTGTAATTATGAATATTTCATTTTCATATTCATATAAAAAGCCCGTGCCTGTTGACATTACCGTATTTGAACCATAAGGGACCATTCTAAGATAATGGGTCGATAAAGAAGGGCTACTTAAATCTATTCCTTTTTGCATAATGGAGCTGTTCAAAACATATTTGCCACTAACGGGACACATTGACAGGCGTGGCGGTATTCGATGCTTGTCCAGCCAGACCGTTGCATGGTTAAAGGAACAACTTTTGTCTGAAAACGCAAAGCCAGAGAGCTTACGCTCACCCGTCACAAATGTTTGGCCGAGGTATTAGTTGAAGTTATGTATGTTCAGTCGCCATACCGCTCAAAGCGATGTCGTGGGCAGTTTTAACGAACAGAACCAATTGTTTCAAGGTTTATTAGTTTATAAAGAGGGGTCACAGAATCATACGAGTTAGAGTAGCCTACTCTGTGTCCGGCTCTTTCATTGGCTTTTAAACTTATGAGTAAATCTTTCATTGCTTGAATTGTATCTACGTTAAAAAGTGCTTTCATTTTATCAAAATGTCGTTGTGAAATCATTCTGTCAAATAAATTAAATCCATGGCCTGTTCTGTAAACATATGTGATAGGGAACCATCGAAGGTTGTTGATTTCTGCGATATAATAAGTTAATAAATCTGCATCAACCATTTGATCTTTTGTTATCTCATTTGGCAGACGTTTAATAATAAAATCTGCCATTGGACTTAAGAAATTCTGCGAATAGGTTTGGTTATAATATCTATTAAATACTTCTATGTGATAATAGAAACAATCAAATCGGTAAGGTTGTGGATATGTTTCATACGAATCCTTCAAAAAATAACTCGAATAAAATATTTCTTCAAGTAGCTTGTAGCTTTCATTTTTTAAACCAATTGCAATTGAATACAAGAAAAGTTCGTGGATAATAAATTTAAAATTGTCAAATTCGGCATTTGCCCAACTGCCTCTGCCATCTAAGGGACGTCTTAAAGCTGGCAACTTTTCAAAGAATTTCAAAAGGATATCAATATCGAAAGTGATTTCAGGTTTCGAGATTTGAGTATAAAAACTAATAAAGTCATTCCTTAATACTAAGTAGCTATTTAATGAATCTACCACCTGTTTTCCAGCTTCAATGTCGTTTCTACTTGAAAATGTAATTGAATAACTTTTCAAGCTCTCAAAAAATTCATCTAGAAAATCTTTTATAATCGAATTAGCTTTCTGCGGATTCTTTTCATATTGAGTTTCGAAACTCCTGGAAATTGTAGCAGTTCGATGTGAAGTAACATCGTCAGCAAATAAATAGGTCGGGGCTTTACCTAATTTCGGTTTAATATAAGCTGGTCTTTGATATATATTTCTTAACAATTTTTCATAGTTGACTTCAAAGTGATCCGAATTCGATAAGTCAATATAGATTCGGCTTTCCAAAAAAACTGGCATAAATTCTGCACCATTCTCATCTCGCTCGACAACAATAGGGATAAATTTTTCTTGAGATACATTTGAATAAATTTGTGGGCTTATTATCTGAGTTTCAGTACCAACACCGCCACTTCTTTCGTTCGCTTTCTCAGCATATTTTTTATCCAGTATTAATAGAACTTTATTGACATCAGTTGATGTTACCATTGACTCCATAAAGGTATATTTGTCATGGCCTTCTTTTAAATTCCATTTATCTATTATCACATCGACTCCGTCTGCCATGAGTCGTTCTGCAAGATTAATTACCCAGTCTTCGTGTCTTGGGGTACTCCAACTATATGAGATGAAAACGGTGTATTTGTCAGCCATTAGATGCTATTTTTAAAATTGCCACATGACCGGCATTGTCGCAGCTTGGGAATTGAAGCTGTGTCCGTCGGATGATGTTGCCGATTAAAGGAACGAATTTTTCTTATGATTGCAAAGCCAATTAATATTCGGCCGAGACTGAAGAAGATTAAGGAAATAGTGCTGAGAATATAACTGCCCGCCCAAATTGCGGCAATGCTTTTTTGGATTAAGCTTTACTTACATAAATTTATTGATTTCCTCTAGTGTAGGGGAAAGCAATTTAGAAAGAGCACCATTCTCAATCTTTGAATAATCTATTGTATTGCCACTGAGCAAATCAACTGCTATGCAATACTTTGGTATTAATTGATACTTGTTAGAATAATTGTGTTTGAGAAATCTATATAACATATCGCAAAACATACCAACTTCTTCACTGCGATAACCATTTACTTTCGCTGTAAACCAAATAGCACCAATTTTTTGTTCTTCTTTATTTCCAAATGTAAAAATGTAACTAGGTTTTGTTTCAATTTGCAATCCCTTAATATTTAATACAGAATTGCCTGTAGATCTTTTAAGAAATGTCAAGTTTTGTAACGGACGCAAATTTTTCAGATCCATACTTTTAAAATTCTGAAGAATCGAAATATTTCGCTGGTACATGTTTTTAGTTATAATACGTTTTGTACTGCGCAGTTTTTCCTTTAATTCAATAATTTTCTCCTCAGCGTAGGTAAAGTCATTTTGGCGATAAGAGTTACAAACAGCACTTAAACTAGTTATCCAGTAATCACCACCGCTTTCTGTAGGAGGGGTAATTTTATTTAATTTAATGTTTTCAACAAAAATTTTTTTACTCCTGTCTGATGTTTTTCTTTTAAATTCAATTAAACCAGTTACCGTTAATTTTTTCATTTTATATAAATTAAGTTTAGGTGATATTGGATTTGTTAAATTAGTACGGTTGATAATAACCGTACTACTTCGAAAAGAAGTTAATTAATTATCTTCCACTACCATTTTTTGTTGCATCAACGAGTTTATAAGTCGAATTGGCTTTTGGTGTTGGTGGTAAAGGGTGTCCCTTTGTAGAAGTTATTTCATTTCCTTTTCCACCTCTAGGGCCAATTGTTTCATATTGTCCCGATTTAGGAGCTGGTTGTCCAGGCTTTAAATTTTTGTTTGACATGGTATTAATTTTTAATATCTGCAAGGTAAGCTTTTTCCGTCAAGAGTGTCAACTTTGTCAACATTTAAGTTTTTAACACATTTTTCACCTAGTTTTGCACATATGCATCAAATTCAAGAAAAACTTCTCAATCTTATAGATAAGCAAAACATAGTCAATTTGAGTTTAAGACAAATTGGAGAGTTGATAAATGAAAAACTGCCTCAAAAAATAAAACATCATCTTACTCAATTAGAAAGAAAAGGGTTTATTGCGATCGATAATAAAAATAAAAAGATTTCTCGCAGTAATGTAAAGACCCAGTCACAAAATTTATTTATAACAATTCCTATTTTGGGACAAGCAAATTGCGGCGCTGCTTCTATTTATGCTGACGAAAACATTGAAGGCTTTTTAAAAGTATCTAAAAGCTTGCTAGCAAAGCAAAAAGACATTTTTGCGATTAAAGCACAAGGTATATCTCTGAATCGTGCAAACATTAAAGGTAAAAATATTGAACCAGGAGATTTTGTTATAATTGACTCAACTCAGACTTCGCCTAAAGATGGAGATTATATTCTTTCAATTATCGACAACCTTGCTAATGTTAAAAAATTTCGTCGTGATCCTCTGCATGAACGAGTTGTTTTATTATCCGAGTCAAGCCAAACGTTTAACCCGATTTTTATTCATAGGGATGACGATTTTAGAATAAATGGAAAGGTAATAGACGTAATAAAAAAATTTGAACAATAACGATCTGCTATTAACAAAATTTCATCCAACGTCCGGGGCTTGACGACGTCGTGATATTTGTTCCTGGCCCAGCCCAGCTTGCGACAAATTCATGTTGTACGTCGTTATTTGTAATTTATAATGAAAAAGCATTTTTAAGTTCGCTGGTTATACCAATAAATTTTGGAGAATTGTTTTCAGCAATTATCTTAGTCAAGAATATTTGCACTTGCGAAAAAAGAAAAATCACGATTTCTAATTTCCATAATAGCTCAGCACTTGAGTGAGTTTTTAAGTCGGGCATCAGACCTTTGCTAATGAAAAAGTCACGTGCCTTCTGATATTTTTGATTGATGCTAGTTACTTGAATCTATTCGTCACTTTCCATTTTTCGTTTTGTTTGTTCGGTGTGAGTCAGCCCATGGAGCATGTTATTCCTTAAATTAAATAACATTTCAACAGCCTCAAATTCTCCATAACTTTCCAGTCCTTTCTCAAAGTTTTCATTGAATAACTTCTTTTTATGATGCCAGGTTGCTTTTGACTCTAGAAAAATCAATTCAGGCGATTTGTTTTGATCATTTGTTTCCAAATTTTCAACGACCATGTCTGCAATAAAGCCTTCTACAGCTATTGCTAAATTGTTAATTAAAGAGAGGCCTATTCCACTTCTAATAAGATTGTGTGCAGGGATGGCATTTTTTAAAGTCCATCGTGAGTATGCTAAAAGTGCTGGCCAAAGTCTAAACTTACTAAGTGAAACTACTTCGTCTTCAGTAATGTATCCTCCAACATCTATATGTATTACTTCTTCCATTTTAAAGTTTCATTGAATGGCGTACAACGCCCGGGGCTTGCCGCAGGCTGGGCATTAAAATCTGTGTCAACTCCCATGACAATTCGCATAAAGAAACGAAAATTTTATTTAACATGATAGGTAATTGTAAACAGTCAAGCCCCACAACAAAAGATTACCAGAGAACTTGTGCTGAAGAAAGTTTATCCTGCCCAGCTTGCGGCAACCTCAGTTGCCTGCAGTGCATCTACCAATACATTGAATTTAATCACAACACGGAATCAGGCGTATTTTTTATAACGCGTTTGATGCTGCTGTAATCATAAAGATTACTCACATCTTCTGTCTTGTCAACATGATATGCATTACATCCTATTTTATGTTCATACCTATTTTCTCGTAAATTATATCGGGATACGTGAACAGGGGTTTCTCCTAAATAATAAATAACTAGATGGTCTTGACTAACCTCGTGAGTTTCGGTATAATTATCCTCATTAATGATTTGATTAAGTGTTTGAGATAGTAGATTTAACCAAAGTTGCCCGTCTAACACACAAAAGCCCAAGCAATTTTGAAAAGCATTATATTGTCTATTTATTACTACTCTTTGTTCCTGAACATACCTATGCTCGTCCTTTAATAAAGTTCTTGTTGTATTTGTTTCTGTTGTGAGGTCATAGCAGAGAAGTCTGCCGTAACGACAAAAGTTAAAAGCAATAATTGGATTGCCTTTGTCTGTATAAACATTTACGTGTTCATAAATGCATTCCCAATTACTTTCAATATTATTTGCAGTTGACAAGCGATGCATAATCGGTTCAAACACATTCAGCCTTTCAAAAAAATATTGTCCGGTTTTAAGTTTTTTCATTTTTGGTTGCGAGTTAAAGGGCGTTTGCAAACATTGGAGGCAACGCAGGGGCTTGTCGCCGTGGTAGTATTCGTTGCTTATCCAGCCTGGCCGATGTCCAGGTTAAAGAAACAACTTTTGTCTGAAAACGAGAAACTGGAGAGGTGACGGTCCACCCCGACCACTGCTTGGCCGAGATTAAATGCTGAAGTTTGTTTGTCCAGCCACCATGTGCGGCAAGCCTTGTTGGCTACAGCTGCTCATTTACTTCTGAGGCAGGCTTGAGTATCCTAAATTTAGTTCCTCAGTTATGATATTGTTTCCTTTCTTCAACTTAAGAGGGTAAATGTCTATGTTATACACTCTATCCTCTTTTATTATTTGGAACAAGCCAATATAATTTCCAGGATCGAGCGATCTAAATACAAACCTATTTGGACTAACACAATGAACTTTCTTAAATGTCAGCTGTTCTAATTTGCCATTCGAATAAGACATTGGCACCTTTGTTAAATACAAAAACTCCAAATAAGTATAGGTGGCATTGTTCTGAGATGTGAAATCAATTTCAAGTTGAGTGTCGGCTTTGTTCTTACAAGACCAACAGAGTGTTAAAATAATTAGCAAATAAATATACCTCATATTACAAATTCAGAGTGTTCAATGAAGTTGCAGTCAACGTCCGGGGCTTGGCGCCAGGCGGAGTATTAGCATTTCATCTGCTTGGCCGGTCAACCCGTTAAATAAACGAAATTTTCACCTTAACGCAAAGCCGCCTACCAGCATAGTTTTTTGCTTCACGCGGGCAGGCTTAGGTAAACGGTCTAGCCCTGGTTGAAGATTGTTAGAGGTTTGATGCTGATTGTTTTTCCCTTCTCCCGTATTTACGCCAATGCTTTTGTTGGGCAAAGTTTTTAAATCTGTACTACAGGAAAAAATTTAGAGCCTTTTAATCCTTACTCCTTGTTCTTGTAATTTTAATAACGCACGAAGTTTAGGCATATCTTTTCCCTTTGAAGAACAAAAATCTAGCATGTCATATTCTATTTCACGGTGAATACTATCGGCTTTATTAGAAACAGATTTTATTTTATGAAATAATTCCTCTTTTTTGTTTTCCCAGTTTAAGCCATGTTGACTTTCAGCCATAGCTTTGTGAATCAACCAATTTCTTTGGCCTAAGAACGCATTTAGTTCATCTTGTAGTGATGAATTATACAGTTTCTCTTTGAGTGCAATTTTAATCGCCTTACCCAAAGTAAGGCTCTGGTGCTGTTTTAAGAACTCATCAGCACGTTCCTTTGTTTCATCAGGATTCATTTTAAGAGTAATCGAATGACTCAAGGCTTGTTCAACTAATTGGATTTTACATAAGGCTTCTCCAGCATAACAGTACAAATTAATTTCATCTTGATTAGCTGGTATTTTTATAAAGTTTTCTTTCATATGCTTTTCGTGTTAAGGCAATAACTTATCACCTAGTTTTGAAAAATCTATCAGTCCTTAGGTCTTTTAATTCACCTTGGATATTATGGGGCCTTAAAATTTCGCCCCAACGTCCAGGGCTTGGCGTAGTGGGGGCATTAACCCTGTGTCCGCCCCGCCTGTGATGCTAAAAAGGAACGAAATTTTTGAATAGAACGAAGGAACTTAAGTAAACGGTCCAGCCGATAGCTGATGCCTGGATGTGTACAGAAGCTGAAAATTTTTCCTTCAAGCCCTAATTACGCTAAACCCATGTTGTATGCTATGTTTTGGTTATTCTGGTTTATTAACTTTAAGAATGCCCATGTAATTTAAAAACTCTAAAGCTGTTTCATAAGCATTTTCTGCCTCGACCGAATTGATATCCTTATTTTGGTGAATTACCTTATTCCTTAACTTTCTAATGGCATCGACCTTTCCAAGAATTTCCTTGAATTTCTCATCATTGGGGTGATGAATTAAAGGGAGTTCAATATTTAACAAGTATGAGATACCCACTTCGCTTTCAAGATCATCAAGTTTGCTTTTTGAAATGCCTTTGGCAAGCTTTGCGTTTCTAAGGTAACTAACGATTGCAACTTCTAAAGATGTCCAGGTTTCTATAAAGGCATACTTATAATTTTTGTGAACATGTAGCTCTTCTCTAGCCTTTAAAAGAAATTCTTGGAGTGCACTTGTCTTAGTTATATTTTTAAAAAAATCATTTAGAGCAATAGCTATTTTTGTTTTATCTGCTCGAAGTTTTCTGCCTTGAGTATCCCAGAAAGGAAGCGTCATTTGTTTTACTCCTAACTTAAATTCTCTTGATACCTTATTTCTATTTTCTTTTGGCAATTTAAGGTCATCCTCGGTGTAAGTATAAAAATACTCTTTTGTTACAGTTGACACATATGTGGTTTTGCTTAAAGATAAAGTAAGAACATCTCCTGATACCATGCGATAGCTGTCTACAAAATAGTCTAATGCCTTCCTCGCTATTGAAATATTATCCGCTTTTTTGGTTGACTCAAAGAATAATACTAATTCGGTATGATCCTTTGTATAAAACTCTGTGTAAAGATTTTTTTGGTTGTCTAAGGCATAAGCAACATCTCCATCATCTAGAATAATAACTAATGACCCTTTACCTATTCCGACCTCTTTTTTAATTAGTTCATGATTTGGTAACCCATCTTTGTCTTTATTGCTAACTATCTTATTATTAAAGTCATTTGTAATTAAGGATTTTAATGTCTTAAGTACAATTACAGAAAAATCAGTCCCGTCTAATTCAAAAACAAAAGGAGATTCTTGACTTATGTAAATATGAGATGGGTAAAAAATATGAAAATAGTAACAACCTAATTCTTCCATTGCTTATGATTAAGTAGTGATGTCAAATGACATTGCATACAACGTCCGGGGCTTGCCGATGTGGTGGTATTCGTTGCTTTTCAAGCCCCGGGTGTCTGGTTAAAGAAACAACTTTTGTCTGAAAACGAGAAACTGAAAAGATGACCGTCCACCCCTGACCACTGCCTGGCCGAGATCAAATTCTGAAAATTGATTGTCCAGCCACCATGTTGGCAAACCCATGTTGGCTGCAGTTTTATTATCAATGAACGGGATGCCAGTCGTTATAAAATTCTCGATATCCTAGCTTAATAAATTCTTCTCTCTCGACTGGGTCTTTTCTGTTTAATCTAACAGTTACAGTATCATTCGGATTTTTAATTAAATCACTGTAATGGGAATCTATTCTATTGCTAAATCCTATGAGCTGATTGTATATTGCCATTGTATCATGAAATATGTCAATCCAGTTATCAAATGATATCACTTCAAGTTGTGAAGCCGGATCATTTTTTAGGTAATTATTTAAATGAATATGTCGTCCAGAATGAAAATATCGTGAATGCGCAATAGAATTCCGAATCTGAGTTTTATAAGCATTTTTAATTGCCGAGTAAATTAAAGGATACTTTCCCATTAAAATATCCCTTATTTTATTTCTAATAATGTCTTCTCTTTTCCCTGTTGCATTATTATCCCGATTACTTTCTGCGATTTTAAAATGCCAATCATATGCTAAGCCTTGACTAATAAGAGTAGTTTGATAAAGTTTTTTAATAAACAGATCTGCCTCCCATATTTTTAAATAGATTAGCATTTCTAATTGTATTGACCAACTTTCTTTTTGCTCTAACTTTTTAATTTCTTCCATTCTTTCTTCTGAGAAAGCAACTTCATTTAGGTATTCAGGATATGTAAGCTTATAAATAGAAGCTGAGCGATACAAATCGATAAAATTATAGTGGCAACGATCAGAATGTCCCTCGGACCCCATTCCTATCATATAAGGGTCTTTATTAGGAATATTATCCCAATATTTAGCTCCTGGGTAATAAAAGCCATTTACCTGAACCAACAATAAATCCCCTTCGTGACTTTGATTGTTAAGAATGTCATTAAAGAGTTTATCAAACTCAGGTTCTAGGTCGTGATTTTTTTTAATTAGTATGTCTCTAAAAAGCATAACGGAAAAATTGCCGCCAACGTCGAGCATTGCCGCAGTGCGGAAATTAGCATTCCCTCTGCCTGGTGCGTCAACCCACTAAAGGAACGAAATTTTTATTGTAAACGCAAGTTGAGCCGGCCGGTGTAACTTTTTGCTTTATGCAAGCTGCCTCAGTAAATAATCCAGCCCGGACTGAAGATTGGCGGAAGTTTACTGCTGATTGTTTTTCCGTCTGCCCGTATTTGCGCCAATGCATTTGTCAGCAGCAGCTTTAAACTATTTCTTTGTAAACATTTTCTTGTCTAAATAAGCTAAAAGCTGTAAGCCCTTTTTTGTCAGAGAAAATCTCCGATAAGCAACACCATTGACAGGTTGACTTTCAGCTAAATCATGAGTAGCTAGTCTTGGAAAAATATTAAAAAACAAAAACCTTTCAGATTCAGCAGTTCCACCTCTATTGTATACACCTGCCACTAAAGAATTTCGCTTTAAGACTATTATTTGCAATAAGGTATATTCTTTCATTATGCCTTCCGTATTAAACTTGTTTGTTTTAATTTTTATGCTATCAAATAGTTCTGTTAGTTCTTCGAGTTCTTCTTCATTTGTTTTGTTAATTCCCGAAACTTTTTCACCATGCTGCTCTTTAATAGTAGATTTTTCAGATAAACTTTTTACTTCCGACCGGAGCTGCCGATTATCTTCTAACAATGCTTCTATATTTTCAATATTTTTTCCTGAAACCCAGCCAGAGAAATCATATCTTTCTTTAAAATCTTGAAGAGTTTCATGAATTCCTAGTTTTATATCTTTTATTTCTGTATAAAAAGATGATATATTCGATAATACTTTTTTTCTAAATTCTTCCAACTTTAAAGGCTCGATTTGTTCGATAGCGTCATTTCCTAATACTTTTAATTTATTCATTAAAGCTTCTTCGGTTACAACAATTGCGAAATATGGCTTCTTTTGAGAAACTGCATAATCATATTCTACTTCGGTATAACTGAGCCCAGAAGTTGGCTCAATACTTCCATATCTGCCTCCAAGTAATAATACGTAAATGTCAGATTCATCAATCCATCTTATTATTGTTTGTAGTTGAGATTCATTCCCAGCTGTAAATAATTCCATTCCAGCTGGAATATTGCCAGATTTGAGTATTGCTTCAACCGCAGCTTGTCGTTCGGATTTCATGTCAGTAAATGTGGATGAAACAAATATTTGAAGTTTCTTTTTCATAAAAGTTGCTGCTAATGAGCAGGGCTTTGTGCAGGTGTGGCATTAGTATTCCGTCCGCCTACAACCACTACTGATTGAAAAACTGAAGTTGAAGTTAAGAACTAAAGCCTAAAGTTGTTTGTCCAGCCCGAACCGCTGTCTGGCTTTGCAATTGGCTGAAGTTTGTTTGTCGAGCCACACTTGCACAAAACCCAATGTTGGGTGCAGTTTTTATACGTCAAGCTTGGCAAGGTGTTTATTGAATAATTCAGCATCCCTTTTTAAAAGCTTTAGGTATTCTGGGAAGTATTCCTTTTTTATTACGTCAATTACAATTTCATTGTCCAGCAAGCCTGTATGAGTGTTTTCTTGGGTGTCAAAAGTTAATAAAAGGAGATGATTAACCTCATTTATTGCGAAACTGTCCTTTTCCTTTGTAGCATAAAGTAAAAGGCCATCAAGTATGATTACAAAGTGATTTAAAAAGGTTCTACCTTTTCCATCCTCATTTTTCTTAGTGTCGTCAAACCACTCGTTGAGAAACTTTCTGCCTGAAAAGATATTTGTTATTGCTTTATAAATTGTCGTCTGTTCATTTGGCTTTTTAAAAGCTTCAAAATGAGTCCTCGCTTTTGGAAAGTTAAAGTTATTAAAATGGTGTCCTGCAAATTGTGTGTTAAACATGCTTTGCAGAGGGTTGAATTTTTTGTCATTAATTACTACATCTGTTGAATAGTCAACTTTTGCTCCTAGACCAAAAGCATCTGTTAACGGATTGTAACCTTCGTCAAAAAATACCCATGGATATTTTTCTGTCTTTTTGCATTCAACTAAAAGTTGTATTCCCGCAACCCCGCTTTTAGGTTCATATATTTTATCAAATATTATTGAGAGTATATCAATCTCGTGAGTCAACCCATTTTGGACTTGAAAAGATATGTTTGGAAAAGTAAGAACTCCTTCACCCCGCAATTTTTCAATAATTTCTAGCTCTAGAGGAAATCCCGATTTTTCAATTTCCTGAAGTATCTTATCTGTAAATTCTATGTCTAGCATTATGGTCATTTAAAATTGTACCCAACGTCCAGGGCTTGCCGCAGGCTGGGCATTCAAAGCTGTGTCCGCCCCATGACGATGCACATAAAGGAACGAAAATTTTATCTAAAAAAAGCCAATGAATAAACGGTCAAGCCTCACAACAAAAGATTAATAGAGAACTGCAGCCGAAGCAAGTTTGTCAGGGCTAGCTTGCAGCAAATCCGTGTTGGCCGCCGTTTTTCTTTAGACTGAAATCTCGATGAGCATGTCCGCCACTGCTAAGCACTTGTCATAGTTGCCTGTTAATCCCATATTTTGTCTCTCGATTCCAAATAGAAAATCTGCTATGGTTGTTCGGGAGGATCCAGAAAGTAGTAACCTTAATATTTGCGGTAAATAAGAGTAATATTCGTCTCTCGCTTCCTGATATTCATTCACGCCAATTGGATCCCATTCAGTCCAAGTAATTTGATCAATTGCGTTATATAGATTTTTTTTCGACGAGGCTTCAGATATAGCCTTATCCATGATTACAGTTATAGTTCCGCGTGCAACGATGAGAGAACCTTCTCTAATTTGAAATTGTGTTCCTATCGCCATTGGAATAATGTCATGTACCGTTGCGAACTTCAAATAGGCATTGACTGACTCGCCAGGGTAGCACGTTTGTTTGTCAATAAATTCTTGTACCGCATCCCAATCAGTACCTCGAATATGAAATTGTCCTCGATAACCACTGACTACCTGAATATTCCTTCCACCTTCTTTTGCCGACAAATAATAGATTTCTGCTGCAATGTGAGGATGGTCAATGTGAAAGTGGGAGGTTTCCATAAATGGCGTCTAACGTTCAAGGCTTGGCGTAGTTGGGGAATTGTCCCTGTATCCGCCAGGCCTGTGATGATATAAAGGAACGAAATTTTTAAATAAATGATAAGATTTTAAGTAACCGGTCCAGCCCTTAGCCAATGCTAGGATGTGCAATGAAGTTGAAGGTTTTTCCGTCAAGCCCCAATTACGCCAAACCCATGTTATAGGCAGTTATTTTGATCCCCATTTTATATTATTAGCTATTCTGTAAATCTCCGTCAAAGTAAAGTTACCTGAAGAACCATAGTCTCTTATAGTTTTTATTTGCCCATTATTATATTTGACTGTCAGCGTTGTGGTAGGTTGATCAGTACAACTGAAATTAAATTCTTCATTTAAGTCAGTGAAGTTTGAATAATCAAAAATGATTAATATTTCCCTTATTGCTTCTGGACTTAGTTGCCCTTTAAACTTTTTTGGTTTACTATCCCAGTTGATTTCTTTGTAGCACTCAGCCTTAAAAGCCTTTGCATTTATATTTATATCGATTAATGGACAAGTTCCTTCACAAACACCATCATTGTGAATTTTAATATTTTCGATGTGATAATGTTTTGGGACATTTAAATAGTTTAAAAAATTCCCCTTGAAATAAGTCACTATTTCAACTGTCAATTTTGTATAGTTAAAATGCTTTGCTGAGTCATCATAACCGTCCAGAAATTGGTTATATAAAAGAATAACTGGCTTGGAATCAATTCTTGCCACGACTGGATACATAAATTGATATTTGCAATGATCATAGTGCGCTATAACTTTTTGATACTTGCCTTTTTTAGAAAGGATCATAAAAATGTCCGAAGATAGGCTTGCATTGAAAATAAGGATATCAGTTTCTCCGTTTTGATCAAAATCTATTTTTACCCACTTTTTGACATTTAAGGAATCTGCAACTTTAATTGTTTCGTTAGAATAATCGTCAAAATAATATTGATTGTCCCTGTACTCGGGAAATTGCTCTTTAACAAATGTCAGGACCTCTTTATCAGTTTTGAGTGAGTCGATACGGTTTGCTAAACAAAAAGTGGAGCAAAAAATAAATGAAGTAAGGATGCCTAAATATTTGTAGGGTGCCATTTTATAATTGCCTATAACTCTTTAATAGGCGCAGCTTACTCCCACGCCTTTCTTAAACAATTTAAGGATTTTATTGACATTAACTAGCTTAGGGTGAAAGGTGCTGCTTACAGGAACTGGCAACAATACAAAAACGCAGATTTCAATCGTTCCAGGAATCCTTAATACTTAGATATTAATAAGGTAAAATCTGGATTATTAAATAGACTATCTGAGTTAATTGGGAACTAATATAATTACCTTATTAAATTCCGGAATATTCCGGAATTATTTCAGATTACCCCACTATATTCCTTCATTTTGCAAATGATTTAAATAGATTTTGAAGCATCCCATTATAAGATCATTATTTTATTGAGCATGTTATTGAGCATTACAATTCTATAGAGATATCGGATTCAATAACAATAAATTGCCATTAGGGTTATAGATTGGGCGTTTCCTGATTATCATAAGTAACTCCAGTATACGATATGCCAGTTTAATCGCAGGCTTTTAACTAATTGGTTCTGTAATTTTTATGTCATAAGCTAAAAAAACATTGCAAAAACTTAGTTAAGCCATTATTTTTGTAGTCTAGTATTGGCGTTTTTATGCAACCGGATTTTACCAAGATTGCATCTTCCGATTTGGTAGATATGCTAATAAGAGATACAGAGTATTATAGGGAACTGTGTAAGCTCGACGAATATTCCCCCAATAGAAAAGAAGTAGTAAAGCACATTAATCTTATTATAACTGAATTGAAAAGTAGGGAAGGATTTAAAGAAGTACTTATAGAAAATGATTTAGGTATAACGACCGGAAAATAAATAATTCTGAAAAGCCCCCCTAAAACTCTAAATTACTTGAAAGGAAAACCGGACCGATTGTCCGGTTTTTTATATACTCCTTAATAAGTACTCTTGAGCTGATAGTGATAAAATTTCCCGATTTTAGGTAAATAATGGAATTCTTTACTTGGACCAAATCCTTTATAATGCCCTATTTTTCAAGAATTTTGCTAAGTTGCCAATTGTCAATCCTTGAACAAGTATTGAAAAGGCCACAACAAAATAGGTGAGTGTTACCCACAAGTCCTTCTGCATTTGTGGCTGAAGAGAGAGTGCCAAAGCTATAGAAATGCCTCCCCTTAATCCGCCCCAGGTCAGGAGTAATACAGTTTTTCTGGTCACTTTTTCCTTACTTTGGATTAGTTGAACAGGAAGGAAGACAGAAATATATCTTGCCAAAAGGACTATGACTATACAGATGATACCTGCAAATATATAGATAGGATCAAAATTCACGATCAGCAATTGCAGTCCTATCATCACAAACAATATGGCATTCAGGAACTCATCCACCAGCTCCCAGAATTTGTCAACATACTCTGCCGCAACATCACTCATAGCATTTTCTTTTCCCGGGTTACCTACAATTATACCCGCTGCTACCATGGCCAGGGGCCCTGAGATGCCCATCGCGTGAGCGGCGGAATACCCCCCCATTACCATCGCCAGCGTGATAAATACCTCCACAATATAGTTATCGATACTTTTTATCAACCGGATACCCAGGTAACCGATCACAACGCCCCATATCAATCCACCGATCGCTTCGCGTATAAACAAAATGATAACATTGCTCCATTCAAATTGGCCTGGCTGCTCTGCCACACTCAGGATAGTAAGAAAGACCACCACCGCAACGCCATCATTAAAAAGAGATTCCCCGGCAATTTTTGTCTCAAGAAACTTGCTGACGCCCGCCTGCTTTAAAATACTCATCACAGCGATAGGATCCGTAGGTGATATAAGCGAGCCAAATAAGAGGCAATAAATAAAATTAGACTGGAGCTGAAATAACATCAAAAGATAATAAACCGCCGTGCCGATGATAAAAGTGGAAATGATTACACTAAAGGTTGAAAGCACGATAACCGATAGCCGTTGAGGTCTCAAATGTTCCAGCTTGATATGTATAGCGCCGGCAAATAGCATGAAACTAAGCATTGAACCGAGCAGCAGTTCGGAAAAATCAATAGAACGCAATATGCCGGATAGCTTTTCGGCAAACGGCGAATATACTTTCCCAGACGCCACAACAAGCAATGAACAAACCAGGGCCATTGCCATCAACCCTATGGCCGACGGCAGCTTTATGAACCTGTGGTTGATATACGCAAAAGCTGCCGATAACACGATCAATATAGAGACGCCTGTAAACAGATCCATTGCTTATTATTCTTAGTTTATAATCTCAAAATAATTAAATCATCACCTGTCACTGGAAAACCAGGGTAACCTCTTGTTGGTTCAATCTTACTTTCAACCAGTTTTCAAGCCTTATTCTTTCCTTCCTGTTGATACCGGATGAAAATTTCAACAATACTACTATGGTTCTCTTGATGCTGATGCTGTCACTTCTCACAACCGCTGGTTGGATCACTGCAGATCTGATGGCAGGGTATTGGGCTTTGATCTCGCTAAATACCTGCGCATTCAATAGGTCCTGGCTTTTTACGCTATCTACCTGGTCCTGGAGTTTCCGGTTCTTTTCTTCCTGGATAGATATTGCATTATTTAACAGGCTTTCCTGTTCACTTTCACTGGTTCGGGGATCCGACAGGTAGGCAAACCCCTGTCTTATTTCGATCTTACCTGAATCCAATCCATATTTCTTCGCCGCCATTTTCAAATTTGCAACTTTGATAGAATCAATTTCGTCGCCCCCAAAAGTAAGTGTTACTTTCCTGGCCTTGGGGTCTACCTTCTTATTCAAGAGGTAGATATTTGTAAAATAAGCCTCATTATTTATAAAACTATTGGCATTGTTGGTAAACTTCGTTTGTTGCACCATATCGTAACCAAAATATAAACTTGGCAGCAGGGTTATTAATACAACCAGCCAGACGATCCTTCGGGCGATCATATCGGCTCTTTTATTTTGCAAATGCTTGTATGGGAAATGCAATACCCGTACAATGATGAATGTTGCCAGCGCAATAAACACGGTATTGATGACATATAAATAAAAGGCCCCGACAAAAAAGTAAAATTTAAAAGTGGCCAGCCCATAACCTGCCGTACACAAGGGTGGCATTAATGCAGTAGCTATGGCGACACCGGGGATCACGTTGCCTTTTTGTGTGCTTGATGTTGCCACGATCCCGGCAAATCCTCCAAACATGGCTATCAATACGTCATAAATAGTAGGTGATGTTCTTGCCAGTATCTCGGAATGAGCATCACTTAACGGCGAAAGCAGGAAAAAAACGGTAGACGTTATAAGCGCCACAATAGTTGCGACCAGGTAATTATATATTGCCTTTTTGATGAGAGAGATGTCATTTATTCCTACTCCCAATCCTATACCCATGATCGGGCCCATCAGCGGTGAGATCAGCATGGCTCCGATAATGACCGCCGTCGAATTTACATTTAATCCTAAGGAAGCTACAAAAATTGCAAAAATAAGTACCCAAAGATTAGTGCCACGAAATACAACTCCATTATCTATATTGCTGATAATGGCTTCCAGTTTTTCTTTTTCAGCACCTAATCTGAATTTATCAAAAAAATTATTCAAATAATTATTGCTTTGACCTTATATTTTATAAAGATATAGATAAATTACAAGCTGCTTATTATTATCAATTTAATATCATAAATCTCTCACTTAAGTTCTAATTTTGGTAAATTATTGTCTTCTGGTAAACTCATTATCAGCGATAACAAGCAGATGAAATTATCCACAAAAATACTGCTGGCCTTTCTATTGGTTTTAGTGCTATCGGTCATTGATACCGCTTCCAATTATGTGCTATCTATCAAGGTTAAAGAGAATAGTGAATTCTTAAATAAATCCCAGGACATCATCCGTAATTCGGCAAGATTGCACAAGGCGATGATCGAAATGCAAAGCTCATTGCGGGGCTTCCTGCTTTCGCATGACAGCACTTTACTTAAAGAATATAACGAAGGCCTTGTCAGCGTCCCGACACTAATGAGTGAACAAAGAAAACTGGCACAGGAAAATATGGAGGAGGCAGGTTTACTTGATTCAATACGGGTTTTGCACCAGCAATGGGTTAATATTGCCTCGGCGATCATTGATTCTGCCAGGCATCCATCGTTCAACAGTCCCGCATTTTTCAGCAAAACATTCCACAATGACATCAATGAGCAGGTAGCCAGGGATTTTGCGACGTTTAATAAAAGCGAATATGCCTTAAGAAGCCTGCACCAGGGGAATCTCATTGATGCAATTGGGAAGACCCATACCTATTCCCTTATTTTCTTCGTATTGACCATTATTATCGGCATAGTATCTACAATTTATGTGATATCGCTGATCACAAAACGGATCAGATCAATGTCAAGACTTGCGGATAATATTTCAAAAGGGGACTTCACCCAGGTAGTGGATAAACATAAGGATGAGCTAACCGGCCTGTCGAATTCCTTGAATGTAATGTCAGCCAGCCTGAAAAAAAATATCAGCGAGCTGGAACGCCGAAATGAGGAGCTGGACAATTTTGCTTACGTGGTGTCACATGATCTGAAAGCCCCCTTAAGAGGAATTCACAATGTGATCAACTGGATCGAGGAAGATCTCAAAACAGAGATCACACCGAAAATGCGTGAATATCTCAATATCATTCCGCAAAGGACCGAAAGAATGGAGAACCTGATCAATGGTCTTTTGGATTATGCAAGGACCAGGGAGACAACTGATCCAGAACAAACAGATGTTGCACTGCTTGTAAAGGATATAGTTGAAGCGATCGTTCCGGGAAATATCACGATATCCGTAAAAAACCTGCCGGTCATAACAACGGAAAAAATAAAACTGGAGCAGGTTTTTAATAATCTTATAAGCAATGCGGTTAGATCTATAGACAGGGAAAACGGTTGGATAAGTATTGATTGTGCCGAAAATCAAAATAATTATTTGTTCTCGGTAAGTGATAATGGCATCGGCATTGCACCTGAATATCATGAAAAAATATTCCAGATGTTTCAAACGCTCAGGGAAAAAGGCGAAAAGGAAAGTACTGGTATCGGGCTGGCCATCATAAAAAAGATACTGGATGATAAGCATTGCTCGATCTATGTAAAATCGTCTCCGGGAAATGGCGCATCATTTATTTTCACATGGCCAAAAATGGATAATACATATGAAAAAGACAACTATTCTTTTGGTGGAAGATGATGAGCTTGACGTTATCAGCGTTCAGCGTACACTTAATAAACTGGACCTTGAACACGATCTATACACAGCCTATAACGGCAAAGAAGCACTCTCCATACTCAGTGACCAGGAAAAGCCACTAAGGCCGGATGTTATCCTGCTGGATCTAAATATGCCTAAAATGAACGGTATTGAATTTTTAAAGGCGCTTCGGAGTGACGACCAGTTGAAAGACCTTAAGGTTTTTATTATGACGACCTCCGGGGCTACTACTGACAGGGTTGCCCTGGAAGCGCTGGGCATTTCAGGATATATCATAAAGCCACTTAATTATACAAATAATAGTAAGCGTTCCGATTCAATGGACGGTTTTGTCCAGTTTCACCTGACAAAGATCCTGAACGAAAGAAACGAATAGAAGAGTTGCTGGCGGATTTTCGCAATAAATCATTTATTCACAAACGATCCCTTTTCGTATTCATCACAGACCTATGTTAGCTCAATTCAGACAGGCAATAAAATCAAAGTTTGACCGGATCAGCAATAAAAAATTCAAAGAGAACCTGTTGAATGCATTGCCATACTGGCTGGGCGCATTTATTATCGGGGTAGTATCAGTGGCCTACACAAAGTTATTTGCCTGGGCAGAAACAGGAACGCATTATATATACCGGCATGAAGGATGGCTGTTTTTTATTATCACCCCTTTATGCTTTGTTGTTGCCCTATGGCTGGTGCTTCGGTTCGCACCGTTAGCCAGGGGCAGCGGTATTCCACAGGTGAGCGCCGCTATAGAATTATCAAGTCCGAAGCACAACTACAAAGTAAATCGCCTGCTAAGCCTGCGGGTCGTATTCATAAAGATATTATCAAGTTTAACAATGGTATTTGGTGGAGGTGCTGTCGGCCGCGAGGGACCAACCATCCAGATATCCGCTTCCATATTTAAAACGATCAATGACCTGTTGCCAAAATGGTACCCAAAGATATCAAAGCGAAATATGATCGTTACAGGTGCAGCAGCAGGACTTGCTTCTGCATTCAATACTCCCCTGGGAGGGATCGTTTTTGCAATTGAGGAACTTACAAAAACGCATTTTAGTTATTTTAAATCGGCCCTGCTTACGGGAGTGATCATTGCGGGATTTACCGCTTTGAGTTTTTTAGGCCCATACCTTTATCTTGGATATCCGCAACTCGACCATATTTCCCCCTGGATCGTATTGGCCATTATTCCGGCCGCTCTTATCACCGGCATGGCGGGAAGCGGAATGGGTAAAATAATACTTTTTATTTTCGGGAAGAAGAAACTGTTGAAAAAGAATTATCAGAAATTGATCTACGCCGCAATTTGTGGTTTAATGGTAGCCTTGCTGGCCGTGGCCATAGACAGCAGAATGTTTGGCACCGGGAAAGAGATCATGATCAATAGCCTGTTTACAAACGATAAACATGTGGAATGGTACGTGCCCCTGTTAAGAATATGCGGGCCGATCGTTTCCTTCTCCTCGGGAGCATCCGGAGGCATATTTGCACCGGCACTAAGTGCAGGCGCAAGTATTGGCGCAGTTATTTCAGGGTGGTTTCATTTATCGGGCACAGAAACAAACCTTGTAATACTATGCGGAATGACAGGCCTTCTTACCGGCGTTACACGAAGCCCGTTCACTTCATCCATTCTTGTGCTGGAGATGACCAACAGCCATAACATCATCTTTTATATCATGCTTGCAGCATTACTTGCCAACCTCATCGCAAGCCTGGTAAGCCGGCATTCATTTTATGACTACCTGAAAGACGGCTATATAGGTGAGGTACATAAAAGCGATGCGCAATCCGCCGCGATAACTGGATAATTGGGATATTTGCCCCGGAAAATATGCGCAAAAGATTATTAACGGGAATCACGATCGTTCTTATGATCACTTCGATAGTTTATATCGTGTGGCATGCTTATGATCTTTCCTCGGATTATAACTATGCTACAGCCAAACTCGATATAAAAAACGGGACCTTAAAGATCATAAATGTGGGGCCACATAAAATCTCTCTAAAAGATAAAGAAATTGAAAAGGCGGCCGCCAGATTTGGCTTTGTTAATATCTACATTGAAAAGTATAGTCCCCGGCAAACAGAAAAAGGAATAAATGACTACAATGAACTAATAGAAACCTACCTGAACCTGCGTAACGGGCCCAACTGGAAAGTTAAATATGAGAGAGAAATAGATTCCTTGCTGAAGGTCCCTTCAGATCAAAGCCAACCAGGTTTTCCGAACTAAGGAAAGCAAATGCATCGATGGTCAAAAAATTGAAGCTTATGCTAATCGCCTAAAAAGCTCCAATATTTTTCTTCCTTATGAAAATTTGTCTCTGGCCAATGGCTCATATCAAAACCTGGCGCTTTTTCGAGAACTTCCCTGCTTTGGTTTAATACGAACGCCTTGTGATCCGGATCGACCTTTAAAAGATTAAAAGGGATGGCGAAATATTTTTCATTGATAGTAAGAAAACCTCCGAACTTTATAACCACATACTCAATTTGACCGGTTGTTATATCGATCATAATATCTTCGATAGCCCCCATATCTTCCCCTTCATCATTATGTACCTTATCTCCAATGATAGATGAAGCAGTTAAATATTTCAATGGCTTATTTGCATCAGGTACCTCCCGGTTTTTCCCGGTGAGATTTTGCGTTTCCAGTATTGACATCGTTTAATTTTTTAATGAATAAATAAATTCAGTTTATATAATGGCCTGCTTATGAATATGCTCATTTGATTGTGTCGCATATACTGTGCCAGTTCTTCGGCTTGTTTCCAGATCATTTCAAAAAGATAAGCAGACCGGGGATCGCAATTTCAAGGCCTTTTTGATCCGGTCATTTTATCTTTTTAAGTAACATTTCCATTTCTCCTATCTCGCGTTCCTGCGAAACAATAATACTGTCGGCAAGTCGTCTGAGTTCCGGATCCCGGATGTTTGCGTGTTTGCTGGTCATGATCGCAGAAGAATGATGTGATATCATGGCTTTCATATACTGCCTGTCGCTCACAAGAGCTTGGGTACGTAAACCGAAAAAGGCCGAGATGAATATAATGAACGCACCAATGATTATTGTGATATTCTTTGTTTTGTTTAAATACATGTTGCGCATAATAATCATCATGGTGACCGCCATTGAGGCCGTCATTAAAACTGCCATATATATCCTGGTAAGACTTGTATGATAGTGTTCAATACTATCCATATTCAAAAACATCAGAAAGTACATTACAAAGAAGGAAATAGCCATCATTAACAGGAATTTTCTGTAACTCATACTGTTTATATTTATGTTGTGAATATCCGGTTATAAGCAGCAAAAGTCACACCACTTGCCGGAGGTTCCCGGAAATATCACTACTATAACCGTTGCTGAAACAAATGAAAGGACGAGCCTGATCTAAACGCATCTTCAATATAAGACAGCCAGCCGGCGGCAAAATCTACGGGCCAACATTTTGGTGAGATCATTATCCCGGCGGAAAGCTGGATTCTAATCAAATTTTAACCCGGCACTCATCTTCTCCTAATACACGGCGGTTAGATTTGATTACTATAAAAGTTATGAATCAGTATTTTAAAAATATTCTTGTGCCGATAGATCTCTCTGTTAACACAGAAGTGGCGGTAAAAAAAGCTATCGACCTGGCGGAGGCTGGTACTCATATACACCTGCTGCATGTTCAGAAAAGTACACGGGTTTGGCCCGCAGTATATGAACCTGTATCAGTGGCAACTGATCTTTTTGAAGATATCGAAGTCGGCCGTAAGGTGACGCAATGGAGGGATCTTATAGTTGAACACTATCCAATGTTTACTGTGAGCAGCGCTATAGTAAAAGAGTTGCCCGTTCAGGAAGCCATCATACGGGCCGCCAGGGGATCATCGGCCGATCTCATCATCATAGGCAAAAATTCTCATCACTCCTGGCTGCCTTTTTTGAATACAGTAATTCCGAGCGAAGTATCGAAGGCTTCAGGTTGTATGGTACTGACAGTTAAACCAGGAGGTATTTATAAAAAAGTAAAAACGATCGTGGTGCCGGTAAGCGATGAGAATGCGGTAAATAAACTTGGTGTTGTGTATGCGATTTGCAAAAGATCACCTGCAAAAATCTACCTGGCTGCATTTACCAACTCAGACGAAGCCAGCCTGAAATTCTACACCAAAGCTTTTTTTCAATTGTATCAATCCCTGAGAGGTGCTGGATACCAGGTTGATTATACCGTTCTGAAGAATAATAACAAGGCTAAAGCTATATTAAAATATGCTGAACAGCTTGGAGCCGACATACTCCTGGTAAATCCCGAAACTGAAACAAGGATCGGCTGGCCCAACCGGCATATTTCGGATGTCTTGCCGGTAGGATCCAAATTGCAGGTTTGGGCGGTGTAAGGTTAGTAAAAATAGCAGTCGTTTTTCCATTTTGTAGTTTAACGGGGCGGTGATGCAGCTGCCCCATTTGTTTTATTCGTTTGGGAACGTTATTGAAAAAAAGGTAAAAGGATATGCAAAAACATCACTATAAAACCGGATTGATAGGCAATTGTTCTTACCTCGCTCACGTACACATAAATACCAATATATCCTGGCTTTGCTGGCCACGGTTCGATAGCTCATTCGTTTTTGGAGGTTTGCTCGACGCCCACAAGGGAGGCAGTTTCATTATTTTACCTGAGGGAGAATTCCAGTCAAACCAATATTACCTTGAAAATACCAATGTGCTCTGTACAGAGATTTCTTACCTGGGAAATAGTTACAGGATAACAGATTTTGCCCCCCGGTTCAGTCAGTACGACAGGTATTATAAGCCGCTGATGCTCGTAAGAAAAGTCGAGCCGTTAAATGGATCGCCTCGTATCAAAGTCACATGCGAACCTATGTATCACTACGGTGAAACGAAATACCAGGCACATCGTGGCAGCAATCACATTGAATTTACCGGCGCGGGGGAAAAATTAAGACTTACTACTGACATCCCTATCAGTTATCTATTTGAAGGAAAACATTTTGTACTAAATGAAACAAAATACCTGGTGCTCACCTACGGCCTGCATCTCGAAGCTCCGCTGAAAAGTACTGTCGAAACATTTTTACGTGAAACAACTGATTACTGGCGTAATTGGATCAGGAAATCAAGTATAGCCCGCTTTCATCAGGACTATGTTATACGGTCCGCACTTGTTCTAAAATTGCATCAGTACGAGGACACCGGTGCCATTATTGCCGCAAGTACTTCAAGCTTGCCTGAATCTGATGGCAGCGGTCGTAACTGGGATTACAGGTACTGCTGGTTACGCGACTCATTTTATGTACTTACTTCTTTGAATCACATCGGGCATTTTGAAGAGCTGGAGAATTACTTCACCTACATAACAGATATTTCATTTAATGATGAAAACAGGTACCAGCCACTGTATGGGATCACCGGGGAAAAGGATCTGAAGGAGAGCGAGCTTGGTTTAGACGGATATCTTTTCAATAAACCTGTCCGCATTGGCAACCAGGCGTTCGAACACATTCAAAATGACGTTTATGGCCAGGTTTTAATTTCCCTTCTTCCGCTGTATACCGACCATCGCTTTGTCTATTCAGAAAGAAAAGATTCCGCCAAATGGATAGGGTATTTGCTCAACAAAATTGAAACGACAATTGATGAAAAAGATGCCGGTATCTGGGAGTTCAGGAATACCAAACATGTTCATTGCTATTCTAATCTCTTTCAATGGGCCGGATGTTGTGCAGCAGAAAAAATGGCACGCACCATCGGCAATAAGAGTTTGGAAAATAAAGCGGCCGAATTAAAGTCAAAAGCTGCGGGCCACATTGAGCATTGTTACGATCCGGCGAGAAAAGTTTATACGCATGCAGCCGGTAGTGTACACCTGGATGCCAGTACACTTCAGCTTATCATGATGAATTACCTGGAACCAAATTCAGAAAGGGCAAAAGCGCATCTGCTATCGTTAGAAAAGGAACTGAAGGCGAGCAACGGGCTATTTTACCGATACCTTCACAAGGATGATTTTGGGAAACCCAAAACCACTTTTCTTATTTGCGCATTCTGGTATGTGGAAGCATTGGCATGCGTGGGAAGGATCGATGAAGCAATCAGGGAATTTGAAAGTCTATTGAAATATTCAAATCATTTATTGCTTTTCAGTGAAGACGTAGATGAACAAACCGGAAGCCAGTGGGGTAATTTTCCACAGGCCTATAGTCATGTTGGTCTTATGAATGCAGCATACCGCGTCGCCATCAAACTTGATAGTCCCATTTTCTTATAGAATGTCCAAAACAGGAATTCTAACCGGATATTAATGTTATTTTAATCCACGCCTATATCCGGCGTGGTAATTTTAAATATGAAAAGCAGATTATTTATTGTTTCCAACAGGTTACCCATAATGATTGATGGGGAAAAACAGATCAAACCTGCTTCAGGCGGATTGGTGACTGCCATGACCAGCTATCTTAAAAAACAGGAAAACAAAGACTTCTCAGAGGTATTTTGGTGCGGTGTTCCCGGTTGCACCATCGCAGAATGGATGCCGGCAATAGAAAATACAGACACACAGGGGTTCACCTATTTACCCGTATTTGCCGGCAACCACGATTATGCAGGTTATTATAACGGCTTTTCCAATTCTGTTTTATGGCCTTTATTTCATTATTTCCCCTCCTATGCCGAGTATGACACATCCTTTTACGAATGCTACAACAAAGTAAATGAAACGTTTTCTTCAGTATTGACCCAGCATCTGCGTCCGGGAGATACTGTTTGGATACATGATTACCATTTAGTGCCATTGGCTGCGATGCTTCGTAAAGAAAATGCGGAATTATCGATCGGATTTTTCCTGCATATTCCTTTTCCCTCGTATGAAATATTTCGCCTGCTTCCAAAAAAGTGGCAATGCGACCTTTTAAAAGGGATTTTGGGAGCAGATCTTATTGGTTTCCACACAATCGACTACGCCTCACATTTCCTCCAAAGCATCCTGATGGTGATGGGCCTCGACAATGATCGTAATATCATACATCATGATAACAGGCTTATCAAAACTGATGTCTTTCCTATCAGCATCGACTTCGAAAGATTTCACTCCGCTTACGATGATGAAATTATAGCTGCAAAACGCCAGGCGCTTTACACTCAAATGGGCGAACGGAAAATTATTTTCTCTGTCGACCGTTTGGATTATACCAAAGGTGTACATAACCGGTTGAAGGCTTACGAATTTTTCCTCCTTCAAAATCCCGGGTATCACGGCAGGATCGTTTTTATTATGGTGATCGTGCCGTCAAGGGATAGCATTTCCAAATACGCAGAAAGAAAAAAAATGATAGATGAAACCATCAGCGGTATCAATAGCAGGATTGGAAATATACAGTGGATGCCCGTCATATATCAATATAGCAGCCTTGGGTTTGACGAGATGCTGGCCTTGTATACAGCCTGCGACCTGGCAATGATAACTCCGCTCAGGGACGGCATGAACCTGGTTTCCAAAGAATTCATCGCAAGCCGTAAAGATCAGAAAGGGGTTTTGCTTTTAAGTGAAATGGCTGGTGCGGCCAGGGAATTGACCGACGCACTTATCATCAATCCCAACGACATTTCCGAAATGGCAGACAAAATAAAGGAAGGGTTGGAAATGGATCGAAGTGCCCAAAAGAAAGCAATGGAAAAAATGCAGGTACGCATAGCCAACTATGATGTAAAGGCGTGGGCGGAAGAATTTATCAGCGAATTGAGCAATATCAAGCAGCGGCAGAACTCTTTTCAAATAAAATTTCTTGATGAATTCACCCGGCGGAAAATATTTGAACAGTATAGGAATTCATCAAAGCGGTTGTTGTTGCTTGACTATGATGGAACGCTTGTTCCGTTTTCTTCTGAACCTGATCAGGCTATACCAGGCAGGGAACTGCTGGAACTCATCGGTGAACTGGGAAACAACGAAGCGAATGATCTTTTCCTGATCAGTGGAAGAAACAGTTCATGGCTGCAAGATCATTTTGGGCAGTTGCCAATAAATCTTATAGCAGAGCATGGCGCCAGGTATAAATGGAAAGATGGTGAATGGATCACAGACGTTCAGACCCATAACGAGTGGAAGGCTTCAGTACATGGTATCATGGAAATGTATGTGCGCAGATGCCCCAATAGTATGATAGAAGAGAAAGATTTCTCTATGGTATGGCATTATCGTAACGCTAACGTGGAGCAGGGCAAACTACGCTCACTTCAATTAATGAGCGAACTGAATGAATACATTCATAACAGGCACTTGCAGGTAATCATGGGCAATAAAATAGTGGAGGTAAGACAAAGTGGAATCAACAAAGGAACCTTCATCCAAAAGATAATAGAAAAAAAAGATTATGATTTCGTTTTTGCCGTGGGAGATGACAGGACGGATGAAGACATGTTCAGGACACTCCTGTCAGTTAAAAACGTCTTCACTATAAAAGTCGGCTCTGAAGCTTCTTATGCAAAGTATAATCTGCATAGCAGTATGATGGTAAATGCCCTGTTGCAGGGCATGAATCACCTGGACAGTAATCCCCCGGGCAGGAGCGCTTCCTTTTTCAGGACGGGTATCGGCTATCCTGTCTTCGGATTTTAATCTTCTTCTAATCTCGGATTAATGTCTCATTAACGGTAAGGGGTTACCTTAAGACAGATTTTTTTCATGAATAGGGTTTTACGCAGGGCAATATGATATATTGCCCTTTTTATTGATTGATAAGAAGGTCGGGCGTTGATAAAGCACAGGTATAGTTAATCAGCCTGATTCTAATGATAGTATTTTGAACAATGGTTGAGAAATACCTGGTGCTTAGCAAATCTCCTGGCAAAACATTGTCGTAACTTACTGTATGGCTAAATTATTAATGGGGATTTTTTTGATTTTATTGTCCGTAAAACAACCTTATATCCTACAGTCCCCGACTATTACTTTAAATGATACTTCTTTTTCCAGGAAAAAGGGATTTGTAATTATAGAGTTATTTACTTCTGAAGGATGTTCATCATGCCCCCCTGCTGATAAATTGATAAATGACATCGCTGCTAAGGCAAAAATGGACAGCACAAATATTTTTGTTCTAAGTGAGCATGTAGATTATTGGAATAAGATCGGGTGGGTAGATCCGTTCAGCAGTCCATTTTATAGCCAGAGGCAAACCTGGTACGCGAAACGTTTCGGTGAAGGAAATGTATATACACCTCAAGTGGTTGTCAACGGTATCTTTTCCTTCGTGGGATCTGACCACCAAAAGCTGACAAAAGCGATTGAAGAAGGCTTAAGAGCTACAGAATTTTCCTATCCTATCGGCATTTCCGGTAATAAATCTGACATTGGCAACTATAATTATGACCTTGGAAGAACAAGCAAAAAATATTTATTAAACTGTGTGTTAGTGCAAAAGCAAGCTAATTCCAATGTTACAAGCGGCGAAAATAACGGGAGGCTATTATTTCATACCAATGTAGTAAAAGAGTGGGTCATCAAAGAAAATCCTCCGGTTACAGGAAATATACAATTTAAAAAAACAGAAGGACTTACACGGGATGAATTCAGCATAATTGCATTTATCCAAGACAAGGACACGAGGGAAATTGTTTCCGCCGGAATTCTTAAGTAACAGTATTCAAAAAACGCCGCTTATAATCAGGCATCTTTGGGATTGCACGATATAGAATCATGCGATCCTTTATAATTTTAAGCGGTCTGCATTGGGAACATAGATGGCGTGGGCGGGGTATACTTCCACAACCGGCGCTCCTGGAATTCCCACCTCAGCCGTACCGGGCATAAGACGTGACTGCACAAAATTATTAAAATCATCTCCGGATTCCCAAATGTCAGTGACCCTTATTCCTGATCCATCAAATGCAGCAACATGAAAAACTGCACCCTTAGGTTCATTTCCTTCCCAATTAACAATTTTTCTAAGTTTTTCGTATTGATCGGATGTCACTCCATCCCATTTCATCAGCATTACTATTTTCATAAAATAATTTTTTTTGCGAAAATAAAAATTTTTATGAGAAATAACCTGGTAAATGGTAAGCCTGGGAGGAATGCGTTGTTTTTCCCCTTCGTGTAAGATTTTAAGAAGCAGACTTTATTGGCAGAAATATCTCCGGATCGTAAAAAACTAAAGAGTCCCCTTATAAAGGGGACTCTTTAGATAAACCCTAAACAAAAAAACAATCCTAAAACTTACTTCTCCCATGATAACAGTGAGGTAGGCTATTTATCAGGTATTAAAATTAGGCATAGGGTTTAAGAATCGTATTAGTACGGGATTAAAACGAGATTAAAATAATTCAGAAACTGGGATGTCTTAACCTGAAGTTGTATATTACAATAATGGATGAAAGAAATGTTTTGCTGGTAGAAGACGAACAAAAGATTGCCGATACGCTTAAATTGGGTTTGAGTGAAAACGGTTATGAGGTGGAAGTGGCCTATGATGGGAAAATTGGCTTAAAACTTTATGAATCAAGGCCTTTTAACCTCGTTATCCTTGATATTAACTTACCTGGGATTAATGGCATTGAATTGTGCAAAGCTATACGTTCGAAAAATAAGCAGATCCCTGTGATTATGCTAACAGCGCTTAATACGCTCAATGATAAGATAGAAGGATACGATGTGGGTGCCGATGATTATATTATCAAACCCTTTGAGTTTCGGGAATTGTTAATGAAGATCAGGGTTTTGTTAAAACGTACGGGTAACCAAAATTTCCCCGCAGGGTCTGTTCTGACTGTAGGAGACCTTTCCATGAACCTGGACAGCCTGGAAGTAAAAAGAGAAGATAATACTATCATCCTTACAGCTAAAGAATTTCAATTACTTGAATACCTGATGAGGAACAGAAATCGTGTGGTGAGCAGGGCAGATATAGCTGTGAATGTTTGGGACATTGACTTCGACACAAATACAAATGTTATCGATGTTTACGTCAATTATCTGAGAAATAAAATTGATAAACCTTTCGAAAAAAAACTAATACAGACACACGTGGGAGTGGGTTATGTTTTAAAAGATAATGTATAAATATGCCTGTCCGTATAAGGATCACCATTTTATTTGCGGTGCTGGTTATGCTTATTTTAGGTATTGTTTGTTGCGGTGTATATTACTTTTCTTACAGCGCAAGGCTGAAAACAATAAAGACAAGATTGACCAACCGGGCTATCACGACAGCCAAATTGCTTGCACAAAAAGAGATATTCGACCAAGATCTTGTTCAAAGGATCGATTCACTTACCACCATGTCGCTCCAAAATAAAACAGTGCAGGCCTATAACTACAATAATGACAGGATCTACAGTTATAGCGATGTCCCTTTCGACACACTACAGGTAAGTAAAGATATACTTGATAATGCGAGAACAAAAGGAACTTTTTTTTTCCTTGCATCAGGCAAGGAATCTGTAGCTTATCGGTATGAAAAAGGTAATTTCAGGATAGTCGTAATCACAGCTGCTGAAGATAGTGAAGGTAAAAAAAGCCTGCATACGCTTTTTAATATATTGCTCTCAAGCTTCCTGATCGGCATCGCATTCGTTTTGATAAGCGGCTATTTCTTTTCATACCGCTTGTTGACCCCGGTAAGGAAAATTACTGCCGATGTGAAACATATTTCGGCACAAAACCTGGCAAAGCGCATTCATACCGGAGAAACGAAAGATGAATGGTATGAGCTTGGAACAACTTTAAATGATCTTTTGGACAGGTTAAGTAAGAGTTTTGACCTGCAACAACGATTTATTTCCAATGCTTCACACGAATTATCTACACCGCTAACCACCATTTCAAGTCAAATAGAAGTTGCATTGCAAAGGGAGAGAACGGCAGCAGAGTTTAAGGCAGTGATGAAATCCATTTACCATGACGTACGTCATATGACAACCCTTACACAAACACTACTTGAATTCGCCAAAGCTGCTGGTACTCAAGGAGGGCTTGATATCAAACTTGTAAGGATCGATGAGATCATCATGCGTATACCTTCCGTGATATTAAGAAATAACAACCAGAATATTGTTTTACTCGATTTCAATAACCTGCCGGAAAATGAAGAAGAGTTATTTGTCTTTGGAAATGAGACCCTTTTACTCACTGCAATAAGGAATATTGTAGCTAATGCCTGTAAATACTCTGAAAACCGGGAAGCTAAAATTTCCCTCGAAGTCAGAGATCAATCGGTCGTGATATCAATCACAGACAAGGGGCAAGGGATTCCATCAGATGTACTAAAAAAGATCTTCCAGCCTTTTTTCAGAGTAGAAGGAAATACAAACAAGGAAGGATTCGGCTTGGGCCTTGCGCTTGCAGAAAAGATCATAAAACTCCATAAGGGTCGTATAGAAGTTGAATCTACGCTAATGTCAGGAAGCTGTTTCACAATATTTCTGCCTGCAGCAAGGCACTTAAAATAATTTGATTCTCCTGGTCTACTTGAAAAAACCGGACAATTATCCGGTTTTTTATTTTTTTCATTAACCAACCATATTAGAAACCAATATCTTAGGAAAATATTCCAGGGATTAAATAATAATTTGCATATTATTTGCTAAATAATTTAGTATTATTGCCTGTCATGATCGCCGCAAAAGCAGATATTATTACCCAGCTGAAGAAGGATATACTATCCTTCCAGGGTTTTAGATCTGCTTTAAATAATAGTGATCTCAATGCAAAGCTGGGCCGCATTAAAAATGCCTTTCCTGGCAGCAGCTTCCCACTCGGTGCAATGCATGAATTTATTTCCAACAATGCGGAAGATGCTGCCGTTACTGCTGGCTTTGTTGCCGGTATACTTGGCTCACTGATGCAAAAAAGCGGAGCTGCAATATGGATCGGTTCTTCTAAAACAATATTTCTTCCTGCACTCAAATCATTTGGTATTGCACCGGATAAAATCATCTTCATCGACCTGCAAAAAGAGAAACAGATCTTATGGGCAATGGAAGAAGCATTGAAATGCGAAGGGTTGGCTGGAGTAGTTGCACAATTAAAGGAATTGGACTTTGCTACTTCACGCCGCTTGCAACTGGCAGTTGAAAAAAGCCAGGTCACAGGTTTTATTCTGCGGCACAATCCTAAAAGCATCAATACTACTGCATGCATAAGCCGGTGGAAGATCAGCTCTCTTCCCAGCGAAGTTATAGATGGTATGCCGGGCGTGGGTTTTCCCCGATGGAATGTTGAGTTATTAAGAGTAAGGAACGGTAAACCTGCCAACTGGCAAATAGAATTAATAAAAGGCCGCTTCAGGCATATTTATAAAACACCTGCTATCCCACAGATCCAAAAAGCACAGACAGGATGATATGCAAAGACGCTTTGTTTCAATATGGTTCCGTTATCTCAAAACGGATTGGCTTATCCGTCGCCAGCCTTCATTGAAGGACACAGCTTTTGTATTGGTTGCTCCTGATCATGGAAGAATGATCATAACTGCTGCAAATAGCCTGGCAGAAAAAGAAGGAGTATATACAGGAATGGTATTGGCAGATGCAAGGGCTGTCATCTCCAACCTGCAGCATTTTGATGACGAGCCGGAACGTGCTGAAAAATTATTGAAGGCACTTGCTGAATGGCTGATCAGGTATACTCCTGTTGTTGCTACCGATCTGCCTGGTGGTCTTATGTTAGATGTTACCGGCTGTGCGCATTTGTGGGGAGGTGAAAAGCAATACCTGACTGACATTCACAGCCGGCTGCGAAACTTTGGATATAACAACCGTTTATCGATCGCTGATACAATTGGCTCTGCATGGGCCATTGCACGCTTTGGCCAGGGTACACATATTATTGAACCAGGACAACAAACGACAGCATTGCTTTCACTTCCACCTGCTGCGTTGAGATTAGAAACTGAGATCATTGAACGGCTTGAGAAATTAGGCTTGCGGCAACTAAGTCAATTCATCACTATGCCCCGTTCAGCTTTGCGCAGGCGCTTTGGGCAATCATTGTTGACCCGCCTTGACCAGGCTATTGGTAATGGAGAAGAAATGATCGAACCGGTGATACCTGTTGAGCCTTTCCAGGAAAGATTGCCTTGTATGGATCCAATCGTTACAGCCACAGGAATTGAAATTGCTATAAAACGATTGCTCGATATTTTATGCAACCGTTTAAAGCAGGCAGAAAAAGGATTGAGGGTTGCCATATTGAAATGTTATCGCGTTGATGGTAAAATACAACAGGTAGAGATCGGTACTAACAGGCCTTCGCACAATACACAACACCTTTTCAAACTATTTGAATTAAAGATCGAAACGATCGAACCTGACCTGGGAATTGAATTATTCATTCTCGAAGCTCCTAAGGTGGAAGAGCTTTCACCTGTACAGGAAAAATTATGGAATGAAGCAGGTGGCCTGGATGATATCGCTTTAGCAGAATTACTTGATCGTATATCCGGCAAACTTGGAAGCGATCATGTTCATCGCTTTGTACCGGATGAACACTACTGGCCAGAGCGTTCATTTAAAACCGCAACTTCTATAAATGAAAAACTTCAATCCCCCTGGAAACTCGATAAACCAAGACCGTTGCAAATATTATCAAGGCCTGAGTCCATTGAAGTAACAGCACCCATCCCGGATTACCCACCAATGAATTTTCGTTACAAAGGAGTATTGCATAAGGTCGTCAAAGCAGATGGTCCGGAAAGAATTGAACAGGAGTGGTGGCTGCAGGAGGGGCAGCACCGGGATTATTATTATATAGAAGACGAACAAGGTAAACGTTACTGGCTATTCCGTTTAGGTCACTATGATACTGCTCGAACTTACCAATGGTTTATGCACGGCTTCTTTGTTTAAAACCTAACAAGAAAAAAGTATAATGCTTGAATTAAAGAATAGAATTACTAATGCTGAGATCACTATGTACAATAGTTGAACATTGCTGTCCCCGCAATCGGGCTGTACATCCCTGCCCGTCCGGTCAGGCGGGGATTGCTGGTACCCTTTTTTGTTACTTTTTTGGACAAGCAAAAAAGTAAAGAGAAATAGATCATGAAATATACAGAGTTACAGGTCACATCTAATTTTAGTTTTCTCCGCGGCGCTTCGCACCCGGAGGAACTCGTAGAGCAGGCAATTGCTTTAGGTTATCATGAAATAGCCATAACAGATCGCAATACATTTGCCGGTATCGTTCGAGCTTATGCAGCAGCAAAGAAGAAAGATATCCGTATCATTGTAGGTTGTAGATTGGATTTACTGGATGGAATAAGTTTACTTGCATACCCAACTACTAAAAAAGCTTATTCCCAACTTTCTAATTTGCTCACCCTGGGTAATCGACGTGCCGAAAAAGGCGAATGTCATTTATACAAAGCAGATGTTTATCAATATGCAACCGGAGTAAAGTTCATTGCCCTGCCACCCGATGAATTAAATGAGCTGTTTGATCTTGATCCTTCTTTTGCTGAATCCTTAAAAGAATACAGGAGCGCTTTTGGCAACAACCTGTATGTAGCAGCTTCCCGCCGTTATAATGGTAATGACAGTAAATACCTCTTTCGTCTCAACCAGCTCTCAGTACAATTGAATATTCCATTGGTTGCAACAAACGATGTTCATTATCATGAGCCCTTAAGACGGCAGTTACAGGATATCATTACCTGTGTACGTGAAAAATGCACCATTTACAATGCAGGTTATAAACTGCATGCAAATGCAGAACGGTATTTAAAACCTGGTGAAGAAATGCTCCGGTTGTTTCGTCAATATCCTGCTGCAATAGAAAATACTCAAGTTATTATCGAAGCATGTAAATTCTCATTGAATGAATTGAAATACGAATACCCGGTTGAGATCACAACAGAAGGACGCACACCGCAGGAAGAAATTACCTTTTTAGCCTGGCAGGGTGCAAAAGAAAGATACGGTGATCATGTTCCCGAAAAAGTAAGTAATGCGATCAACCACGAATTGAGGTTTATTGAAGAAATGAATTACGCTTCCTATTTTCTTACCGTTTATGATATTGTCCGTTATGCCCGGGAACAGAAGATCCTTTGCCAGGGCCGTGGGTCCGCTGCCAATTCAACCGTTTGTTATTGCCTGGGCATAACCTCCGTGGATCCTACAAAATTCGATCTGCTGTTTGAACGTTTTATTTCTTCAGCACGGAATGAACCTCCTGACATCGATGTTGACTTTGAACATGAGCGCCGGGAAGAAGTGATGCAATATGTTTTTCAGAAGTATGGCCGTGACCGGGCAGCCATTGTTGCAACAGTTACGCAGCTGCATCAAAAAGGTGCGATCAGGGATGTTGGAAAAGCAATGGGATTATCTGTTGATACGATCAATCGGTTATCAGCCTCCATTTGGGAGTTTACAGATGAATGGTTTGAAGGAAAGAGGTTAACAGAGCAAGGAATGAATCCAGGAGATAAACATTTGCATAAAGTTTTAGAACTTACTAGGCAATACATGGGCTTCCCCCGCCAGCTTGGCCAGCACACGGGTGGCTTCGTGATAACCAATGGAAAACTTTCCGACCTCTGCCCTATTCTTAATGCCAGGATGGTTGACCGCACATGCATTGAATGGAACAAGGATGATATCGATACGCTCGGTTTTATGAAGATCGATGTGCTCGCTCTTGGAATGCTTACCTGTATCCGTAAGGCTTTTGATCTCGCGAAGTTGAATTACGGCCTTGATCTCACATTAGCTAATATTCCACAAGACGACCCTGCAGTTTATGAAATGATCTGCCATGCTGATACTATCGGTGTTTTCCAGATCGAAAGCCGGGCACAAATGTCAATGCTGCCCAGGTTAAAGCCCCGTACCTTTTACGACCTTGTCATTGAAGTTGCGATCGTACGGCCGGGGCCGATACAGGGCGATATGGTGCATCCTTATTTAAGACGCCGCAATGGAGAAGAGCCTGTTGAATATCCATCAAAAGAATTGGAAGAGATCCTTAAACGAACATTAGGAGTTCCATTGTTCCAGGAACAGGCTATGAAGATCGCTATTGTTGCCGCAGGTTTTACGCCTGCCGAAGCAGATGAACTACGCCGAAGTATGGCAACCTTTAAGGCACATGGTATGGTGACGAGGTTTGAAGAAAAACTTACTAAAGGCATGTTGAAAAACGGGTATACGATTGAATATGCTCAGCGTGTATTTAAACAACTGGAAGGTTTTGGCAGTTATGGATTCCCTGAGAGCCATGCAGCCAGCTTTGCCTTACTGGTCTATGTTTCTTCCTGGCTTAAATGGTATTATCCCGATGTGTTTGCCTGTGCATTATTGAACAGCATGCCCATGGGTTTTTATCAGCCTGCACAAATAGTTGCCGACGCAAAAAAACACGGAGTTGAAATGAGGCCCGTTGACATCAACTTTTCAGACTGGGATAATAAGCTTGAGGAAATGGCAGGTAAGTATTGTTCATTGCGGCTTGGCTTCAGGCAAGTGAAAGGTTTAAAACAGGATGATATCAATGTACTGGTACTAAACCGGCTAAAGCATTATACCAGCATCAACGAACTTCGTGATATCAAATTATCTGAAGCTGCCCTGGAAAAGTTAGCCGATGCAGATGCATTCAGGTCTATTGGACTTGACCGCCGCCAGGCATTATGGGAAGTATCAACCAAGGACCGCCCGGTTGTTATGTTTTCAGGCCAGCCTGCAGCTGATGGAAAGGACGAGAATATTTCGTTACCAGTAATGTCTACCTCTGAACATGTAATGCACGATTACGCAGCTACCTCACTTTCCTTAAAAGCGCACCCGGTAAGTTTTGTAAGAGAGAAACTGGATCAATTGAATATTGTCTCTACAAACGACCTCAAAAACTTAAAAGATGGATCATCAGTAAAAGTTGCGGGACTGGTACTGGTCCGTCAGCGACCAGGCACTGCAGGCGGTATTTGCTTTATGACCATTGAAGATGAAACAGGATGTGCGAACCTGGTGATCTTTGAAAAGCTGTTTGAAACATATCGAAAGGAAATTCTGCAATCAAAGCTGATCATGGTCGAAGGTAAGCTGCAGGTTGAGGGCGAAGTGATACACGTAATTGTAAAGCACTGTTATAATTTCTCAAAATTATTAAGGCATCTCACAACTTCCCGGGACGAAAACCTGCCGTTGCTTACATTAGCATACCCGGATGAAAAATCGGTCCCTTCTAATTTGGATAAAAGAAGTCAGCCAAAACCGAAGTCTCAGGAAAAGGTCTTTCCGGAAGCGAGAAATTTTAAATAATCCACCATTTTGGCTTATCGTTGAGCTATTTATTGAGCACGCATTGATTAAACCCCCTAAAACTTAGAACAGCAATATCTTATAAACTTGGATGCAAGACTGATATCGTCTAAATCTATTCTTGACATCGTTACTTTTTCGCTTGCATGTCTCATTATTTTTTATTAACTTGCTTACGTCTTTCTAATATCTTACCCTTACCATGATCCTATTTCCTTACCAGATAAGTGTGGAAATTCAGTACCCCAACCATGTTTTCCTCGTTTATTTAAAATGACTTTAAACACAATAAATGTTATTAACAGTAGTTTAATTTGCTGAATTTTACCCTTTATGTATATTTAAGTGTTTATGAATCTTTCATATAAAGGTTAGTAAATTACTAAGCATGAATAGGTACATTTATCAGATATATAATTACTTATATCGGCCTATTTTTTGTTTTTGTATTTGCAATTAAGAAAATGTTTTGTACATTTAAATATATAAAAAAAATATATTTTATTAAAAAAATAACGGTTAACTTTGCACACTTAAAATTAAATAGATGAAAAAGACTGATGAAATAATGTTATCAAATCCGTTATTGGATATCAGTGATCCTATTTATCCTAAGCTTTTCGAAAAGGCGAAAAAAGTAGAAGTTTGGACAGGGGATACTTACGCACCTCTGGATATAAAGTCTCAACGAATATTAACTAACTATTCTTATTTTATTTATGAACTCTTAGAATTGAATCAAACAAGGTTAATTGATTATCGAACTGTAAAGAAATTTGCAAAGACTAATAAGGGCATGCTTGATTATGTATTCGATAAAAACCCTGTGATATCAAAACTCAATTCATGGTTAAAAGAAGATGTTGAAATCGTAGAAATGGGTATGTATATACCTACAGATAATTATAATAAAAATACTCACCATTAAATAAGGCCTCCCCTTGGGTTATCTTTTTGTTATATAAAAGCCTAAAGAGGCTTTCATTGAAACGTCCCAAATATTTTTCAAATACTCGATATTTGTTTTTAAAATTTCAACTCGAATTGGCTCAGAGGTCGAGAAAATGTTTCCTTTGGGGTCCAGAAACAAACTTCTAGAGTGATTTTTATGAAAACTTATATTAGATTTTATGCCAAAAATTTCCGAGTTATTTGCTGAATTCCTGATAATTGAATTATAATAATCGTCGCCGAACTCCTGACTTCTCTTAAAATAATTATAGAAGGAATTGATAAGATTGTGGTTCAAAAGAATGATACTATCATAATACTTTTCATAAGGGTTGTAACTGTGTTTTTTTTCCAGGATTTCAATTCTTATTATCTCCCTAAATTTTTCCAAACTGATATCATCACTTAGATTACCCATTGAACAAAATTCTTTGCGTAATGCTTTACCAAGTCTCAATACAAAACTTAGTAATGTCTTTTTATGAGTAAGCCATAACACATTGAGCTCCACTGATGGGCATTCTTCATTTAGCATATTTAACTTTTCCTCATCATAATCACACATTAAATAGAACATTAAATTACATCGAATGAACAGAAATTTAAAATGTTCTTCATCAAAATACCACCCACCTTTACCTTTTTCCATAACATAAAGATCTGCCCTAGTAAGAAATAGAAACCAATGAGTATGATAATATCGTTTTAAGTTCTTAAATGACGCACTATTGCTATGGTTTGAGATAATTTTTTTTTCGGAATCATCAAAATTATAGGCCAACATAAAAGATAAGTAGTCTGTAAATAGATATCTAATAGAATTCAGGCCGAAATACTCTTCAATAAATTTCACTTCAAATGAGTCTTTAGATCCAACACTCAGCTTTATTTTTTGCTCAAACTGGTTTATTCTGTCTCTAATATTACCTTCATACACGTTTTTCGGATTTAAAAGAAAGTCATATTCGGGATTACTACAGTTATTTACTAAGTAGGGAATAATGTGATTTGCAGCCTCGTGAACACATTCACATGCATATACCGAGGGTTTAAACAAATGGGTAAAATTTATTGTGTTGTTGTAACTTGTAGAAGTAATAATAGGATCAATTCTTACATTTACAAATGGCTCCTTTGAGAACTCACCATAGATTCTTTTTGAGATTATTTTATAGATAAGATCATAGCAAAAAAGGATCTGCTGTATCCCTCCATGATGTTCAATGTTAAAGTCATTTATTTCAGTAAAATAGTAACTATGGAAGTGCCGATTCCAATAGGCTTTATTCCATGTTTCGATAAAGGCAATAAATTCTTTAATTTTTATTGATATAATTGTTTTATTATCAAAAATGGCACTGTCATGAACATATTTACTAGTTTTTATTTGAGCCCAAATAAGTAGACTAGGCTTGGTGGTTTTTGCCATTCGGTTTGATACCGACTTATAACTACCTTTGTCAATTGATAACTGATCCTTCAAAAATATTAGTAGCGAAGATCTAAGCCCAATAAAATAATTGTAAGTCAATGGATCAGTAATAGCGTCATTTAAATTCAATATTAGATTTTCAATCTGACCTTTAATTGTATGAGGAACTGGGTATGTCCTTAGTTTTTCCCGAATATCCTCAAAAGTTTTTTGATCAATTTTATATCTGTGTAATCTATAATTATAGTGTTTTGCTTCATCAAATTTTTTATAGTCATTTTTATTTTTAAAAATTATCTTAGACTTAAATTTTATTACATTTTGAACGAACTCATCCTTAAATTTTTTATTTGCGGTTTTTATTAGCAAAAAATATTCAAAAAAAGAAATCAATTTTCCCGGAAATACAAATGAATATTTACCAGCTTGAATATATTCATACAAGGAGTGATGGTTAAGTAAGCGTGTCTTTAGGCTTTTTGGGAGTGATTTTTGGATTATCCTATTTGCATTTTCTTCATGTCCTGGTTTAATATTCCACGCGATAGAAATATTTTTTAATTTCAATTCCCTTTTAAATATAATATTTTCTTGTGCAGATAAATAATTTTTTCGCTTTCCATTGACTTGGTTTAGTGTGTCGCGTAGGTTACCAATATGATACCCAAAAATAGTTGACGAGGCTACAATAGGATGAGACTCCAAGTAATTTTTAGCCTTATTTTTTTTATCTGAACTTATTAGATGTGATAATAAAGATTTTTTTCCTATTAGGTCCTTAATCGTGTGTGTTTTTTTACTAATCTGTTCAGAATTATATTTCTCAGTACTTAAGCCTGTTATTTTTAAATAGAGTTCCTCTAGTCGGTTTATTTTCAGTTTAGAACTGATTTCGCTTATATGAGAAATACTATTTGAAAAAAAGTATATAGTTAACTCATTCCATCCAAGATTTTCATTTATTATGTAAAATAGCTTAAATCCATTATTTTTTGTTTGCATTGCCTCTGTATATTCATCAATTATTAAGACTATATAGAAATTTATTAACTCAATAAAGTCTTGTCCTATGCCGATAAGCATGGAATTATTTAACTTAATCGAAGTAATCCCGGTAAATGGATAAAATTCCTTTTCAGAAAAAAATTCAGGTAAAGCTTCATTTTGAAAAATATCTAGTTTAGAGTTTTCTTCATTATAAATCTCAATATTTGGTATAATGCCAGTATTTACTTGATACTTAAAGTTCCTTCCCCGCGGTGTCGGCTTGAATTTTTTTGACGCAAAGCTAAAGTCATCAATTAGAGAAAAAATGGCTAAGTCGAAATCACCAAAGATACAATACGGAACCGGTGAAAATACTAAGTTAGATTGTTTGTAAACTAACTTTTTAGATGCAGAGAACTTGTTTGAATATGACGAAATTTTAGACAGAGCCTTTTTGTATTCATCAAAGAGCCTCTTGATCTCTTTTTCAAAGAAGACCTCCGGGTTTTCAAATGCAGGAATATTCGTAAATGCAGATAGAAAAGCATACTTGAAATACTTATTTTTTGCATCGAGATTTTGCATTGACCAAAATTTAGTTAAAAAATATTTTTGGAAAGTTATTTATCAGTAAAAAATCACCTAGTAATAAAGAAAATCTAGCTGACAACAATCGTATTTACTACTTAAAATAGATGACTTTAATTTGGTGTGAAATTTGTCAAACTCTAACTCAAGTATATCCTCATCCTTTGACAAAAAGTTGCTTGTTTTAATCGAAAAAAACACCTTCGGCTTTTGAGGCAAATATTTTATCGAATTTAGAAAATCGAAAATTTGATCAACATCATTTTTTGATTCAAGTTTCAGTATAATTACATTTTTATCTACTCGAGTACCAAAAAATAAATAATTGAGGGATTTGTTATGACTTGACAATTTGACCTGAGACATGGGTTGGCTGCAAGGAGCATTATAAATGTTCAATTGAGCTAAAATAAGCGCCGTTTCTGCATTACTATCTTTTTTAATTTTTTTCTTTCCTCCATAAATGGTCGAGAAATATTTAATTATCTTAATTTTTTCTAGCTCGGATGAATATTTACTTAATGAACCCTTTGTAAGAAATTGATAATAGATGTCTTTATTATTATTAAAACAAAAAGCCTTTTTATCAGAATCGTACTTATAACTTCTAAGTTTAAACTTATTTAAAGGTTTATTTATCTTTATAAGAGCATATGTGTAAGGGTAGCACTTATCCTTCACAGAATCGTCGGTAAAAGTGGTCCCATTTGTGACTGAATATACCTTTTGGTGTATTACTGAAGGTTCGTGTAATTCGCCATGGACATGACCCGATAAAATTAAATCACTTTTTTCAGCTAATTTATTGAAATTGTTGCTCGCCGGGCTTTCTTGGATGTAGGGATATATGTACTCTGATTCATGCATATAGTAGTAAGGATGGTGCATGAAGGTTACAACAGGCGACCTACTAGTGTCTATATGCTTTATCGTTTTGTCGATAAAATCTCTTATAAAAAATAAGTTGTTTCTATCATTTTGAGTATTGCTGAAGTTGCAAAAAAAAGAACTGTTAACAGAAACAAGATCAATACCTAAAATCTGCTTTGTGTATACAGTCTTAAGCCCTTTAAAAGGATATGATTTCGCTATTTTTTCCGTGATATGCTCCCTAACAAGTTCTTCCTCCTTTTCCAAGTATGTTTTGAAATATTCCTTTTCGAAATTAATAAGATAATTTCTTAGTTCTTTTTTTTCTTTATGGTTTAGGTCATATTGTGAAACTGTATAAATGGTGTTAACTATTTCATTGCCCGTAAAGGAGTTATTATTCTTTGGGAATTTGCTTTTTAGAGCATATAGATACTGATGGGCAGATACTATATTTTCTCTATTAATGTCATGATTGCCAGGAGTCGTGAAAACGGCATTTTTCAGAAGCGGAAAAGTTTCAATCAGTTTCTGAAGGAGCTCAAAAAAATGTTTGTATCCAGAAGCTTTACCCTGATTTACTAAATCACCTGCTATGATTACAATGTCAGGTTTCCAGTCACCATCTTGAACCACATCCTTTAAACTGCTAACTAGCTTTTCATTTATCACCTTTGCGAGAATTTCTCTTCCACTTGGATCATCCTTGCTAAGATCATAATGTAAATCGCTAATTAATAAAATATTAACTTCTTTACCGAGCCTTTTTAAGTCAATTTCTTTGAGTACGCGCTCAAGAACGGATAATTTTGGCATAAGATGAGAATAGGTAGAAACCTAATATAAATAAACTTTAAATATAAATATAACTATTTAAAGCAATATTTCCAACTGGCCTTAATTAGTTTGTGTCTAATTCGGCATCTCGCTAAGTCTCAGCAAGACTGCAGTGGAGATAATTTTGAAACTTTTAGCATTGAGGTATTTATTGAGTAAAAGGTTGTAGTGTAGCCTTAACTCAAGGTGGATATTCTTTCTTGGATATCTTTTGTGGACGGAGCTGGTCTCGATCCCATTTTGCAATTAATGTAGAATCCTCTTCTTTTATACACTTAAACTCTTAATCAGTTCTGAACAATCCATTCCTAATACCTTTGAAATGAGTAGCAATGTCGTTACGGAAGGGTCGCTCTCTCCCTTTTCGATGTTACGATAAGCTTCAGGTGTTAATGACAATAAAGGGGCAATTTGCTTAGTTGAATAATTTTTCAGGACCCGATGACGATAAATCAAGTCTCCAAGCCGCACAAGGTGGGCTTTGAATTCTTTGTGAGATTTCATAGTACTGTTTAATTAGGGTTAGACGAAGTTAAACTTCGATTTTCAAATTATAAATAAGATTTTCAAATTTAAACTTTGGGTAATTAGCAATTTCAGTCATGATGCTACTAGTATGAAAAGCAATACAGCATCGTGTTTTCTTCACCTAATGGGTCTACAACCTTAACTACGAACCAAGGTTGTAGATAACTTTCTACAAATTGAAAATCAAAATATTTAAACAACATTTGTTTTGTCCATTCAGTCATCCTTCCAAAAACTTACTTCAAGCATATAGAATTCACTCAGGCTATTTCTCAAAGGAAAAATGTACTACTCTGCCTAAACGAATAAAACCTTTGCCTGATGAGCCGAGTTTCATTATCACTTATCATTTTTTTTATTTCGCTTTCCATTAAATGTTGGGCACAGTCAGATAGTACTATTCAAGCACTCGAAAATATTCATTCGAGATATCTCTCAAATATTGATCATAAAATCGATCAGTACAATAGCAGGATTACTGGCAAAACAGAAAAGACTCTTATCAAACTTAGTCGTTGGGAGAATAAGATAAAATCACTACTGGAGCAAGTTAGCCCAGAGACCGCGACCAAATTGTTTGCCAATAACCAGCTCACATTTTCAGGAGCTCTTAAAAAGTTCCAAGAAGGAACAGCGATTGTCACCAACTATAGAGCAATGTATGATGAGTACAGGGATAAATTAACTACAAGTATTAAATATCTAGAGGAACAAAAGGACAATGTAGATAGGAAAATCATTAAACCATTAAATAATACGAAGAAAAAGCTAGAAGACCTGGAGAAAGATGTAGCAAGCACAGAAGCTGTAGAACAATTTATCAAAGAAAGAAAAAAACAATTACTTAATGAGGCCGCAAAATATTTAGGTAAAAGCAAATATCTGACAAAGATCGATAAGGAAGCTTATTACTATTTAGAAACACTGCGTAATTACAAAGAGCTCTTTTCGGATAAAAAGAAAGCTGAAGAAGTTGCTCTGAGAATACTTAACAAGATACCCGCCTTTAAAAAATTCATGGAACAAAACAGTATGCTGGCTTCGATGTTCCGAATGCCCACTGGCGCCGCTGCTGTAAGGAATCAGGCTGGTTTGCAAACCCGCGCAAGTATAGATGCCATGATACGGGAGCGGATTGGAACAAGAGGTCCTAATGTGCAACAAAGTCTTGACCGTGGGGAGGCAGAATTAAGTAAGCTAAAGACAGAAATTCTCAAAACAGGAGGCAGCAGCAGCGATGCAAATATTCCTGACTTTAGGCCCAATATGCAAAAAACTAAAACATTTGCTCAGCGCCTGGAATATGGTTCCACGTTGCAGCTTGCAAAAAACTCAAGCTATCTACCGTCTACATTAGATATTGGAATCACAGTTGGATTTAAGCTGAACGAACGTTCTATTATCGGCATCGGAGCAACTTATAAATTAGGAGTGGGTTCAATTCAGCATATACAACTTAGTCATCAGGGCATAGGTGTTAAAAGTTTTGTTGACTGGAAATTAAAAAAACAATTTTTCATTACAGGAGGGTATGAACTTATGTACGCAAACACATTTAAGGACTTTTCAATATTGAAACAATATGATAGATGGCAGCAGGCGGGCTTAGTCGGGATAACAAAAAAAATAAAGATCAAAACAAAATTTATGAAAGGAACATGTATTCAACTTTTGTACGATGTACTATATCGCACACATATGCCAGTGTCTCACCCAATTGTATTCAGAATCGGATACAGTTTTAAAAATTAAAGTATGAATAAGATTATTTTCCTTTTTGGATATTTTTATTGCTGTCTATTAAATAACATTTCAGCCCAGGATGATGGGAATCTGGCTCTTATGAAAGTGATTCCCCCATCTCCAAATAGTGCTGCGTTAGGCAAGTTTGGAAGTGTTCCAGTGAGTTATTTCACTGGACAGGCAAATACAAGTATACCATTATTTGAATATGGCAAAGGGGTTTTAAAAGGAGATGTGTCTTTAAGTTATAGTCCAGGAGGTATAAAAGTAGAAGAAGTATCCTCATGGGTCGGAGTTGGATGGGCTTTGAACGCTGGTGGCTTGATTACCCGTACAATCAGGGGGATAGCAGACGAAAAAGCCTTCGGGTATTTTAATACTGACATGACTGCAAAGTTCATGATGGATCATTATCAGGATACAAATTATCATTCAGACATTGTATACAGGCATGAACAAGCTGCAATCGGGATGTATGATCTAGAGCCCGATATTTTTGTTTTCAATTTTGGAGGAAATTCAGGGAAGTTCTTTTATAATCAGGAAACTGAGAATTTCTATACCATGACCCGAAGTAAATTAAAAATAAGCTTTAATGCTGCCGATACCTCCTTTCTCATACAGGCACCCAACGGGAATAAATACTATTTTACGATCAAAGAAACAACCACTACAAACACCACCACTTGTTATACAGATGGAGTTGGATCTCCGTCTGGTAATTATTCTGTAAATATTACATCGTGGTTACTTTCCAGGATTGAAAATAGCAACAATACAGAGAATATAACTTTTGAATATAATAATACAGGGTCATACACTTTTAATACGATCATGACTCATGTCAAGTATTTGCCTCTTGCAAATGTTTCTGGAGAAGGGCCAGATATGAAGGATGTAAATTGTGAATCAAATATCACCATATCTTCTAAAAAACTAAGTGCGATCTATTGGAATAATGGATCACTAAAATTTAAGTCAGTAAATGATAGAGCTGATTTATCTGGTGAAAAGACTTTGGATACAATTAAACTTTACAACGCAGGTGATTCAAATATTAGAAATTTTGTTTTTAAATACGGATATTTTTCTGGAGATACTTTGTCATCCAAATTGCGACTAGATTCTTTGTTTGAAGTAGATAAGGCAGGCATACAAAATAGCCCCTATACCTTTGAGTATGAATCTGGTTCCTTCCCAAGTAGATTATCATATGCGCAGGACTATTGGGGGTATTATAATGGTGAAACCAGTAACACAAGCTTAATTCCACCAACATATCTGGTCAATACAGGATTGGGTGGCTATTGGGTGGTTCCTGGAGCCGAACGAAGACCTGTATTGTCCTACGCAAAAACAGGAGCTCTTAATAAGGTGAATTATCCAACTGGCGGATATACACAGTTTACTTATGAGTGTAATGAAGCAACTAATCTCCTACTGCCGCCAGACTATACCACGCATTATGAACACTTGGAAGGTGATCACAATGGAGGGCAACAGACATATTATGAAACCGAATTTACCATTGATGTTCCCCCAAATTATTATAATGGCCTTCATGACGGAGGCGGCATTTATCCACATTTTTACTTTACTGAAATTGGCTGCATTTTTCCGGGTGGTGTTGCCAATGATAGCGCGGTCCTTTCAGTTACAAATTTGTCAGATCTATCCAGTGTGGTAATAACAGACCCCAGCCAAACTAGTATATACTTGCCAAACGGAACATATAGATTATCAGCTTCCTTTAATCAAGGGAACAATCCCGGGTTTGAAGATTTTTACTTTTCTATCTCGTGGGAGCAGCCTGATCTTTCGCATCATCTAGCCGGAGGACTAAGAATTCAGAAAATATTAGATTATGATGGAATCGACCATGCACATGACAATATCCGAACATTCGAGTATTTGAATGAAGATAGTACCTGCTCAGGTAGTTTCATTGGGTTGTGGGACGGCATTTTTCATTTCGATTTTCAAACATTATATAGTACCGGAAACGCTGGGTTTGAAGTTGATACCTGGCATCGGTTTAATTCGGAGAGTAATTACCCCCTTGTATCTGAACATGGCAATTATGTTACATATTCTCGAGTAACAGAATATGAAGGTGAAAATGGAAGGTATGGCAAAACTGTGTATTCATTTAAAACATATAACGATTTTATAGACCAATTTCCATTTCCCCACGTTGAGAAAGAATGGGCCAGAGGACAGTTATTAACTAAGACAGCATATGAAAATCGAGGGAACACTTTTTACCCAGTTTCTGAAACGATCAATACATATCAATCAAGTAACGATAATGATTCTGCTGCTACCAATATGGCAATCGGCATAAAACAGGGGGTATATAAACAATTTACTGGTGGTGGTGGTGGTTTGCCAACTGAATTACACGATGAATGGCTTGTTCCAGCATTCAATTATTCGGGGACAATAAGTGGCTTGACATTACAAGATACAACAAATACAATTGCTAATGTAACTCCAACCAATGAAGGAATAGAAACAAAATCCATTTTTGGATACGATGAGTTGAACTTTGCTCAAAATCGTATTACTAATACAAACAGCAAAGGTGATAGTATTACTACTCGAATTACATATCCTGTAGATTACACTGGCAGCATTCCCGACTGGCTGAATAACCTAAAGAACAATAACCTCCTCTCAGTTCCAATAGAGAAAACTGTGGTAAAAAAGGTGAATGGTACAGAATATTTGATTTCTGCAACTCTTTCAATTTACAAAGATGATCAACCTCTTCCATATAAAATATACAGTATTGATCTTGCCACACCTTTAACGTTAGATAATTTTACGCCTGCTTATATTTCGTCAGGTAACCTCGTGAAAGACACTCATTACAAAGAGCGTATTTCATTTACAAGCTACGATAGTGTTTATAACTTGCTTGAGCAACAAAAAAATGCAGACGTAAAACAATCGTATATCTGGGATTACTCAAATTCGTATCCAGTTGCAGAGGTATTCAACGCTTCTTCTGATAGAATTGCATACAGTTCTTTTGAATCAAATTCTCAGGGTAATTGGTCTTTTAACTCGGCTGGAAAAACAAACAGTTATTCATTGACAGGCGGTAATGCATATACCATAACCAGTCATACTATTAGCAAAAGTACTTTGCCTTCAGGGAATTACATCGTCTCATATTGGTCACGTAACGGTTCAATGAGTGTTAATAGCGGATCAGGAACTGCTGGAAGAACAATTGATGGCTGGACATATTATGAACATGTATTAACGAATATTTCAACTGTTACGATTACTGGGAGTGGCATAATAGATGAATTGCGTTTATACCCAACCTCTGCACAAATGAGCACCCTAACATTTGAGCCATTGGTTGGTGTAACCAGTCAGTGTGATAAAGCTAACCGCATAATTTACTACGAATATGACAATTTAAACCGGTTAGCATTAATTAGGGACCAGGATAAAAAAATTATAAAACGAATTGATTATAAATACCAGGCCACACCACTACAATAATCTTCAAAATCAGTTTCTGATGGAAAGAGCCATATATAAAACCATATTATTAGCTATCATTTTGATAGTTAATAATACAAAAGTAACAGCCCAACAGGCATTGCCCTCGGCTTATGATTCCTATTACAGTAAGATCAATTTCGTCAGAACCTGGGATCTCGCAACGCCTTTAGACCATCGAGATTCTGTCTTAACAAAATCGTTGAAAGATGTTAAGCAAACTACATCATATTTTGATGGGTTGGGGCGAGCGTTGCAAACAGTTGTCAAAAAGGGTTCACTTGTAACAGGTGATACTGCAAGAGATTTTGTTTCTCCAGTTCTATATGATTCCTCCGGAATAGAATCCTATAAATACCTTCCGTTTGCAGCAAATAGCACCGGGGGTAACACATCTATTAGTGATGGACTATTTAAACTAAATCCATTTCAACAAGATTCAGCTTTCAATAAGGGTATTTTTAGTGACGAAACATATTACTATTCCAAGACCGTATTTGATGCCTCTCCATTAAAAAGAACATTGGAGACTTTTGCCCCAGGTAATAATTGGGTGGGATCCGCTTCACAAAGTAATGAAGCAGACCGGAGGGGAGTCAAAACGAAGTACTGGGTTAATAGAACATTGGATAGCGTGCGAGTATGGCGAGTTACTAATGTAAGTAATGCGTTTGGCACATACGCCACAGACACAATTTATAACACCGGACTATTATATAAAAGTGTGGCACTCGATGAAAACAATAAACAAATTATTGAATTTAAGGATAAAGAAGGAAACTTGATCTTAAGGAAAATACAATTCACTGCATCTTCCGATACAGGTTCTGGAAAAGGTCACACTGGCTGGTTATGTACTTATTATATCTACGACGAATTGAATAATCTTCGTTGCGTTATACAACCCCGGGGTGTTGAGTTGTTGGCTGCTAACAGTTGGAATATGAATTATAGCAGCGGTGTAATTTTGGATGAACAATGTTTCCGATATGAATACGATGGATTGAAACGTGGGATCATGAAAAAAGTCCCTGGAGGAGGTACAATGTATTTGGTTTATGATGCGCGTGACCGATTGGTACTAAGTCAGGATTCAGTGATGAGAGCTGCACATAAATGGCTCTACGCCTTATATGACGAATTGAATCGTCCTACTACAACTGGACTGATAACTGATAACACGAATTATAATAATGCACCATACCACCGGAATCATGCAGATACTGTAATAGCATACCCCAATACCGGAAGTTATACAGACGAGATACTTACTAAAACTTTTTATGACGATTATGCTTGGAGAAGTGGAGAGAGTAATCCTTTGTCGGCTTCAAGGAATACTAGTTATGATAGCTATTTTTTGAGTGCTTCAAATTCGACTTGGCCATATCCTCAAGATGCAACTGTACAAACAAATAGTTTACGGGGCTTAACTACTGGTACCAAGATTAAAGTTTTAGGGACATCAACATATTTATATTCTATTCCATTCTATGATGAAAAGGGGCGGGTTATACAAACGCAATCTACGAATATTACGGGTGGAACAGACATTGGAAACAGTCAGTATAGTTGGAATAATCAAACTTTAATAAGCATTAATAAACATGAAAAATCTGGCACTAATTCGCAGACAACTATTGTATTAACAAAAGCAACATATGATGACCTATGGCGACCGCTAAAAACTGAAAAAAAAATCAGTAACAGTAAGGTGAATAGTGGCAGTATGCCTGGAGCATGGACAACAATTAATGAGGATGAATACAACGAACAAGGCTTACTGAAAAAGAAAAAACTTGGAAACGGTCCTGTTGATTCTCTGCAGTACGAATACAATATTCAAGGATGGATGTTGGGTATCAACAGAGGTTATGTAAAAGATACAGGGAATACATCCCATTGGTTTGGATTCGACTTGTGTTATGACAAAACATCCTTTTCCGTGAACGGAACATCCCATAGTTATGCTGGGGCGCAGTATAATGGAGATATAGCCGGTACATTATGGCGCAGTGCGGGTGATAAGATGCTTCGAAAATATGATTTTAATTATGATAATCTGAATCGGATTACTGGAGCCGATTTTAATCAACTTAACTCTAACAGTTTCAGCAAAGCAGCAGGTCTTGATTTTAGCTTGAGCGGAATGTCTTACGATGCGAATGGAAATATTTTAAGCACAAAACAACGGGGTTGGAAACTTGGAGGAAGCATTACCATAGATAGTCTTTTATATGGCTATAATTCCAACAGCAATAAACTCTACGATGTTACTGACGGCGTAAATGATAGCACCAGTTACCTGGGAGATTTTAAAGAGTATGTAAATAATACAAGTCAGGACTATGTTTATGACGGAAATGGTAACGTTATAAGTGATGAGAATAAAAGAATGAACAACATAAGCTATAATTTCCTGAATCTTCCACAGGAAATCGACATTACTTATGATATACATCCGCCCTATAGTTCAAGATATGTCACCTACACGTATAATGCAACCGGAAATAAATTGCAAAAAGATAGTTACGAATCCAGTGGTTTGGGAAGTAACAGGCTTATTACGACGACATATCTAAATGATTTAGTTTATGAAACGAAGCTCACAAATCAAGGAGGTGTTCCTGAAAGTGATGATTATACTGATGCGCTCATTTTCATTCCTACCGAAGAGGGTCGAGCTAGGCTGGCAAAAGACAGTAGTGCTATCTTATACGACTATTTTATAAAAGATCATTTGGGCAGTATACGAATGGTACTTACTGAACAAAAGGACACATCGATATACCCTGCCGCTACGATGGAAACAGCCACAGCTACAACAGAAGAAACTTATTATAGCAATTTACCAGTAACAAGAAAAGATCCCCCAACTGGATATCCTGCTAATACTCCTTCTGGTAATGCAAAGGTTGCCAAAGTAACTCCCAATCCATGTTTTGGTAATAACTGCAGCAGTATAGGACCTGCAATGACATTAAAGGTTATGGCAGGAGATAAATTTAATGTAACGGTAAATAGCTGGTACAAAACCAATGGGGCGTCGCCAGGCACTCCAGTATCATTACTTACCCTACTTCAAAACTTTCTAAACACTGCTGTAGGCAACATGCCCGGCAGCAAAAACACCCCTACAAACCTAGGTAATGCTTCAGCCTTTTTACCGGGAGCTACGTCGTTTTTAAGCTCCCAGACTAGTGGGGGTAATAGTAGTAAACCTTGGGCTTTTTTGAACTGGATATTGTTTGACGAGCAATTTAATTATGTTGCAGGAAGCAGCGGATTCCACCAAGTTGGGAGTGATAACACTTATACTACTTTAACTGAAACGGATCTTTCTGTGACAAAAAATGGATTTTTGTACATTTATGTGAGCAATACAACCGCCAGTATTGATGTTTATTTTGATAATTTACAGGTGACACATATAAAGGGACCATTATTAGAAGAAAATCATTACTATCCATTCGGCTTAACGATGGCAGGAATATCATCAAAAGCTGCGGGTTCGGTTGATAATAAATTAGGATATAGCGGAAAAGAAGAACAAAAACGCGAATTTAGTGAAGGTAATGGGTTGGAATGGATCGATTACGGTGCGAGAATGTATGATCCGCAAATAGGAAGGTGGCATGGAATTGATCCATTAGCTGATAAAATGAGAAGACATTCGCCCTATAATTATGCATTCGACAATCCTGTAAGGTTTATTGATCCTGATGGAATGGGTCCAGGTGATCCAATAAAGGTGGGTGCCGGTGTTAAGCTTAGTGTAAGTTTTTCACACCATAAACCTGTATTCAACGGAAGTGTTGCTCTTGGCTTTTCAAAACAGCTTAGTAAGGCGACTACGGCAAATTTAAATCTTGCTGTAAACGTACGTAACTTTGGATTAGGTACTTCTCATGGGTCAACCGGAAGTACACAGGTAAAAACGGATTTTGTAGCGAGCCCTTCCTTAACAATCGGAGGTGGAACCGGAACATCACTGCCATTAAACACTCTAAATGGTAACACTGCCACCGGGGTCACTAATACATCTGCGGGAGGAGTTACAGTAGGTTCCAATTTTATTACTGGAGATAATGGGACCCAGAGGGTTGGATACGTAGGTGTTAGAACCACTAATGTACAAGGAAATTTTTACAATGATATTATCCCTGGAATTGGTGATGGTAAAGACCGCTTAAATACTGGTGGAGGCTCAGTGCAGGTAGCAACTAATGGTGGGAATGTAGTTACTGTCGGAGCGGATGTGTATACTGGTACAAAAAGGGATCCGGAGCTAAGTGGTGATGATAGGCCTACATTTAATGAGGGAGGCAAAATTTATAACTTGCAAACGCAAGACCAACAAGATTTAAATAATGGACAAACTTATATCGATATAACTGGCCCTCTGCCCGCTCAAGCTGCCGTTGGAGGAAAGGACCAAATGTATCCACAAAATACTATTCATGCAGCACGAAAAGAAGCAAGATTTAAATCGACTGCCATCGGGTTATAAATTGATGGTACTTTCTTTTGTTTTATATTTTATTGCAGGTTGTACTTCAATAAAGTATACTACCACACTTCCTAAGCAACCAAGGGCAGAGTATTATTCTTTAAAAGAGGGAAATGACCATCAGTTGGGTAATATCGATACAACTGTAATTTATGTAAATGAGCAAGATTGGATAGCAAATGGAGATCGTGGTTCATCGAAAAAGCACTTGTTTATATTTATGAAATTTGCAGCCAACGGCATTGCATTTTATAGTGACTATGACGAATTACCTTTCACCGAAAAAAATGCATTAAATAAAGCAGGACAGTTTTGCTATTACAGAGTTAGAAATGACGAATTAGAACTTGAATACTACAGCCATCGTCTTAAAAAGTTTACCATCATGTATGGAACAATTTTTACAGATAAAATAATCTTTTATAAAGACAAGTTAAGAATACCGGGAGGAGGAAAAGATAAGTTGAATTTGGTTTATCGAAAGAGCATTGTCAAATTTTACCGGCCATTAATATGGCCTGAATAAAGTAATAAACCGAGTTTCTCGACTGAAAGGAATCAATAATCCACTAAATAAAATCTAATAGTAAAACATGTTTTCTTGTCCTTCTTCATTTGATTCCTGGCTGTTCGCTACGATTATTTTTTCGTTATAAATTCGTATTTTGTTACGGATGAAGTGGGTCCTTGTCATATTCCTGGTCTTAGTTTCTCTTGGTACTTGTTATTCTCAGCCCCAGATGAATAACTGGTACTTCCCTACTTACATGAATCTGACCTTTAATTCAGGAACTCCTGTAGCCAGTATGGGCGGCTTGGTTAATTCACCTGAAGGCTGCGCATCAATCTCCGATAAAAACGGACAGTTACTATTTTATACAGATGGTATTCGGGTCTGGAATAAAAATAATGTTGCCATGCCCAATGGAACTGGGCTCAATGGTGGTAACGGAAGTGCTACACAGTCATCAGTGATAGTGCCAAAGTCTGCAGATGGGTTACAGTATTATATTTTCACAGCCGATGAGGAAGGAATGCCTTTAGGCTTTCAATATTCCATTGTAGACATGAGCCTGGATGGTGGCCTGGGCGCTGTTACGGTAAAGAATGTCCTGCTTGTTACACCCAGTTGCGAAAAGGTAACAGCAGTGCTTCATTGTAACCGAAAAGATTACTGGGTAATCACGCACAAATATAATTCCGATGCTTATTACGCATACCTGGCTACAGAGACCGGTGTAAATACTACGCCCGTGATCAGCCATACCGGAAGCTTTATACCGGTTGCTTATGCCACTATGGCCGGAAGCCTGAAAGCAACTCCTAATGGAAAGAAGCTAGTTGCTGCAAACCCGATAATCGGGATCGATCTCGCAGATTTTAACAACCAGACAGGGGTTGTATCTAATGCCGTTAATATTGATACAATGGTCAATCCAGGGATACCTTATGGAGTTGAATTTTCGTCGAATTCTGCGATTTTGTATGTCGGGGTTACTTCCTATTTTGACCCGGTCGATCTAAAATTCTACTCCGGGGTTTTCCAGTTTGATATATCGTTGCCCACAATAGCCGCCATCAAAAATTCGATAGTTCGATTATCTAGGTATCCTTCCGGTAGCGAGGTCAATACCCTGCAACGGGGACCGGATGGAAAAATTTACCTGGTACAACTGAACAAGTACTATTTATCGGTGATCGATGCCCCGAATGTATATGGCTTAGGGTGCAATTATATTGAGAATGGCGTGACCCTGCCTGACAGAGGCAGGGCGGGGCTGGCAAATTTCGTCAACGATTTTGGAACGAAAGATACATTTTCTTTGAGTTCTACTACAGGGGCGTGTACAGGATCGCCCGTTGCATTTAATTTTTCAACTAATCACTCATATTCTTCTTTACTATGGGACTTTGCTGACATCGCATCCGGATCGCAGAACACATCGACGCTTACAAACCCAACACATGTCTTTTCAGCCGGAGGCACCTACCATGTTCAATTGATCGTGTATGGTCCTTGCAGCAATGATACGATCTACAAAGATGTAGTAGTCGGTGATCTTAATGTTAATCTTGGTAAGGATACGGGATTTTGTCAGGGAGGTTCTGTCCTGCTAAGCCCCAACTCAGCGGGTTCAAATTCTTATCTGTGGCAGGATGGTAATACTTCACCAACATATGTAGCGTTAGTTCCTGGTTTGTATTGGGTGCAGGTCACCAGCGGAAGCAACAATTGTATAAAAAGGGATTCTGTACTCATATCCTCAAAACCAGTTCCGCTTGTTTATTTAGGAAAAGATACTGGTCTTTGTGTCGGACAAAATATTGTACTGGACGCCCAAAATCCCGGATCACAGTATTTGTGGAAGGACAATAGCATCCTGCAAACCTTTACTGTCAGCCAAAGCGGCACCTATTGGGTGGATGTAAATCTCAACGCATGTCATGCAAGAGACACAATTGTAATTTCCAATTTAAATAAACCACAATTCTCTTTAGGGCCTGACCAATATTTATGCACGGGCAGAAGTTTGCGACTTACTCCAGGGTTGACAGACGTTAACTATACCTGGCAGGATGGATCACATAATTCAACCTATTTGGTTATGCAAACGGGTTTATACTATGTAGATGCGGACAACAGCTGCGGAACATTTCGTGATAGCATAAATATCACCAGTGGTAGCTGCGAAGTGTATGTTCCCGGCGCATTTACACCCAACGGAGATAGCCGGAATGATCAGTTTAGAGCGGCCGGCCTAAGTTCATTTGCCGAATTTGAGATGAAAGTATTTAACCGTTATGGTGAAATGATATTCATCACGAAGGATGCCAGCAAAGGTTGGGACGGAAAATTCAAGGGAAAAGATTCTCCCAACGGAGTCTATATTTATCTGATCAAATACAAACAAAACAGTTCTTCTATTTATAAATCTTTGAACGGTACAGTAGTACTTTTGCGATGATGTTAAAGATGTTTTATTAATCTCATAAAATAAAAAACATCAATAGAATTTTCTTCTTTTCATTTTAAAACTTACATTCACTTAATGAAAAATATTCTTATTGAGTGTTTTATTGAGTCGATAAATTATAGTCTTGTAACGAGTTGATTATAAAATAATTACAACGCATGTATATGGACCCGTCCGGTCCGCATAGTTTAGACCAGAATTGCGCAGAACTGAGCAGGAGTGCGAACTCCATTTTTGAATTGCTCAATAACGCCCGATTCCTCACAAAAATGCTCAACGATTGTCGTTGAGCATTTTTGTGAGGATACATACCGAGTCAAGGCTCCGATTCAATAATAACTTAATAGAATTTTTCGAGTATTCCAGCTTAGCGCATCAGTGCCCGGTTTTGCAACCGAAGGCAAGGATGGCAAGCGGGAACTTTGTAAAATCTGTTGTTATGTTATACAAACAAAACAATTAAATGCGAAATGAAATAACCGAATTGGCTTTTAAGATTATTTTTAGTGTCTGCACAAGCCGGCACTACACCTTGAAGATGTACTTGAGATTTTTCCCTATTTTTTATGGGATTTTTCCCATTATTAAATCCCGATGTTATTTTACTATTATATAATTATTATAAACTATAGAAATATTTCTATTACCACTTTGCGGTATTTTTTCTTTGAAAAAACTCTATACTTTGCATTTCAGATAACTGCACCCTTAAAGCAACTTTATGAGAATTATTCCTTCAATAGTATTGGTACTGTTGGTACTATTATCATATAAGTCCAAAGCCCAAACCGATAGCATAACTCAATCTTTGAAGCAATTGCCGGAAAGGTATCTCTCTCAAATAACCGATAAGGTATCCTCAATTGACAAAAAACTCTCAAAACAAACCTTGCGGATTTTAAGAAAGTTTGATAAGGAACAATTGAGAATCAAAAAAAAAATAATGTTAAGGGATTCAATGCAGTCCAATAATCTTCTTGTAAATAGTACTCAAAAAATTGAAGAGTTACAGAATGAATTTATAAATATGCCCGATAAGGCAATCAATAAACTAAATGGCGCATATAATGCATATATAGACACATTAAAAACATCTCTTAAATTTTTGCAACAAAAAGGGGAAGGTCTGACAAATAAATCAAAAGAGATCTCTGATAAACTGAAGAAGGCTACCAGTAAGATCAATATCCTAGATGGTAAACTTCAGAAAGCTGAGGAGATAAAAAAGTACTTACGTGAAAGAAAGACTGCTTTGCGACAGCAACTAGAGAGTTATGGAATGGTAAAGGAATTAAGAAAAATAGAAAAAGCGACCTATTACTATGGAGAATATGTTAAAGAGTATAAAGAAATTCTAAAAGATAGAAAAAAGCTAGAGCGCAAAGCCATGGCGATTTTATATTCTACGCCGATATTCAAAAAATTCGTAGCTGAAAATTCCTTATTAGCAGGATTTTTTAAATTACCTAGTAACGGTTCAGATAATATAGTTGTTCCGACGATTCCAGGAGTTCAAACCAGAGCTAGTGTGAATAACATCATACAGACCTCAATATCATCAGGAGGACCAAATGCAATGACCCGTGTTCAAGAACAAATACGGGGAGCTCAGGCTGAATTGAATTTGTTAAAACAAAAAATAGCTCAATACGGATCTGCGGATGCAGAGGTTCCTTCGTTTAGACCTAATTCCCAAAAGACAAAGAGTTTTTTAAAGAGGCTTGAATATGGGGCAAATATCCAATTCGGAAAATCAAATTCATTGATGCCGTCTACAAGTGACATTGCCTTATCATTGGGATATAAAATAAATGACAAAAGTTCTGTAGGAATTGGGGCTTCTTATAAAATGGGATTAGGGAAAGGGTGGAATAATATAAGATTGACAAGTGAAGGAATTGGTCTTCGGAGTTATATAGACTGGAAAATAAAGGCAGGTTTCTATTTAAGTGGTGGCTATGAACAAAACTATAATTCCAGCTTCAGAAATATCATCGAGCTAAAGCAATATTCCGCCTGGCAAACAAGTGGGTTGATTGGTATCACTAAAAAATTAAAGCTAAAGGGATCAAAAAGTACAAAGATCCAACTGATGTACGATTTCCTTAGTTACCAGCATGTGCCTTCAACTCAACCGTTTATTTTCAGAACAGGTATCAGCCTACGATAAAAAATTTATAAGAAAACGAAATATTATGAAAATCAAGTTCTATTCTGTCTTTACATTGCTCCTGCTTTGCTGTAAGTCACATTTAGCGCAGGTTAATCTGCAACAAGGCAGCTTGAGTTATTCTTATCCCGTATTCTCTTTTAAAGACAATCTAAGCAGATTGTCTTTGAATCTGGGAATCAATTATAATTCCGGAAATGGATTAAAGCTAAATCAAATTGCAAGCTCCGTTGGGACAGGATGGAATTTATCGGGAATACCCGTAATCAGCCGCATACAAAAAGGGTTGCCGGATGATCAATATGAAAAATCGGGGACCATGTATGATACAACTAAATACCCAGCGGGCTATATATATAATGGAAATTCAATTTCATCCGGATGCCCTACAGCAATAAACAAGTATCCCATTTTCGAATACCAAAATATTTGGTATCTGGACAATAATACTACTGAAGCAGACAGGGAACTGGATGAATTTCAATTTACCCTCAACGACAGAACCGGCTCGTTTATAATTGACAAAAACGTAAACGCAGTTTTATTGGATAATAGTAGGCTAAAGGTTGATGTTTTTACAGCGCTTCCATCAAATAATTGCAGAACCACCATAACCAAATTCGAGATCTTAGATGAAAATGGAATTAAGTATGAATTTGCCGAAAGAGAATTGTCTAAAGTCTATAAAATAAAGGAGGTTAGTTGGCCAACAAATGCCCTATTTCAATATTCTTATGATGTGCCCTTAGATCAAAATCCTTATGTAGCAATTGAATGGTACGTTTCAAAAATTACAGACATTAAGACTGGCCGGGAAATTTTGTTTGAATATAATACAGAAGCTCTTCGATATGAATATAAAGCAGGTCTGCATACAGAGATATTTACAGCGTGCACAGCAGCACCACCCGCCTGTTATTCGGCAGGAACTGTAACAATAACTCCCGTTTCCGGAAGCCCCTATGACATCAGATTGTTAGAGACACATGGAGTAGTCCAGAAGAGCGAAATCCTTAAAAAAGAAATAAAAAAAATTACCCTTTCAGATTCTAAGGAAATCCTCTTTGATTATAATTTGGATCGAAAAGATTTTGCAGGCACTCACGCATTAACAAATATTACAGTAACGAATTATGAAGACAGTCGCCTGATTAGATATGCTCTTACACAAAGTTATTTCGTAAAGAATGAAATAAAAACACCTGCCAACAGCAGTGAAGAAAAATGGTCAAGATTATGTTTACAATCTATTCAAAGGTTTGGAAATACAGATGCCATAAGTGAAAAGCCATTCATATTTGAATATTATATAGGTACAAATGCCACAGAAAATTTTGTTCCCCCACATTTCTTCCATGCAAGTGATCCCTGGGGATATTATAACGGGAGTTATTCAGGAGTTACCGTTTCGGACTTTTTATCAGAGTCTGATCTAGATTCGTGGGGAAAAGTTTGTATTTATAACCAGGGGCATAATTATCCTGGAGGTCAAGAGATAATTACAAACTGCAAAGCTGGATATGCTAAAAATGGGTTGCTTAAAAAGGTAACCAACCCTTTCGGTGGTTCCACAGAATATGAGTATGAGCAAAATTACTTTGATGCAAGCTACTATATGTCTTATGATTGGCATTCTTCTTTGGGAGCTGCTGTAGGTGGTGTTCATCTTTCAAAAATCATACAAAAAAATTACGGTGGGGCTGCGGACAGAATTACTGAATATTCTTATTCGATGAGCAACGGAAAGTCTTCTTTATGGGGCGAGGAAGAACCAAGGTATGAGAATATTCAAAAATCTTTTTGGCAGGCTGAGGACCAGTATTTCAATGGGCTCAATTGTAACTATCACATGAAATATCTAGGTAGAAGCCAAACTTCAAGCCATGAAAGCTTTTTCGATAAAGTTAGCCCAATGCAAATATTTAATTATGCCCGGTTCGGATCAAAACTAAGTCATACTTTTCCCCAAAATAGAAAGGCTACTAAAAGAGAATTGGAAAAACGGAAGGCGCTAATCCGAGGATTTGTTAGGGAATTAATAATCAATTATATATTGGGAATTGTAATTAGCTGCTCAACTCCGGCTCCCCAAAATTTGCAAACTCATACTATTACAAATCATGAAAGAGAAAATGACAATCTACTCCCTATTCAATTTAAGCGAGTAACTGAAAGTGTTTATTCTTCTACCGGCGTACAAACTGGAAAAACAGAGTACGAATTTACATCTCCAGATGACTTCCCTTTGATAGTCGCTAATAACAATGCTCCTTATTCTGATAAACCAAGGGCTTATCCATGGATGTATGGGTTACAAAAGTCTGTAAAAACGTATGATAACACACCTAAGTTGTTAAAATCGGTCGAAAATGAGTACACACAAATAAAACAGGATGTAACAGATCCAAATAGCGCCTCTTGCAATTGTGAATCGTACTATCAACAATCATTGCCTGTTGCAACCTGGGACAATCCAGCAACATACAATGATTTTACAACAAGTAATATAAATGTAAGCGGGCTCAGACTTAAAGTAGACCCCTATAATATTATAACCGGAAGAGCAGAATTAAAAAAGACGACTGAAAAACTATATAATCTTACTACTAGTGATGCTGTAACTACGGTAAATGAATATAGTTACAGTTCTAATAATCATCTTATTTCATCTGCAAAGACTACGGACAGCAAAGGAACTATTATAGAAACAAAAACTTATTACCCCGAAGATTATAATAGTAGTGCCAGTTCTGTATTACATAGTATGGTGCTAGATAATTTCATAAATGCACCTGTTTCAACCGAAACCTGGCAAACGAAGGGTGTGGCAACACCCGAAATGCTTTCTTCCTCCGTTACCGAGTACGGCGTTGCAGCTAATGGAGACTACAAACCAATAAAATCATATGCATTAGAATCCGATGCACCTGTGTCACAGGCCACTATTGGAGCCTTTAATCCCAACCAATTAGTAAGGAATAATACACTGATAACACCCCAATCTGAAATATCTTATAATAGTTTAGGGAACCCTGTACTTACAAAAGACTTGCAGGGCTTAAGGAACAATAGCATAATTTATAGCTATGGAGACATGTACCCGATTGCTGAAATAGTAAATGCAACCCCATCTGAGATAGCTTATACTTCTTTTGAGGCCTTTGATCAGTCTTATGTCAATAACAGTAACTGGAGTATACAAAATGCTGATATTTTAACTGAACAAGCCCCAACAGGAAGCAAATACTGTTTTATTCGATCGACACCATCGCAGACCAGTTTAACGGCTACAGTAACTATTAATCAGGCTTACAAACTTAGTTTTTGGGCTAGCGCCTCCTCCTTTATTCTCAATTCTGGAATTTCACCCAGTGTTACGGGGCCCAATTTAAATGGCTGGACATATTATGAGTTCGACCTCCCTTCAGGAACCGCAGCACCTGTTATAACCGGGAATAATTGCAAGATTGATGAATTAAGATTATATCCTAAAAAAGCCTCGATGACAACGGTGACATATGATTATGGAATAGGTAAAACATCAGAGTGTGATATGAATAACCGGATCACCTATTATGAATACGATGGACTTGGCAGGGTTACTAAAGTTTTAGATGAGCATCACAACATTGTCAGAACGTATGAATATCACTACAAAAATTAACTGCCTAAAATAATTAGATATGATAAAGAAATTATTTTTAACAACTATTATTTTATTTGGTGGCTTTTATTGTTTTGCGCAATTTTCAATTAGCATAGTCAACATTAATCATACACCTACAGAGGGGGAAGTAGTCCAATATAAAATAATCTATACTAATCCGCCCGCACCCCCACTCAAATTACAATCAACTGTAGTGCACGGTACAGTTATATCAGAAAGCTTAAACCCCAATGCTCAAAATGAGGGTAGTATTCAGGTTCAATGGGATTGCAATGAAGTCAGTGGAAGTATTACAATAACTGAAAAGATCTCCAATACATCTACAACTCTTAATACTGGGATTTCAACTTTTGTAAACGACCCAAATTATTGCAATACAGGTTCACCAGCCAAACAAAATCTTATATACGGCCAGACACCAACACTGCTTACCGTAGTAAATTGCAACACTTTTTGTATGAATCGTATTGGTCTCTACCAATATTTATGGCAAGTTGGAGATGTTCCTATAGGCGTTTTCCCACAGATCCCAACAACATGGACGGATGTTGTAAACCCTGCGAATGACCAGCCAGTTACAACACCAACCTATCAACCATCCACCTCTTATAGCAGTAGTATTAAAGCATATAGACGAAAAACAACTATAACTTATCAGGGAACACAATATATTTTTTATTCCTCGCCTTCAGTAATAAGCATATTCGATTATTTGGCTGCAGGAACAATAAGCTGGAATTCAACATTCAGCAATGGAATTCCGGTGATCAGCCAAACTCCGGCTACTGGAGGCTTGTGCGATGGATATAATTATCTCTACACTTGGGAAATATCACCGGATAATTCCAGCTGGAGTGTAGTCGGCACAGGCATATCTTATCCAACAACCGGAATAATAACCGGGAACAGTTATATCAGGAGAAGAGTTGACTGCGGAGGACAAACACTCTATACCTCCGTAATTACTATTACAGTACAAGCACTTCTTCCCGGTACAATAAGCGGAGGTGGAACATATACCATAAATTCGGTACCTACAGTATCTCAAACGGCAGCTTCGGGTGGAGTGTGCAGTAGTGCTGATTATGTGTATACATGGGAGCGATCAGTCAATAATGGCTCTTGGGTAACCTTCGGAACAGGGATAAATTATCCAGCAAATGCAGGTGTGATTGCAACTTGCACAATTCGTAGAAAAGTACATTGTGTTTATGCAGATGCATATACAGCTGAACTTACCTTTACGATGCAACCCTATACTTCTCCTAATACTGAAAATTTAAATTACGTCCGTGTTAACGATATAGCTATTCCAGCAGTTCAATCATGGGAACAAGCAGACGCTTTATCAACAGGAGACAAGCTACAGACTACAAATTACCTTGATGAATTCGGAAGAACCATACAAACGGTTGTAAAAGAAGGTAGTCTTAAACAAAGTTCAATAAATCTGGATCCAGATAACTTGGCCAACTACCAGGATTTAGTAACACATTTTGAATTTGATGATTTAGGAAGGGCTGCAAAGGGCTTCTTACCTTATGCAACCACAACCAGTCTCGGTTTTTATAAAACCAATGCACCAACTGAACAACGAGATCTTACCAATCAAAAATATGGTGAACCGGTTAACAGTCCTTATACATCCAGCCAAACAACATTTGACGGGTCTCCTCTAAATAGGATCACTAATGTAAAGGTACCGGGTAATGCATGGAATACCAATTCGACATACAAGGGAATCAGTAGTAGTTATGAAGTATACAAATCAGTGGAAAATGTACGTATTTGGAATATAGGATTTAACACTGGTGATAAACCTATAGATGCAGGCGCTTATCCTGATGATAAGTTAGTAAAAAATATTACCAAGGATGAAAAAGACAAAATGATTGTAGAATATAAAGACCTAGCCGGTAATACAATACTAAAGAAAGTTCAAGAGAAAGAAATAGGTAGTGGCCTCGATCTTACAGGGTATGGAGGCTGGCTTTGTACATACTATGTATATGATGATCTTGACCGCCTCCGCTATACAATTCCACCCAAGGCAGTAGATCTGATAATTGGGACATGGGTTATTGATGATGATATTAAGAATGGTCTCTGCTTTTACCAGGAATATGATAAAAAAGGAAGGGTGATAATTAAACATTCGCCAGATGGTGGTGAGGTATGGCTGGTATATGACAAGAGAAATCGTCTTGTCTTTTCCCAGGATGAAAATCAACGTAACCGTGTGAATAATTCACCTTCAAAACCCAATCAATGGTCCTTTTCTCTCTACGATGAAAATGACCGGCCTTTGGTTACGGGGCTGATAGATGATACAAGGAACAGGACCAACATGCAAAGTTTTGTAGATGGACTTACTTTACAAAATGAGCAGGTTGACATTTATACAGGAAGCTGGGAAACGATAACAGCATATTGCCCCGTTGCAGGAAAAATTTCAGGAAGCTCAAATTATTACTGCCAATCCTGCACAGCTAGTTTTACAAATTCTGCCAGTTATTATGATGATTACCTGCACAGGTCTTTAAGTCATAAATCAGTCGATCTCGTTTCAAGCGACTTTGCTCCCACTTCAAATCCATATGTACAACCTTTCGCTGTCTCTTTCTCGAGAATTAAGGGGGCTTCTACAGTATCTAAAGTGAGAATACTGGATGCGGTTTATGATAATGGCAATATTAACGATGAACATTTCCTGTCATCAACAATTTACTATGATCAAAATGGACAGACAACTCAATCTTTTAACGATAATATCAAGGGTGGTATAGACTTTTCGGCGATGCAATATGATTTTTCAGGAAAGGTACTTAGTATTAGGAGCAAACATAATATCTCTGGTAGTGCGTTCAACGATTTGCTTGTTATCACAAAAAATGAATATGATATATTAGGAAGAGGGAAAAAGCTGCTTAAACTCTATTCAAAAAACAACACTGATGTTTCAGATATAAACAAATACAAAACCTTAAGCCAGGTCTTTCTGGATGAATTTGGAAGGGCAAAGTCTAAGAACATCGGTGAAGATCCGGCTAATCTTGGTAGTCCTCTCGAAATTCAGGATTTTAGCTATAACATACAGGGATGGCTTACGGGTATCAACAAGGATTATTCACTGTCTTCGGTTAATTCATCCCAGTGGGACAGGCATTTTGGAATGTATTTCGGATATGAAAATGCAGATAGTAAGTTTGCGGCGTCCCAATGGAACGGAAATATTACCGGCGTGATCTGGCGGAGCCAGGGTGACAATACACCAAGAAAATATAATTATGAATATGACAATATAAATCGATTCAAAGCAGCTAACTTCTTACAGAAAGAAAAACCGGCGGATGCAGATAATACTTGGAGCACCGGTAAGGTTGACCTCTCTTCTTTTGTAACTTATAATGATGCCAATGGAAATATTTTAACGCTTAAACAAACGGGCATAATACCGGGAACCAATGGTGGAGTTCTTATCGATGATCTAAGTTATCAGTATTACAGCAAAAGTAATCGCTTAAAAGCAATCGATGACCAGGCATTCGGAGGTAATAATGCTCAGAACGGTAAGCAGGGTGATTTCATGAATTTCATCCCATCATCTCAGGACTATGAATATGATAAAAATGGGAACCTTGTAAAAGACAAAAACAAGAATATTCTCGATAATAATGCAGACGGTATAATTAATAACTTCCTTGATCTTCCTCAACAAATTACTATTGCCGGCAAAAGCAAGACAGAATATACCTACGATGCAGCCGGGAATAAACTAGCAAAAAAAGTCACCCAACTTATCTCCAGCCCACCTCCACCCAAAACTACTTTTTACATAGGAGGCTTTGTGTACGAAACTTCTGCAACCTCCGGTCAGCCTGATGAATTGCAGTTTATACTTAACGAAGAAGGCAAGTTGAGGATAATGGACCCTGTAGCAGCATGGAGCGGACCAAGCGGACAGGTTAATTATCTGGAAACAAGAGGTAATATAGAAATCGCTAACACTGGTACACCTAATAAATGGGGAGTATGGGATTATTTCATTAAAGACAATTTGAGCAATACACGGATGGTGTTAACAGAAGAATATCATCAGCAGCAAATGCTGTGTAGCATGGAGGATGCAAATGCTAATGTCAAGGCGGAAGAAGAATCCACATTTAGTAATGCTCCTAATAACAATGAACTTGTAAACACCCGTATTGGTACACCTTCTCAATGGACCGGAAATTCAACCTTAAAAGTTTCAAAGCTGCTTAATTCAGGGGTTAGCCAGATAGGACCAAACGCAATATTGAAGGTTATGGCTGGTGATAAGATTATGGGGCAAGTGAAATATTTCTACCAGGCGGGAGGTTCCAGTCAAAACAATTCTGTTTTAAATAATGTGGTAAGCAGCCTGCTTTGGGCAATTGGAGGTTCTCCAAATGCAACATCAATAATTAAAAATAATATTACGCAGGGTTACCTTTCTGGTTTGGGTGGACCAGTAAACAGTTTCTTTAATACCCAACCAGCCCCGGGCAATGGGAATACACCTAAAGCATATCTAAACTATATTTTCTTTGATGAGCAATTTAGGTACGTAAGCGAGGGCAGCGGCGCCCAGGTAGTTGAATCAATCACAAGTGGTTCAAGTAAAGAGTCTACACTAATAATACCTGGATCTGCCATAGCTAATAAAAACGGATATGTGTATATCTATCTCAGCAATGAAAGTCAAAATATACCCGTGTATTTTGACGACCTGCAGATCATACACAACCGCGGAGCTATAGTAGAAGATAATGCTTATTATCCTCATGGTTTAAAAATACAAGGAATTAGTGCAAAGTCTGCCCTTAAGCCGAATACAAAGCAGGGGTACCAAGGAAGTTTTAGTGAAAAGGATGATGAAACAGGCTACAATGAGTTTGCTCTGCGTAGCTATGATCCACAAATTGGCAGGTGGATACAAGTGGATCCATATGATGTAGAATCAGGTGTTTATAATGGGATGATTAACGACCCAGTGAATTTGTTCGATATCGACGGTGGAAGCCCTCCAGACTATGTCAAAAGACAAATCGATGGAGTTGACTACTATTTCTGGGATGGATCAATTAACAGCTATGACGAATTCCTTAATAGTAATTACAGTGTAGGACCTTTTGAATATGTAGGAAAAGAACTTCCCCCTAACTTTTCAGCAATGGAAACTGGAGGACACGCCAAACTTTTTTGGGGTACCCCAGGTCTTAGTTTTGATCAGTTGGATGATATGAAAGAAGTGACAGTTAAAGGTGCTTTCCACAGACTGAATGTCATTAAGCCTGTATACTCTGAATCTTCCGGTATTACACCCTATATCCCAGAAATTAAAGATTATTCTTTACAAACAACGATCGGTTCAAATGTCGAAAAGAGAAATAAATGGCAAATTGATAGGGACCAACAACGATTGCAAGACTGGCGATATAGTAACGGTTATGATAAAAGCGGATTTGAAAGTAGCAATTGGACATGGCGGCTGTTAAGAAACAAAGGGTTCAATAATTTTTCAGAAAAATTAATTACTACCACAAGTGTCTTGTCTTTAGGAAAAGGCATGTGGTCCTTTGCGAAAGCAGGACTCACAGATATTGGAACTACTACCGTTTTTCGTAATTTTGGATGGGGAGAATATAGCGCCCTAAGAGCAAACGGAAATAATTTTTCGATTGGGTCTAATTTTGGCTCAAAACAGTTTTGGCTTGATGAAGAGGGGCTTAGTTGGTGGAATAGCACTAAATTTAGTAAAAGCTTTACGGCCAAAATAACTGTCAACAATACCGCGTTAAATTACGGATATAAGTTTTTAGATGCAGGAAAGTATAGGGCTGTGTCATTTGACAGTCAAGAGGCATTAGATATCTTCAATAGGAATATGAAAATAGAATGGATAGAATACAAATAAAATCATCATGGCAATATTAAGTTTTGTTTTTTATAAAACTCTTGAGGGTGTAAATATAACCCCTGCTATTAGGGTTTCAATTTGGGCAGAAGAAAATAAATCATATTTAATGCCTTGTCAATTTAAAGAAGTTTCTAAAGAAGGGAATTTTTATAGCATTAAAGCTGAGGTGTTGGATCCTGATGAATTTGTGTCTCTAAAACATGTTGATAAGAAATTTCTATTTGGACATCCCGGGAAAGTAATTGGATTTGGTATCATGAAAGAAATGAAATAAAACAACTACAGTTCAGAGAAGTATTAAAATGGTATCGAAAATTGGGTAAAAAATAATATATGATTACTATAACAGCAATAATTTTTCGATCCGTGAAAATACACTGTATACGTGAATCTCCAAATAAAAAATTCGAGAGGAATTAGATTTTAGACAACGAGAATTACGAGCTATGAAACTATTTTTTGTCATTTTGACAAACATACTTAGCCTCCAGCTTTTGGGAGGAGGGAAAGATGATAGTAACCTTGAAATTCCAAATAGTATTACGCTTACTATCCTCAATATTATTCATCCTACCTGTCAAAAATATAATGGGAAGGTGATTGTTCAAGCAACTGGAGGTATTGCTCCCTATGCGTATACAATTTCAGGACCATTTGCGCCTCAGCCAAGCGGTGTTTTTTTTAACCTGCCGCCCGGAACCTATACGGTGACAGCCACCGATGCACTTAATAATGTAGGAACCCAAAATGTAACACTTACCAATAATCTCTTGGCGCCAACAGCTCATTCAGTTGGCTTTACAGCACCAAGCGGATGTAACACTTTTGACGCAACGTTTACAATGAGCGGAAGCGGAGGGTTACAACCATATACATATAGCCTGGATAATATTAACTACCAGACAAGCAATGTCTTTACAAATCTTACAGCGGGTGACTATAATTATGTTGTAAAGGATGCCAATGGCTGCACTTCCATACCTGCTGTTTTATTTAATCCGGTCATACACATTCCTGTTCATTGCCCTTTTACTATAATTAATGGTATAGGCGGATCTCTTTCCTGTAACCCAAAATCTGCTACTTTGAATGTAGGGACTCCACTTGATGGAACACCTCCATTTACGTATTCCAGCGATGGGGTCAATTATCAAACAAGTAATGTATTTCCAAACCTCGCGGATGGAATTTATACGTTCTGGATAAAAGATGCTACCGGCCTAATACTCCTGTATTCTTGTTCCTACTTGGACAATTGTCCTGCGGCATTTTTTGTTAATAATTTAACACTACCGGCCCATTGTGGTCAAAATGGATCAATTACTGTTAATGCCTCAAATGGAACACCTCCTTATTTATATTCATTGGATGGGATCAATTACCAGTCCAGTAACCAATTTACCGGTCTGGTTCCTGGGGTTTACACTGTCAGTGTGAAGGATTTTTACAACCTTATTGTTACCAGGCTAGCGAATGTCGTAAACAATTGTGCTGTTGTTAATACCACTATAACCAATACTACCTGTGGTAATAATAATGGGAAAATTGAGGCGCATGGTTCAAATGGAACTGCACCTTATCTATTTTCCATGGATGGCATTAATTACTCCGCAAACTATATATTTTCTAATCTTCTTGCAGGAAACTACATTGTATATATCAAGGATGCGACAGGTGCCGTAGGCTCCGCCAATGTTGTTATTAGCAATATTGCGGGCCCGAAGATCACTTCGATCAATTCAACAGAGTCCGGATGTGACAATCGATCTGGAGTAATAAATGTGAATACAAGCAGCGGGACGTCACCAATAGTTTATAGTATCAATGCTACAACGTTTCAAAGCAGCTCAACGTTTAATGGCCTGGCCCCGGGAAATTATAATGTTACAATTAAGGACAACAATAATTGTATTGATGCAATGCAAGCAACGGTTCTACCAAGCAGTAATATGCCAGTAGTGAATTTAGGTAAAGACACGGCATTATGTGAAGACCAGAAACTTACACTTAATGCCGCATACCCAGGATCGTCTTATATATGGCAGGATGGAAGCACTCAGGCTACGTTTTTGGTAACTGACAAGGGGAAATACTATGTAAGCGTAAATAACCTCGGCTGCATTGCGAAGGACACAATAAATGTTGATTATGATTTAAAACCTCATTTCACCTTAGGAGAAGACAAAAGATTGTGTCCAGGAAATAGTTTTATTTTAAAGCCTGCATTCACCAATAATGTTTCTTTACAAGGATTAAGGTATTTGTGGCAGGATGGTTCAGTGCAACCAACTTTTAATGCTATAGCTGATGGCTTATATAGGCTTGAAATCGGTAATTTTTGCGGAACGGCATCTGATGAATTAATTATAGTAAAGGGGATTTGCGATCTTTATATCCCTAATTCTTTTACTCCAAATGGCGATAATAAAAATGACATTTTTAGAGTAGGTTATGGCGATAATGTATTGGAATTTGAGATGAGGATTTTTAACCGCTATGGACAGTTAATTTTTAAAACCAAGGATAAAAATAAAGGTTGGGATGGAAAAGTGAATGGTCTACTACAACAACAAGGTGTTTACACTTGGATTATTAAATATAAAACTGTTACAGGCAGCTCTTGGCAAAGTCTTCAAAACACAGTCATCTTACTGCGATGATAATTCACAAACTTTTACATTTATTTTATTAAAGTAACTACCTTTTATTTCTTATTTAAATGATCCTCACATTCGTTTAGATGAATTAATTTTTATTGAGTGTTATTGAGTCGATAAATTGAATTGAGCAGGCTGCGAACTCCATTTTTGTGAGTATACAGTTGAGCTACCGTATGATGATCACGCTACCTTTGAATAGTTCTTTGCCCGTTTTGATGATATAGGTATAAGCCCCATTGGGGCAGTCTGTATTTTTATATTTGCCATCCCAGGCGACAGGATTTGTTGTTGTATGAAATACCAGTTGTCCCCAACGACCGTAAATAAATAATTCAAAAGCCGGGTAAGCGCTTAATGAAGGAATGTTCCAGGTGTCGTTGATGCCATCTGCATTGGGTGAAAAGGCATTGGGAATGTACATGCCGTTATAAACTTTTACCAGCATCGTATCTGACACCGATTTACAACCAAAGCTGGATGAGGTTCTCAATATGTATTTTGTATCTGCAGGTGGGTTTACAAAAGGTTGTAAAGAAAAAATATCGTTGATATAAGCAGGTGGCGACCATGAATAAGTATTTCCGTTCCCCGTAACAGTTCCCAACAATTGGGCCGATTGGCCTTTAAAGATTATTTTATCAGGACCGGCATTAACAACAGGTTTGTTGATGACATTAATAGTTATAGCAACAGTATCCTTACAGGTAAACTGGTTGCCAACGATCACATTGTAGGTGGTTGTAAGTGTGGGAGATGCTTTTGGGTTATTAATTGCAGCATTAGATAGCCCGGCAGAAGGTGTCCATTGATAAGATTGTCCGCCGCCAGCGATCATTTGTATACTATCAGCTTCGCAAATCGTAGCATTTGTAAAACTGGTACTGGCAATTGGTGCAGGGTTAACGAGAACCATAGTTGAATCTTTATGAATGCAGCCGGCTGTACTGGTAACGGTCACATAATATTTACCAGCCTGGTTCAATTGTATATTTCCTAACGACAGAGGTGAGCCGGACCCGGAGAATCCATTAGGGCCGGTCCATGCATATTGTGCCCCACCTGTTGAATTCATCGTTAATGTAGCTCCTTCACATGCGGGTCCGTTATTGGTTGCAGTGGTTACAGGATTTGCATTAATGATAAAAGTAAATGGCGCCGAATATATCCTGCATTGAGCTGAACCTAAATTGCCTGCTTCAGCAACTGCGAGCCTTGCCTGGTAAGTGCCCACCGGTGCATTGGGGGCGATGGCAAATCCAATTGAATTGGTTGTTGCAAAGGCCAGGTCTGTCCAGGTATTGTTTTGGGGAGTTTTGGTCTGCCATATAAATGTTGGATTGTTAAATCCACCTGATAAAGAACAGGACAATAAATACTGGTGTAATACCGGCCCCTGGCAGAATGAAAATGCTGTTGCCGGATTGCCATCGATCGTATTGGTTATCGCGGGGCCACAGGGACGAAATGTGATGTCATCCAGCGCAAGGTCATTGCCGCAACCGCCCGCAGCATTGTTAACGATGCGAAGCACTACATCCGTAACAGCAGCAGGGGTTGTAAAGAAAAAACCATACTGCTTCCATGCAGGGCTTGCAGTAGTTGAAATGCTGCCTGTATTATAAGATTGCAGCAAAGTTCCGTCGGTCTTTTCTATGCGAAAAGTAAGATCAGGCTGGTTGCCTGCACTATTGCAGGAAGACGGTAACAATACATTCAGTATCCAGGCAGCAAATTCATAAGTAGTATTCCCGCAAAGTCCTCTCACAGTGTCAAGATAAAATGCACTGGGCTGCAGTGATGCATTCACCAGCATGAAATATCCACCCGGGTCGCCCGTATGATCTGCTGCGAGGGAATGCCATGAATTATTAAAACAGGCATTGGTATTATTCCTCACTGTGTAATAACCATCATCCGGACAATCAGTGGAAGTAAATTGGTAATTGGTTGTTGCAGCCAGCAGTTGAGCCCCGGGATTGGAGCCTGCACCAAAAGTTATGTTCACGATAGGATCACCGAGACTACCCTGGCAAAGCTGTGCATAAGAACAATGCAACAGCAAGACCAATGATAATAATAATATCGTGAAAAATTTAAACCGCATGTTCATTTACTTATCAAATATAAGCTTGAAAAAACCCGGATAAAAATCCGGGCATGTAAAACCACCATTAAAAAACGCATATGTCATTTACTGGTAAACCCTCACATAGTCGAGGATCAGCCATTGTGGTAAATAAGTGTTGCTATCCGGGCTGCCTGGCCAGTTGCCACCCACCGCCATGTTCACTATAAAAAAGAAATCTTCATTGAACGGGTAATTGTTACTGCCGAAGTCTGCGATGGTATAGGTTGAATAAGGAACACCATCCACCAGCCATTTGATCTGGTCCTGTTTCCATTCAAGTGAGAATACATGGAATTCATCATTGAAGATACCCGAAGGCAAAGTAAAGTTCCTGCCCAGTTGTGTGCTCGAAGGGCCGGGGCCAAAATGTAATGTACCATAAGTCCTGTTAGGTTCATGACCGATCATTTCCATCAGGTCGATCTCCCCGCTCTTTGGCCATCCTCCATATACATTGTTTTGTGGCAATAGCCAGAAAGCAGGCCAGATGCCCTTCCCTTTAGGAAGCTTTGCACGGATGTCGATCCTTGCAAATTTGAAAACTTTTTTACCCCGCGTGAGTATTTTGGAGGAAGTATAATTCTTTCCTCCATAGCTCTCCTTCTTTGCCTCAATGATCATCTTTCCATCCTGGAAGAAGATATTATCGGGCCTGTCGGTATAATATTCCAGTTCATTGTTTCCCCATCCGCAAACACTTGGACAACCATCACCATTTTCAAAACTCCAGATGGCAGGATTAAGCGGACCAGTAGTGAATTCATCTGACCATGCAAGTGTATAACCGGGATAGGAAGTGGGTGCATCATATCCGGCATTAGTAAAAGCTACCCGTGTATCATCATTCTCTATGACCGCAGTGCCGATGCCCTTATAGATATCAGCATTCACAGAATTGGACAAGGTCACTTTAAAATCATCATTACCCTCTTTGAGATCATCTGTTATTACCGGTATGGTGATCGTCTTCTGAATTTCATTGGGAGCAAAGCTAACCGTTTGGTTAACGGGTGTGAAATCCTCATTAGCTTTTGCAAAACCTTCTACGGTTGAATAATTTACACTGACGGTCTTGGAAGAAGTTTTATCCAGTGATACAGTAAAACTGAAGAGAGTAGTGCCACTGTTACCTTCGGCCCGGCTTACGTCATCTATGGATATCTTTGGCGGTACTTCAGCAGGTGCAGGTGTGGTGGCACCTTTTTTAGAGCAATTACTGAATAAAGTAAATACAAGTATCAATAAGGTTAGTGGCATACGATTGCTTTTATTCATAAAATATTTTTTAATTGACCGGACTATAATTTTATTTTCCCTGTCAGTTTTATCGACCTGGAAGAACCACCGACAAGTATATCATAATTCCCTTTTTCTCTTACCCAGCTGTTCTCAACATCACTGTAGTATTGAAATGCTGCTTCATCCAGTTGAATGCTGATCGTCTTTGATTTCCCGGGCTGAAGGAATATCTTATCAAATCCTTTTAATTCTTTTTCAGGCCTCGGTAGTGCTGAATGTTCCTGCTTCACATATACCTGCGCCACTTCTGCACCGGCAAGCCTGCCGGTATTTTTAATGTTGAAACTGACAGTAGCTCCTTTGCCATTGGTTGTAAGTTTTAAATTGCTGTATTCAAAACTGGTATAGGAAAGCCCATGGCCGAATGCGAATTGCGGATCTATTTTCCAGGTATCGAAATAACGATAGCCCACATAGATATCATCGTAATAATTTACGTACACAGAATCGCCAGGGTACTCTCCCAGCTTATGTGACGGATGATCTTCCAGTTTTTTTGGAAATGTCATCGGTAATTTTCCCGAAGGATTTATTTCTCCAAAGATGATCTTAGCCAAAGCATTTCCTCCTTCCATACCAGGATACCATGCCTGCAAAATAGCGGGCGCTATGTCAACCCACTGCGTCATATCAATAGCCCCCCCTCCCATTAACACGATGATCGTTCTTGGATTTTCTTTCAACACTGCCTTGATCAGTTCATCCTGTCCAAAGGGCATATACATACTTGGTTTGTCAAAATCTTCGGCATCATAAGCATTGTCTTTCCACACGGAATAATCAAAACCATGTGTCCATCCTCCAACGATGATCGCTACCTCTGCTTTAGAAGCAGCATCCACCGCCTGTTTGATAAGGTCTGCATTTGCCTTTGCGTTTCTTTTGATCTCGTAACCGGCAGAATAGGTTACCTGCGTATTCTTTGAAACAAGGCTTTGTATGCCTGCCAGCGGCGTGATCTCGTAGAAAGCACGTATCTGTGAACTTCCTCCGCCCATAGATTGTTTTCTTTCTGCATTGTAACCGATCACTGCAATTGATCTTACAGAAGATCTGTTCAGCGGTAATATACTGTTCTCGTTTTTTAACAGCACCATCCCTTCTTCAGCAACCTTTGCTGCCGTTTGCTGGTGTTCTTTGGTATTGTATTCACCAGCTGATCTTTTTTGTCCTTCTATTAATCCTGTTTTATACATTACGTATAATATCCTGCGCACTTTTTCATTGATGAGGTATTCGGGGATCTTGCCGCTTCTTATCAATCCCAACACTGTATCGGCCATAAAGAACTTTCCGTAGTTGGGATTGGGAAGCATGTGAAGATCTGTTCCCATTTCAAGGTCCATGCCGTTCCACAATGGTTGTGCAGTATTGTTCACAGCATCCCAATCACTCATCACCACGCCTTTGAATCCCCATTCTTTTTTAAGTATCTGCGAAAGCAAATAATGATTTTGTGAAGCCCATTGACCCCTGAATTTATTATAAGAAGCCATCAATGTGTTGGCACCTCCCTGTTGTACCGCCGCTTTAAAACCCGGCAGGTATATTTCTCTCAATGCCCTTTCGCTCATCTGCACATCGATCGTATGGCGCCATAATTCCTGGTTGTTGGCTGCATAATGTTTTACGCAGGCAGAGATGCCCTGATCCTGTACGCCCTTGATATATCCCACCACCATTTTGGAAACAAGGAAGGGATCTTCACTCTGGTATTCAAAATTCCTTCCGTTCAAAGGGGTACGGATGATGTTGATACCGGGTCCGAGTATTACATTCTTACCGCGGAATTTTGCTTCACTTCCCAATACCGACCCGAAAGCATAGCCCAGTTTTGGATTCCAGGTAGCAGCAAGGCAAACGCCTGTTGGCAGGTAGGTTCCTGAATCCATTAAGTTGTTATCAAGGTTCCAGTCACGTCCGTGTTCGGGACGAACACCATGCGGTCCATCTGACATGGTCCATTCAGGTATGCCCAAACGGGGTACGCCTCCGGAAGTGAAAGAAGAAGAAGCGTGGATCATGTTCACTTTTTCTTCCAGTGTCATTTGTTGAATAAGCCTATTGATCTTTGCCGCCGTATCGATCTTTACCTGTGCATGCAATTGCAGCGACATGAGGTACGTAGTTACTATCAGGATCTTTTTTATCATAATCTGTTTTTCTTTTTTATCATTCGCTTGATATTGTATTACCCGTACTGACGAATTTTAGATAGTTAAGGTTGAAACCGCCTCCTGTTGCCAATATCCTGAGCCGGTTCCAACCCCTGGCAAGCTTTACTTCTTTTATTGTGCTGGTTTTCCAATTTTGCATACCACCTGTTTGGGGCAATAGACTATTTCCTGTTGCAAACTGGTCATTCAATATTAACCTCAATTGCCCTTCTTTATCTTTGGATGCATAGCGAACATGCACATCATACACTGCATCATGTGCAACATAAATACTGTACTGCATCCATTCGCCCGTTTCTATCCATCCAACATTGTAACCATTGGAGATATCGTCTGAACACTGTTCAATATCCACACCGTCGTTCCTGTATTCACTGCCACTGTTCCATGGCGTACGCACATTGGTAGATACCCAGTATTCTGCAGAATCTTTATCATGATAGGCGATACCTGCCCTGCCGATATCATAATCTGCAGCAAATAGTATTGTATTCTGTTCAATGATGTTTTGCCTGAAAGGGATCGCCTGGTCCACCGTTACCTGTCGCATCATGGCATCGGCTACATCGCGGTGAACAATATTGTTGGATGTACGGGTATCTTCCGCCCATTGCATCAGGGCGGCAAAAGCATCATCTGCAGAGGGTTTGGGAGCCTTGCCGTTCCAGTAGTCGACCAGTTTTTGAGCGCCTTCACTTATTTTTACCTGCAAAGGATTGTTCAACCCTGATTTTTTCAATGGCCACATTGCCCAGCCGATCTTATTTTTTTCGAGCAATGACACCACATTCGTGAACCACACATTAGAATTCTCTCCCGTCTCACCCATCCATACAGGCACTTTGTATCTTTCCCGGTAGGTTAAAAATTTCTGGATGGATTCGGTGTTGGTATAGTTCCAGTATTTGTGAAAGCTGATGGCCATATTGTCATCCCAAAGCGGGAACATGCCTTCATAATTATTCGCCCAACAATTGCCTTCAATAAAGAGGATATGTTTTTTATCTATCTTCCTGATCGCCGTGGTGATCTCCTTTAATAATTTTTTCAGTGGTTCATTTCCTGTTTCAGCACAACCGTTTTTATCAGCAGCATTTTGAAATCCCCAGTTGGGTTCGTTGAGAAGATCATAGCCGCCGATCCATTTCTCTTGCGCATAGCGTGCTGCCAGTTTTTTCCAGAGAGCGATCGTTTTTTCCTGGTTGGCTTCGCTTTGCCACAAAGAAGGCAGTGATGGATCACGATCGGAGATGGCATTATCATTTCCCTGGCCACCGGGTGCAGCGTGCAGGTCGAGTATAAGATAGATGTGATCTGCTTTACACCAGCTCAATAAACTATCAGTGAGCTGGAAGCCTTTTGCCAGCCAGGTATTTTTCCCTTTCACGGGTTCCTGTTCAACAGGTAGTGTAAATAAGTTGTAGTGCATGGGAAGCCGGACAGAATTGAATCCCCAGGCGGCCAAAGAATCGATGTCTGCTTTGCTGCAATGATTGTTCAGCCAGGCGTCGTAGAATTTTGCCGTTCTTTCTTTGCCGATGAGATCTGTTATTTTTTTCCTGATATCATATTGCGCTACGGCAGCACCTGAAAGTTTCAGCATATAAGGCTCCTGCAGCATCCACCCACCAAGGCCCATGCCGCGAAGTATGACGGTATTGCCTTTCTCATTCACGATGTCTGTTCCACGCACTTTTAAAAATTCCTGTGCGCCTGCTGTGAAATAGAATAAAAAAAATATGATGATCGCCGGGTAACGCATGTTAAAAAGATGCTGCAACAAGTGCATGGTTTTTAAATAAGGGTGAATATTTTCATATCCACCCTACCTACTACGACTGCTTATATGAGAAAAACTAACGCACTGTTTTAGTAGGAACGCAACCTGAATGTCCACCACCCCGGAGCTCCTATTGCAACGCCTAATGTTAATACATCGAAATTCCCCGGTACATCATGCGTGGCTGCCAGCACATCATATGTGATCGCTGTGGCTGGCGTGGTCACTTCGCTTCCGTTCCTTACTTTTTGTAAACCTATATGTGCACCGAGCCCGGTAACAGTGAGCTGGCCGAGGCCATTGATCCCTGCATTGGGAGTGAATGTATACGTGAATGAACCTGATCCCCACGGCGCCTGCACCGCAGTATAATTACTGGAAGGCTGACAGGCATTTGAGTTATCACCCAAATAACCATCTCCATAAAAATCTCCTTTGTTGTCATAATTAAATGTCCTGGCGGCGCTGAACGTGAAAACGTATTCGTCATTGAATTCACATGACCTGCCTGTAACATCACCGAGGCCACTGCTCCACCAGCTTCCGTCATTCGGTCCCGGACCAACTTTGTAGGCAGCAGCTGTTGGATCGAGTTTCCATTTTTTAGATGTGCAGCTTGTTATGAAACCCAGCTGTGTTCCCACACATGCAGTGGGATCATTAGCAGCAACAGTGATCACCTGTTTGGCGCTGTCAATACCGCTATGGCCATATACAAATAATTTCACGGTATAGGTTCCCATATAGGCGAAATAAACAGTATCTACCTGTTTGCCCTGCACATAACCGGTGCCGCCTTTATCCCAGTCATAACGGAAAGCGTTTTCTGAAGTACTCGTGAGTAAATATTTATTCGGAACACCTGTAACAGGAGTGACCGTAAAAGAAGCCTTCGGCGCCGGAAGCAGGTCTCTTGTTTCATATTTACAGGAAAAGAACAATACTGCCAGCAACAACAATGCGACCGATGCATTGATCATTTTATTTTTTATAATGCGCTTCATAATTATTATTTGAATTTTATTAATGATAAAATGGTTCATTCATAATTATCAATAACCTGGATTTTGTTTGAGGCCACCTGTCTTTACATCATAATCAGGAATTGGCAGCACTTCATGTTTGCCCGTTGTGAATCCTAATGGCCCCAGTTCAGCAGCAGCCTTGCCCCAGCGAACAAGGTCCTGGAACCTTACACCTTCAAATGCCAGTTCAACTTGTCTTTCACGAACAATGGCGTCGAATAATGCTGTTCCAGTTGCGGTAACATCGGGAACGCCTCTTTTCTGGCGGATCTGGTTGATGTATCCTCTTGCTTTGTTCTCATCTGTTCTGTAATAAGCTTCAGCGGCCATCAACAACACATCCGAATAGCGGATATGGCGCCAGTTGGTACCATAGTTGAGTTCGCCGATGGGTGAACCCGTCTGGCTGACGAACGATCCATATTTGCGTTGGAAGAAACCTTCATAGTCACGATCTGTAGGAGCTGTCCAATTGCCTCCTGCTGCAATAAGTTCAGCTTGTGACATGATGCTTTGCTGCCTGCGTGCAACGCTGCCATCTGCAATGAATGCATTCCACATTTTTTGTTTGGGGCGAATGAATCCCCATCCTGCCTGCAATGAGTCACCAGGAGCTTTGGTATAAAAATCTCCTCTTGGCCCCATCAGCTGGATATGGATATTGCTTTCAGGAGCAGCACCCCATGGAAAATTTCCCCAGTCATAAGCACGCATGTTGGAATAAGATATCTCGAAGATGGATTCCTGCCCGAACTCGCCCTGTTGTGAGAATACAGAAGCAATGCTTGGAGCAACTGAATATACAGCAGAGTTGATAACAAGGTCAAATTGTGTTGCAGCCTCTGCCCATTTTTGTTCAAATAACAATGTCTTGCCCAATAAAGCCTGTGCCGTTCCTTTTGAAACACGGAACCTGTCGGCGCTTGAATAGGCAGTCTTCAACGGCAATACAGCAGCAGCTTCGTTAAGGTCTTTTTCTATTTGTTTGTAAACGTCTGCCTTTGCAGTTCTTGGTGTTGAAGTGAATTGAGAAGGAAGGATATCGTTCAATACCAATGGAACATCCCCCCACATGGTAACCAACTCAAAATAATTATAAGCCCTCAGCACTTTCGCTTCGCCGATGAGGCGTTTGCGTAAAGGTGTAAGATCATCTGATTTGTTGATCACCTTATTCGCACGATAGATGGCATAATAACACATCCTCCATGCATCTCTTACTTTGTCGTTGGTAGCGTCGAAGATATAATCGTCCAGCGTTTGATACCCGGGTTGATCGCCAGCATTACTTCCACCGCAATTGCTTTCATCGGTGAGCAGGCTCTTGATCATGTAAAGGCTGGCCCAGTTATTATTGTAATGCGCCTGCATCATGTCATACACGCCTGTTACGGCCTGTGTAACATCAGCATCGGTTTTATAAAAATCATCTTCGGGATAAGCACCAGGTATCTCGTTGGTGAGAAATTTTTTGCAACCGGTCGTCATCATTGAAACCAGTGTGCAAATGAGCGCTATTTTTATAAGTGATCTTTTCATTTTATTTATTTTTATTTTTTTGGATTGATATTAGAATGTGATCGATAAACCAACTATCGCTTTCCTTGGAATAGGATAGCCGCCCCGATCGATACCGATACTGTTTCCATTATTACTTACTTCAGGATCTACACCAGGATACTTCGTGAAAGTGAAGTAATCATCGAGTGATACATATACTCTTGCGCTTTTCGATTTTATCCTGTTCAGGATATGGCCTGGTATGGTATAGCCCAGTTGCAACTGGCGGATCTTCATGAAAGAACCATCGAACACCATCAGGTCGCTGTTATATATATATGGATTGGTGGCGTCGGCCCTGAACCATGAATTGGTGCTTCCTGGTCCGGTCCACCTATTAGTGAAGAAGAATTCCGGTTTGTTGGCAGTGGCACGATCCAAACGGTTAAAGCCCATCAGTACATCATTGCCATACTGGCCTTGTATGAATACTGTAAGATCGAATCCTTTGTAGGAGAGATTAACGTGTCCGCCATAAAAGAATTTGGGGTGCGGGTTGCCGATCTTAGTCATATCACCCGGGGAAATTTGTTTATCACCATTTACGTCAATAACGATAGGATCACCTGGTTTTGGAGCATAGCCGGTGAGGCCATTCTTTGCAACATAAGCATTGATCTCATCTTGTGTCTGGAAAATACCATCTGTTTTATATCCGGTGAAATACCAGAATGGTTCTCCAACAGTAGAAGAAGTAGCTGTCCATCCTGTTCCGATGCCTGCACCCAATAATACCGGTGAGTTAGGATCAAGAAAAGTTACCTGGTTTTTATTGAACGAGATATTACCGCCGATCTCGTAACCCAGGCCATTACGGCGCGGCATGTTCTTATAGCTTGCTTCAATTTCCCATCCCTTGTTCACCACGCTTCCTGCATTCACCCTGTCTAGTGGAGCTCCTACAAAGATGGGAGGAACACCGCCTGTTAAAAGATCTTTGGTTGTCTTTTTATAGTAGTCAACAGTAACATTTAGTTTGTTGCCCAGCATACCAAGGTCAAGGCCAATATCATATTGCTCGCCGTTCTCCCATAGTAATTCATTATTTGCGAGCCTGAGTGGATAAGCACCTACGATAAATCCACCATTACCATCTGGATAGAGGCCATTGGCACCTACAGCGTTCAGGTAGTCAGCAAGGCCAAGGCTTCCCACATTGCCATTTTGTCCCCAGCTTCCGCGAAGCTTACCATAATTGATCTTGCTGGCAAGGATATCAGGGAAGAAATTTTCTTTTGTAAATACCCAGCCTGCTGAGAAGGCAGCAAATGTTTTCCAGCGGTTATCGGGAGGCAGTTTGGAAGAAGCGTCCCTTCTTACAGAAGCGCTGAACAGATATTTAGCCTTGTAGTCGTATAAGAGCCTTCCATAAAAAGAAGCAGCGGTAACATCAAAGGCGATGCTTCCGATGCGATCGAGTGCATCAGGTACATAATCGGCATAAGAGAATTTATCTTCTTCTTTGAATAAACCTGAATAGCTGCCGCCGATATGCACCTCATGATTTTTTTGTTGAGATGCACCTGCAAGCAATGTGAAATTATGATTACGGAACTGCTTATTATAAGTTGCGAAATTCTCCAGTAACCAGCTTGTCCATGTATCGCTGTAATCATAACCATTGGCGATAGTGTTCTGGCTTTCATCAGAGAACCAAAAGGTAGGTGTCCAGCCATGGCCTGTCTGGAAAGCTGCATCCACACCAAAGCGGGATGTGAACTTAAGTCCTTTCAATATGTCAACATCAGCATAAACATTGGCGAAGATCTTATTCTGAACATTCTGCCCCTTTGCCATATCGATCCTTGCCAGGGGATTGCCATATTCACCTTTGAGGAAATTGGAGATGCCATAATAATTACCGTTGGCATCTCTTCTCAATGGTTTACCCGCAGCGATCGCATTTTGAACATGGGCAGGTAAGCTTCCTGTATAAACAGTAGGAGTAGTAGGATCCATTACCGTTGCACTGCTTAAGATGGAACCGAATTCAGTATTATCAGAGATCGCTCTTCTTGTATGATGTGAAAAAGAAACACGTTCACCAACAGTAAGCCAGTTCTTCACCTTGTGTTCGCTGTTAAGGCGAACAGTATAACGTTTGAACTGTGCCTTTTCACCGCCAACAATTCCATCCTGTGTAAATATATTTCCGCCTATATAGTAAGTGGACTTATCACTGCCACCGCTGAATGATAATGAATGGTGCTGCTGCGGTGCAGTTTGGATCACTTCATTGATCCAGTCTGTACCATCACCGATGCCTGCTATGTCTGTTAACGTAGGTGCCCCGTTAACACCCGCTTCTGCCAGGTATTGCTGGTATTGCCGGGCATTCATCATCTTGATATAATTATCTTTCACCGACTGGTTGCCATATTGAACAGAGTAAGTGATATCCCCTGCATTTCTTTTACCGCTCTTTGTTGTAATAAGGATCACTCCGTTGGAACCCTCAGAACCATAGATGGCTGCGGAAGCCCCATCCTTGAGTATCTCGATGGATGCGATTTCGGAAGGATCAAGGGATTCAATACCGCCTGACTTGATACCATCTATTACATATACAGGGCTTGTATTATTATTAGAAGACGTACCGCGGATCTTCACACTTAAACCTGCCCCCGGCTGGCCCGATTGTGGTCCGATCGTAACACCCGACACCCTGCCCTGGAGAGCCTGCTCGATACGGGTATTTGAAACCGTGTTTAGCTGGTCAGCTTTCACAGAAGAAATGGCACCCGTCAACAGGCTTTTTTTCTGCTGGCCATAACCAATGATCACTACTTCACCCATAGTGTCGGTCATAGATACCAGGCTGAAGTTTTGTGTTCCGGCTCCATTCACAACCTGTTCACGGGCTCCCATACCTGTATATGTAATAAGCAGTACGGAACCCTTTTTGGGAACAGAGATTGAATAGTTCCCGTTCTGGTCTGTTACCGTGGTTACATTTGTTCCTTTGATCGTGACGGTTACGCCGGCCAGTGGTTCATTGGTCGTTTGCGAAGTAACCTTACCGGAGACTGAGAAGTTCTGTGCATTCACACCATACCATCCCAACACGGTCGTAAATGCACATAGCAAAAGAGCAGTTTTAAGTTTCATATGCAATCGTTTTGTTTGTTTACTAATTATGATTTATTAATCAGATCAATAGCGGTATAAAGTTAATAGCCAATTTCTCAGATACCCTATAAAACCATACATCACTACTACATCATCTTCCTCATAAACTACGTTTTTCAGCTATTTTTACCACTTCAATACTACATCATCTTAATTTTGTTACTTTCACAATCAATTTTTGTAGCAATTTTGTTCAGGATGAGAAAATTGAGCACTTTATTATTCTTCCTGCTAATTACCTGCTGGTGCTTTTCGCAGAATACCATCGGTCTGCCCGATATCATTAACTATTCAAAACAGTACTACAAGGCCGGCGCCCAGAACCGCCAGATACGGCAAGACAAAAAGGGGGTACTCTATTTCGCCAATAGTGAAGGAGTATTGACCTTCGACGGCATCAACTGGAAAATTTATCCGCTTCCCAACAAAAGTATCGTGAGATCGGTGGAATTTGGCCCCGACAATAAGCTCTATGTTGGCGGCCAGGATGAATTCGGCTACTTTTCACCCGCAGACAATGGCCAGCTCGTTTATCATTCGCTTAAAGATGTGCTTCCAAAGGACGAAAGATCATTTACCGATGTTTGGGAGATATATTTTTACAGGGACTGGGTATTCTTTCAAACCAGTAACAAGATATACCAGGTCAGTGGTAACCACAGTACTATTTATAAGAGTACTCACTGGCGCTTCATCACTTTATGTAATAACCGACTGATCGCACAGGATTTTGACAAGGGATTGCTTTCTTTTCAAAACGGCGTATGGGCTCCCTTCCTGAAAAAGAATGAACTGCCCGCTGACTTTTTTGCCACTTCACTTACACCGATCGGGCAGGACAGCGCTATCCTCACCACGGTAAAGAACGGGGTATTCCTTTTGGTGGGGGATGATATGACAAGGATGCGTTCTTCTTTTTTAGACAATATTCCCGACATGCACATATCAGCATCGGCAATGGTGAACGACGATCATATCGCCCTTACCACCAACCTTGATGGTTGCTATATTATCGATAAGAAAGGTGCATTGGTGCAAAAATTCTCCAGGAAAGAAGGATTGCAGAACAATAATATCCTCGACATATTCCTCGATAAGGAAAAAAATCTTTGGCTCGGACTTGATAATGGTATCGACTTCATCGCTTACAATAACGCGATCAAACACATTTATCCTGATTATTTCAATGAAGGATCGGGTTATGCAGCCAGTATATTCAATAACAATCTTTATATCGGTACTTCAAATGGCCTATATAAAACGCCTTTATACGATGAACGTGATATGAGCTATGTAAAAGGCGTCTTCACTTCAGTCAGCAATACCAAGGGCCAGGTTTGGAACCTGTCTGAAGTAAACGGGGAATTATTAATGGGCCACCATGACGGTGCTTTTGTGATTGAGGACAACATCGCAAGACCAATCGATAATACAACCGGCTTCTGGACCTTTCTTCCCTACTTCAATGTGCTGCCTTCCTCCGTAATGATCGCCGGCACTTACCAGGGTATTAATTTCTATGACTATAAGAACGGCGTTTTCACCAATAAGAACCTTGTTGCCCATTTTGAATCTGCCAGGTTCGTGTGTACGGATAATAATAGCATCTGGGTGGCGCACCCATATAAAGGCATATATCGTGTGCAGCTGAAAGATGAGAGAACGGCGGAGACAAAATACTACACTCACAAAGAAGGGGTATTATCTCCCAATGGAAATTACATCTTCAAGATCAAGAACAGGATCATACTCACCACCGAGAACGGCATCTTTGAATACAATGAGATAAAGGATGAGTTCTATCCATCGCCTTTTTATAACGAACTTTTTGGCAGGAAGAATGTGCGTTACATGAAAGAAGACAACTCGGGAAATATCTGGTTTGTATTCGATAAAATACTGGGCGTGGTTGACATGTCTGCTTCAAAACCCCTGATCATTTATTTTCCCGAGCTCACCAATAAATTCGTGAGTGGCTTTGAATACATCTACCCTGTGAATAAGAATAATATTTTTATCGGTGGCGAACGTGGCTTTTACCATATCAATTACGACCAGTATAAAAAGATAAAATATCCCCTGCGGGTGCAGATCACTTCTGTAAAAGCGATCAATGAAAAGGACAGCCTCCTGTTCGGGGGTTATAGTGGTGAAGTAAATGAAGATAATGGCAGCATAAAAAGTAAAAAGAACAAAGTAAGCCATTCCTGGAACTCCTTTCATTTTGAGTTCGCGTCGCCGGTTTATGCACAACAGGCAAATATAGAATACAGTTATTTCCTGGACGGGTTTGATGAAAAATGGTCCGAGTTCTCCCGTAAAACGGAAAAAGAATACACCAATCTTCCAACAGGCAATTATTCTTTTAAAGTAAAAGCGAGAAATAATCTGGGTAACGAATCTGATATTGGTAGTTATAATTTTTCCGTGTTACCCCCATGGTATCAAACCTATTGGGCCTATGCATTTTATATCTGTCTTTTTCTTTTTTTCAATTACAGGCTTTACGTCTTCCTGAAAAAGAAATTCAGGAGACAGCAGGAAAAGCACGAAGAAGAACAGAAACGGCTTCTTTATTTACACCAATTGGAGATGGAGAAGACAGACAAAGAGATCGTCAAGCTCAAAAATGAAAAACTGGAAGCGGAAATACAGCACAAAAATACCGAGCTGGCTTCAGTGGCCATGCACCTGGTGCAGAAAGGAGAACTGCTGGGAAAGATCAAGGACCAGATGGTCAAGCTTAAAAAACAAACCGGGAATGAAAAAGATTCAGATGACCTTAAGAAGATCATCCGCGTTATCAGTGAAGAAGACAAGATCGATACGCAGTGGGAACAATTCACCGCACACTTCGACAATGTGCATAGTGATTTTCATTCTGCGCTAAAGGCAAAATATCCTGGTCTCAGTGCCAACGAGCTAAAATTATCCGCTTATTTAAGGATGAATCTTTCTACGAAGGAAATCGCCCAGTTGATGAACATTTCTATAAGAGGAGTGGAGATCAGCCGTTACCGGCTCCGGAAGAAACTACAGATCCCTACGGAGACCAATCTTTTTAATTTTTTATTAAAGGTGGATAAGGCGCCGGAAGCATAGCGGCGTTATCCATTTGGTAAATTTTCAGTTGTTTGTTTCTTCAGCACTTTCTCAAAGGCTTTTCGAGATGCAGCATTGAAAAATATTTCCCCGCAATAGCTGTAACCCAACCTTTCTAAAATTTTAAGCATGGGTATATTGTCAAAATTGGTGTCAACCTTTATGCTAAAAATATTTTGTTCGATAGATAGATCTTCAAGCAGCATAAACAATTTACTTGCCACACCCTGACCTTTTACTGAGTTTGATGTGGCAACCCTGTGAACTACCACATAGTCGCCGTTTGTTAACCACTTCCCTTTTATTTCGTTGTAAGCAGGTTCAATGCCGAAGATAATAGCAGCGTAAGCAATTATCAGACCGTTGTCGGTAATTACATACCCGTATCCATTTGTTATATCATCATAAACAGTTTGCTGGTTGGGATATCCATTTTGCCATTGGTCACTCCCATCCTGTCTTCTTTGTTCGATAGCTTGCTGCAGTATCTCCCAGATTGGGATCACTTCAGATAGATCCGCTTTCCTTAATTTCATTTTTATTCGAAAATTTATGTCCGCTGCCAGGTAATAAAACCTGCTGGTAGTATTTATCGATCAAAGATACTAAGCCTGCAAAGAGTATCGAACCATTCTTCCCAAAGGCTGGGTGTTTCTTCCAAATGGGCTGTCATGCAATTCAAGTCAGCAGCGCCGGATCTGCTATTTCCCTTTATATAGTTTTTATGCCCTGATGGAAAATTTATGTAACCGTTGGGTAAAAGGTGGCCTGTAAGCTTTTGTATGATTCCTTACTTCGCGGAGCAAAACAGAATTAGCCGGCTCATTTTACGGTTAACAGGATAACTCTTAAAATTTAGATCTCATGCAAAAATTATTTTCTTTTATTTTTTTTATTGTAGTTGTGAGCATCGGGAAGATCAGCACAGCACAGAATGTGGGAATTGGAACTGCAGTTCCGGATAGTTCTGCAGTATTGGATATTACTCATGCGTCCAAGGGATTGCTCATACCCAGGATGAATACTGCCGCAATGCTTGCAATAACTTCTCCTGCCCGTGGACTGATGGTCTACGATTCCCTGACGAACCAGCTAAAGATAAATATAGGAACGGCTGTTACACCCAACTGGCAACCGGTTGCGTCCAACGGTATCAATGGATGGAACCTTACTGGTAATAGCGGTATCAATGCTGCTACCCAATTCATCGGTAACACAGACAATCAACCGTTGCGTTTCAGGGTAAATAATATACAGGCAGGGGAATTACATCCGTTGACAGGGAATATTTCCTGGGGATTGCGTGCAGGACAGGCCAGCACGACAGGCTTCAGTAATATCGCCATAGGAACCGATGCATTAAAATTGAATACTACCCAAACTAATCTTCTGGCCATCGGGGATTCGGCTTTGTTTAATAATGGTAATGGAGGTCTGAATGTGGCGATAGGATCCAAAGCAATGTTCTCAAATACTACGGGCAGCAGTAATACGGCTACTGGTTTTGAATCACTCAGGTCGAATACAACAGGGAGTATTAATACTGCCTATGGTGCCAGGACATTATTTTCAAATACCAGTGGGCGCTTTAATACAGCTACAGGGTATTCATCACTTTTTTCAAACACAACGGGTGAATCCAATACAGCTATCGGCAATCAATCATTGCTGAGCAATACAACCGGCCATGATAATACAGCAACCGGCAGTGAATCACTTTTTTCAAATACAACGGGTAATACCAACACAGCCATGGGTAGCCAGGCACTTAAAGCTAACAGTACCGGTGGTGATAATACCGCAGTTGGAAATACAGCTCTCCGTTCCAATACCACAGGTAATAATAATACTGCTGTCGGAAGTTTATCTCTTTTAAACAACAATTCAGGTAATAATAATACTGCTACCGGTGTTCTATCACTCAATTCAAACACAAACGGTAATAACAATGCCGCGTTTGGCAGGGAATCGCTTTCAGGCAACAGCACTGGTTCCAGCAATACCGGTACCGGTTTCCGTTCGCTTTTTTCCAATACCAGCGGTGCAGCCAATACAGCTATAGGCAACACATCACTTTTTGCAAATAGCACCGGTAATAATAATACAGCGATCGGGTCAGCATCTCTTTTATCCAATACAACAGGCCATAGCAATATCGCGATCGGAACTGATGCATTGGCCTTAAATACAACAACAAGTAATTTAGTGGCAGTTGGAGATTCAGCATTATATCATAACAGTGATGGTTCTTCCAATACAGCCATTGGATCGAAGTCACTATTTTCGAATGGATCAGGTGCTCTTAACACCGCTACAGGATCTGAATCATTATTCTCCAATACTTCGGGAAGTAATAATACCGCTTTGGGAAACCAGTCACTCTTCACCAACCAGGCAGGTACTGCCAATACAGCCATTGGTGACCGGTCCCTTCGTGCCAATACACTGGGTAATTTTAATACAGCTGTTGGTTATCTCTCAATGCTTACAAACGTTACGGGTAGCAGTAATACCGCTGTTGGGGAAGAATCGCTTATTTCCAATATCGAAGGAAGCAACAATACAGCGGTAGGAGCATCAGCCCTTTCTTCCAGTTCATCCGGCAATGCCAATACTGCTATGGGAAGTTTAGCGCTGCTTGCCAATACCTCGGGTAGTAATAATACTGCTACGGGCTTTGAGGCACTGCGACAGAACAATTTTGGCAATAATAATACAGCAATGGGTTTCAATGCACTGAGATCGAACACTACCGGCAGTGATAACACTGCCATTGGAGTGGCAGCGCTCTTATCCAATACAACGGGTGATCTTAACATGGCCTTGGGCACCAATGCACTTGTTTTTAACATCAGCGGAAGTAATAATACCGCTATTGGAATGGAAGCGCTTCGCAATAATACATCCGGCTTTGGTAATGTCGCTATTGGCGAACAGGCATTGAATCTTAATACTATTGGTAATTCAAATACCGCAATAGGCTATCACTCCTTATTCAAAACGCTTACTTCAGATCAAAATACGGTGATCGGGTTCAGCGCAGGCGATGGGTTCAAGCTGGGATTTAATAATACACTTATCGGCGCTAAAGCAGACGTAACAGCCAATGACCTGTTTAACTGCGTGGCTCTTGGTCAGTCTGCTCAATGCACTGCCAGCAACCAGGTAAGGTTTGGAAACACATTCACCACATCGATCGGCGGGATCGTCGGCTATACCAATTTAAGCGACGGGCGCTATAAAAAGAATATACAGGAAGATGTCAAAGGGATCGACTTTATCATGAAGCTTAGGCCTGTCACTTATCAGTTAGATATCACAGGGCTGAACAGGAGACTGAATCCAAATAAGAAAACAGATGAATCATCGAAGAAGGATGTAAATGAAAATGAGAAAACCATTTTTTCAGGTTTTGTAGCACAGGAAGTAGAACAGGCCGCTAAAAGTTCGGGGTACGATTTCAGCGGTCTGGACAAACCAAAGAATGAAAAAGATCTTTATGGCATCCGCTATGCTGATTTTGTAGTGCCATTGGTAAAAGCCGTACAGGAACAACAACAAACAATAACTGAATTGAAAAAACAAAATGAAGAACTGTTAAAAAGAATTGAAAAACTCGAATCAGGGTCAGGCACAAAAAAATAAAGCACTCTGTTCTTCAGTCTAAAAATGCTTTTATGAGATCAAAATTACTGGTACTTCTATTATTATATGCCTTTCGTTCGCAAGCGCAGCTTGTAATAAAGCCCGGAGGACAATTCTCTATGAAAGGCGGCATACAATTAACGCTGCAAAATACCGACCTGCTAAATAACGGGGATCTTTTAACCGGTAACAGCAAGGTTAGCTTTACCGGTAATGCATCTTCAACAATTGGTGGTACCCAATCCATTCAATTTAATGAACTGGAACTTCGTAAAACAAATGGCAGTTCAGTGGTCCTGCAAAAAGAGATCAGTGTTGGTCAGCGTATTCTTTTTACCACAGGCTTTTTGAACCTGAATGGCTTTAATGCGGATCTTGGTACTACCGGTCATCTCGATGGAGAACAGGAGAATGCCCGTGTCATTGGCCCAAACGGAGGTGAGGTTATGTTCACAACCAGTTTGGCCTCCCCCGCTTTTGTCAATCCTGCTAACCTGGGGTTGTTCATTACCAGCAATCAAAACCTGGGAAACCTGGTCATAAAAAGAGGACACAGGCCGCAGGTAAACAGTGCAGGCGGAACCAGCATTTTACGCTACTATGATATTTTACCTTCCAACAATACCAACCTCAATGCGACACTGCGTTGCATGTATTTTGATGGAGAATTAAATACGCTGAATGAAAACAACCTGGCTTTGTTCAGGAGCCAGGATAATATCAACTGGACGAACCTTGGGTTCGATGCAAGAGATGCTGCTGCCAATTTTGCTTTCCAGCACAGTGGGATCCGAAGCTTGGAATTCACGTGACTTGAAGTCGCGGCCGCACTGACCCTATAGTGAGTCGTATTAATTTAAATCATACCAACATGGTCAAATAAAACGAAAGGCTCAGTCGAAAGACTGGGCCTTTCGTC